>JAEAME010002583.1_pt1 | contig 10332 bp, 8 predicted proteins | sample 8958731 | NCBI WGS metagenome assembly JAEAME01 (sample SAMN16933194, study PRJNA681113) | bioreactor sludge metagenome | isolation source: anerobic bioreactor sludge (Control) | place: India:Bengaluru | collected 2018-10-24
ATACTTGTTTACCAGTTACACCGTATTCACGACATTGAGTTTTTGGAACATCATGATAAATTCAGCTTCCAGTTCTTCGCGAATCGCCTGGCGGTCTTTTTCAGCGATATCCCAGGTCTCTTTCTTAAAAGGTCCCCAAGCCCGTTTGCGGGTCTTGTAATAGAACTGTTCATCGCTTTCACCGGTTTTACGCTCATTGGCGTGGTTCTTTGCCAGGTAAGCATACATGCTGTCTTTCAGTTCTTTCGGGAAATGCAGGCTTTCATAAACGATATTCTGGAAACCGGTGGCAAGGTGTACTTCCGCGGTACCTACATCGGCGAACATACTGAAAGCCTGCTGGGGAAGGGTGGAGGCACCATGCTGGACGGCGCCGGCCATGCCGTACTCATCACGGGCTATTTTGGATAATAATTCAAGGGTCTTGAAGTCGAGTTCGACTTTGGCGATCGAGCCATCGGGTAAAACGACGCCGCCGTGAGTCGTTCCGGTCTGGACGCTGATCTTGGAAATACCCTTAATCCCTTTTTTCAGGCGTTTTTGATAACCGGCCATGAAAACCCTCAGGTCTTCTACGGTACTATTCTTGCCACCTACTTCACCGATCTCGCCGCCAACCGAAATGGTGGCCCCGGCTGGTTCTACTTCACGGATAAACTCCGTTAAAGCGGCGGTGACGCCACAGTTGTTTTCCTGCTGTTGTTCAAGGGTGGTTTTACTGAGGTCAACGATGGTGGAAGCATCGATATCGATATTAAGAAAACCGCCGGCAATAGCTTCCCGGACATAATCTTTGATGCCGTTTATTTCTTTTTCAGAGTCGGTTTGAAATTTGGCGGCGTTCACCTGGGTATGATCGGCCTGGATAAATACCGGGCCGTGAAAACCTTCACGAATGGCGGCGGCCATAATCGCCGTGGTGTATTCAACCGGACGCTGCCCGGTATAGGCGGCCTCGGTACGGGCGATTTCAAAGATAAAGGCACCGACCTTATATTGTAAAGCCGCCCGGAAGATGCAGCGGGCGGTATCATAAGTGATGCCGCGAACATTAATCGCCGGGACGGTGATATTTCGATACAGGTGTTTACCCGAAGCTTCATAGAGTCCCTGGATACTGGCCGGTATGATCCCGTTACTGTAAGCAGTTTGCAGGATCTGTTTCCGGTATTGGTCTTTATCTTTTTCTTCCGGACTGAAAACGGCTTTATAGATCAGTCCGTCGATGTTCGCTGGTGTGATGCCGGATGATTTACTCATAAATATGCCTCCTTTTCAGGTAGCAGAAGTCGTCCGCCGCCCGCTGTAACGTTCTGTATCATATTGTGTTTTCGGGTCCACCAGGCTTAACCTGCCCTGGACTTTCTCAAAAGGAACCGCCCCGATGCGGCCGTTGCGAAAACATACCAGTTTACCAAAGTCTTTTTTCAGTACCAAATTCACGGCGGCTATACCAAAATACTTGCCCATACGACGGTCATAGGCACAGGGGGTACCACCGCGCTGTAGATGACTGAGGACAACACTCCGGGTTTCCAGTTTTGTTCCTTTAGCAATTTCATCGGCCAGCCATTCTCCGATGCCCCCTAGCTTCTTGTGGCCGAAGCTATCGACGGCATCGCCCTTGAAAAATTCACCACCGCCCGCTGGTTTCGACCCTTCGGCGGCAGCGATCATCTGGTATTTCGCCCCTGCTTTATGTCTTTCCATTACCAGTTGGTTCACCCGCTCGATAGAAAAATCGAACTCCGGTATTAGTATCATATCCGCTCCCGCCGCTTCACCCCCCTCGAGGGCTAACCAGCCTGCGGTCCGGCCCATTATTTCGATGATAAAAATCCGGTGATGTGAGTTAGCCGTCGTACGCAGGCGGTCGATTTCTTCAACAATGACGTTCAAAGCAGTCTCATACCCGAGGGAATAATCGGTTTCCGGAAGGTCGCGGTCGATGGTTTTTGGGATGCCGACGACGTTAATGCCCAGTTGGGCGAGTTTGATCGCTGCTCCGATCGTATCATCACCGCCGATAGCGATTAATACGTCGAAGCCAAGTTTCTTAAAGCTATCGACAGCGATTTTAGAGCGGTCGTTTTTCGGATCGAAGGGATTGGTGCGGGAGGTTCCCAGGAAGGTCCCGCCGAAGCGGTCCCAGTCAGCGACGATCTGGGGATTCAGCGGCCAGATGTTATCTACAAATTTAGGACCGTCAGCATCGGCGTTAAGGAGGCCGCGCCAGCCGTCGCGAATGCCATAAACCTCGAACTTCACTCCTTCATCCCGCTGCAAACGGTCATCCAGGGCAGTGACCACGATCGATTTCACTGCCGGGTTAAGGCCGGCACAATCTCCCCCGGAGGTCAGCACACCTATCCTGCAATTTTTCACTTGAGACTCCTTAAGATGTGTCTTGGTAACGAGAAAAATACGTATGAAATTATATCATCGGCCTGGATACCGGGCAAGAAAAAATATGTAGAGGTAACCTGGTAGTAATTACTCAACCTCGATATGCTTAGGCAAGGTATTTTCGATCGCCTGACAAAAGACCTTGACCAGTTCCGGGTCAAACTGGGTGCCGGCACAGCGTTTCAATTCATCGAGGGCTTCCTGCGGGGTAAGCTGATTATGGTACGGGCGGATCGAGGTTATCGCATCGTAAGCGTCAGCGATCGCCAGAATACGGGCTTCGACAGGTATTTCCTCGCCCTTAAGAGATCCGGGATATCCGGAACCGTCGTAATGTTCATGATGATGCAAGATGGCAGGGAGGCAGTTAACCAGGTCGATAACATGCTTGAGGATTTCCATCCCTAATTCGGGATGAGCTTTAATCGGTTCCCATTCTTCATCGGTAAGCGGGCCGGCTTTATTAAGGATGGAGTCGGGGACAGCGATTTTCCCGATGTCATGAAGCAGCCCGGCGGCACGGATGGTGGCAATTTTTTGAGGTGTAAGCCCCAGGGCTTCGCTCATTGTAACGGCGTATTGGCTGACTTTCTTGGAATGGCCGTAGGTATAGTGGTCCTTAGCGTCGACTGTGGCAGCCAGGGCATAAATGATGCTGACAGCGCGTTCTTTGGTCTCAAGCTCCATACCGATCAAAGAAGTCTGACCTTTAACTACCTCGGAGGAAAGAACGACACGGTTTCTCCCGGACTGTTTAGCCTGGTACAAGGCAGTATCAGCCCGGCCGATGATATCCTGCTTGGTCATACCATCGATCGGCCAGGTGGCCACACCAAGGCTGGCGGTCACGGGGATGGTGGCGGGGCTGGCTTTGGCTTCGATCATATTACGGATACGTTCGGCGGCCTTTAAAGCATCGTTCAGCCGGGTACCCGGCAAGATAACAGCGAATTCCTCACCGCCGTACCGGAAAGTCATATCAACGCTGCGGACCGAGTTTTCCAGACAACGGCCTACCCGGCGCAGGACCTCATCACCAGCCAGGTGGCCGTAATTGTCATTGAAGGTTTTAAAATGATCCAGGTCAAGTAGTATCAGGGAAAAAATCGAACCGAAGCGGGAGCCGCGCGCGATCTCCTGGTCCAAGCGTTCGTGGAAATGGCGGTGGTTGTAGAGTTCGGTCAAACCGTCAGTATTCGCCCAGGTAACTGCCTGGGAGTAGAGACGGGCATTATCGATAATGATCCCTGCCTGGTTGGACATGCTCTTAATCAACTCGATATCCTCGCTCAAATACAGGCGATTGGATTTCTTTTTACCCAGGGCAAGGATGCCGATCAAGCGCCCGCGGCTTTTTATCGGGTGCATAAATTCCAGTTCAGAAGCCGCCAGACGTTCTTTATCTACCTGCCATAAACCCTTGAGTTGAGGAAGGGCATCGATCTGTTTCAAGTCCAGCGGGTCATCCTGTTTTTGAAGCAGGGCGATGATGGGATTATCCAGGCTGAATGACAGGACATCGTCCTGGCGTTCCTTAGGATAGGTATACATGGTGATGAAATTACCGCCGCCGTTTTGCTGGAACATGAGCCGGGCCTGGTTGATCCGCAGCGCCTTACTCACCGGGGGCAGCATCGCTTCTGCCAACTGGTTAAGGTCGATGATATTACCCATCCGTGAGTTGAAGGTGAGCAGGGCTTCACGAGACATATAAGCTTCACCATAGAAGACGCGGTCGACCGCCGTCTGGGCGACTCTGACCAGGGGCCGGGCAAATATAACCAGGAAAAGAATGACGGCCAGGATGACGGCCATAAACATAATGGTTTGTTCTTCAGGGAATATTTTACGGCCGAGTAATATGGCACCAATCGAGACACCGACGAGGATAATGGCAAGGATAGTATAAGCTAAACCACGCCGGATGATCAGCCTGACGTCCAGTAGATGAAACCGGGAAATGGCATATGCGATTATTATGGCATTGATTAAACTCCCAATATGATCGATAGGAAGAGAAGAGCCTGTTGGTAACATGTTGGTATATGTAGATATTACAAGAATAATCCAACCGGTTATCAAATATACTGTACGATTCCTGTCTTCAGGATCTATAGAGGACCGGTATTTTTTTACTAGTTGAAATACAACCGGGACTATAAAAATTATACTGCCTACTCCCAATATATAGAGGCCAATTCCGAAATCGATATCCAGAATGCCATTGACTACGGTTGCTTTTTTTACAACGTCTCCTCGAAAAGAGAAAAAGGCGAGAATGGGTATTAACAAATATCCGATGATGGTACCCAATCCGGCAGGGCGATTTAAATAAGCACGAATGAAATGAAAATAAGCAATCAGTGTACTGGCAAGTAACACAGCCAGGATTTCATTCCAGAGTAAAGCTCCTTCCGGAGTGGTACTTACATGAAGCATGAAGGAAGAAAAACTCCAACATGCAGCGATTCCTAAATAGAATGCAAATATTCGGTTTGCTCTCTTCCGTATGGAAGAGAACATAAGAACCACCAAAATGATATAGGCGGTACTAGTAATAAGGGGAATTAAAGCCCAAATGTTCAACTACGATTACGCCTTCAGAGACTGTTTAATCTCATAAGATAATCCAGATTGGCATTATTATGGTGTATAGCTTATACCTTGTCAATGAGGCTGACCGGACTTTAGTACTATATCGTGACTAAAGTAATTATTATTTAGTAACAGTCATATTTTGGTGATGTCGTTTCAGAGTATTAGTTCGGGTATTGTCGGCGATTTCATAAGCTTGAGATATATATTTTTTAAGATCTTCATGAGATACACTTTTAGAAAAGTGGTTTTCAAACGACTTAAAAGCTACCTTACCCCAATCGATATTATTACCTTGGGAGGACTCACTTAATTGGTATAATTTGCTTCCTGGGAGAGGAACATAGCTATTGACATCAAAAATATCAGTAGAGATATTGTTCATTATTCGTAGAGTGGCTTCAATGTCTTCTTTAGATTCATCTGGTAAACCAATAATTACCGAGGTGATGCTTGGGATACCAACCTGATTTACCATATCGGCGATTTGAGTAATTTGATCAATATTTGTCTTTTTGTCAACGTAAGTTAACACCCGGTCACTACCGGATTCCAGTCCGAAATACAAGCCCGAACAATTGGCCTGTTTCATTATTTTTAAAAGGTCATAATCGAGGTTGTCATACCGGGCTGTACAACCCCAATTTACTCTAATATCTTTCTTGATCAGTTTTTCACAAAAATCGCGTACATATTTTTTATCATAAGTGAAAGTCCCATCGAGAATATCGATAACGTCTACCCTATAGGTATTAACCAGTATTTCCATTTCACTAATGACATTATCAACACTGCGGCGGCGTACTTTTCCTTGCCACATGCTTTTATCGGCACAGAATGCACAACTATAGGGACAACCGCGTGCAGTAAGAACACAATGCACACGGTATTTGTGGTAATCACAGTTTATCACCAGGTCCCTTGCTGGTATGGGTAATGCATCAAGATTATGGATTAGTTCAATTAACGAATTATGACACACATTACCTTTACCATTACGATAATATAAACCAGTTACATTCTCCAACTCCGGGTTAGCAAGCTTTAGTTCCTTAACAAGCTGTAAAAGAGGAATCTCCCCTTCGCCTGTAATTGCATAGTCTATATTGGGGTTTTTTAGTACCTCTTCCGGGCAGAATGTCGGATGCGGCCCTCCCACGATAACGCTGATATCCGGATTTGTCTCTTTCACTAGTCTAGCAATCATTTCGACTGAACACTTTAGAGGAGTAAGGTAAGAAATACCCACGGCCTTGGGTTTATGTTGATTTACTAGAGAGATCAGGCGTTGCCAAACCGGATGTGTTACATTTTTTACAACGGAATTGTATTCTGCTTGTTTAAGGGCATAACTCTCGAGGCTAGAAGATACCCAACCATCTGCAGGAGGCAGGTCAACTAATAAATCTCCCATAATAATGCTGGTATCGATACCTCCATTGCGTAGATATGCTGCAAGACTTGTGAGCCCTATATTATATCCTATGTCAGTTGGTATCCCTTTCAGACTGGTATATGGTGGATCGATCAAAATGATGTCCATATAATTCTCCTAAACTCAATCTTGGAGTGTTTTCTCTAAGCTTCGATTTTTTCGTTTTCGACTGGGGAATCAGTTAATACTCTTATTTGTTTCCTAGAATCGAGGAGAAAATCAAGTATCATTTCAGAAGGATTTATATGCGGCGGGTGTAATTGCTCCAATTCCGCACCTGAATTCTCTTGTTTAACCTTGAAAGCATGAAAAGAATCTTTTGCTAATAAAGTGACTTTTAAAGGGCGTAATTCAACAAACGACTCCAATTCTGCGTAAGGAGAATTTAGCTTCTTTAACTCTTCATGGATCAGTGATGCAATTTCTTGATTGGTCATGTCATGGTGATCTTTTAATTCTATATATAAATTGAGCGTAGGTTTGTCATGGACTTCTTTGTGGGCTGTCCAATCGACATAGGAAATCCCAGAGTTTTCAATAGCCTGCCATATCGTCTTTTCCGATAGCCTGGTAAAACCGGCGATATCGATCTGGTCGTCGATCCGGGTAAGGAAAGTCATCTGGGGTATATCGATATTCAGACGTTCATTACGCAGCGCAGTGATTTTCACCAAGTGGCCTAATTTGTAACGGATAAAGGGACCGCCGTGAAAACTGGTAATCACAAGCTCGTAATTACCTGGTTCAATTTCATTAATCAGTTTGGTTGATGGGGAAAACGTCGGATCCAGGCGTGCTTTGATTGCTTCTTCTTCTGGAATAAATTCAAAGAAGTTCAAATTAGGTATGAAAGTCATCCCTTCATAATCCCAGGTTTGCATGGCAATCAGGACGGCTTCAGTACAGCCGTGGAAATCCAGGGGGTAGCGTCCCCACATCTGCTTGATTTTTTCGCGGTAAACCGAACCATCGATGCCATAAGTGATCAATCCTTTGGGCGACCATAGATCCTTTGGCAACATCGGCCGGTTGGCCAAACGGCTCTTGATCATGCCTTTAGTTAACCTGACTAGTGCCTGAGGGTCTTGCATAACCTTACGGAGGTTGAATTTATTACTGTGCTCGCTAAACCGGTTGCCAATCGCTACGGCGACACTGGAAAGTGTCAAACAAAGATCGAGTCCTTCGGTAAGAGCTTCATTAAAACCTTTCTTTATTCTATCTTCGAAGGACAGGTTTTCTGCTTCATCGATTGCCGGGAGGAAGTGAAATAAATCCGAGGGGAAGGCACGCGCCATTGTCCCGGTTGCATATGGCGGAGGAGCCATACCATAGAGGACTTTATCCATGGGATTTAAGTTAACTTCACCACGTTGTTTGCATGAAGCAAATAATAGTAGCGCGAAAATCAGGGGCTCAATTTCGTCCAACTGCCTGGTGGTGATGGGCACCCAGCGGTAGGCGTATTCACCCGATTTCCCCGATGTATACTGCCAGAGAATAGGTTTTTTCGGCAAAGCAGACATCTTTCTTTTTAGGAGGAAAGGGGCGTAGTCATCATAAGTGGTTAAAGGGATAGTCTGGCGGAATTCACTTAAATTACCCGGAGAAATACCCTTCATGATCGTCTGTCCTAATTCACATTTCTTTAACAGATCGATCTGTTCAAAAAGTAGTTGCCGCTGTATCCGCATAAATTCGTCAATCGTCAAATCAATAAATCCACAGCAACGTTGCCATAATTCCTGGTGTTGTCCCTGTCGGAATATCTCAGATAGATTCAACATTACGGTCTCCTCGTTCTATCCTTTTTTGTGGATTCGTGTTTTTTAAGGAAAGGAAAAATTGCCGGATACTTTTATTATTAGGAAATAACATCGGGGTGTTCCGACGATAGTTTTCGTATCCGGAAAACATACGGCCAAAATAAAAACGGTCCTGGACAATAACAGCGATGATATCGACGAATAAAAAGATGGGGGCAGCGATTAGCATCAGGGACGATCTGGAAATCAGAACCAGTCCCATGAGCAATAGAATCATCCAGAGTATTCCCGGATGCCTGGTAAGAGCATAGAAGCCAGTGGTGACTAATTTATCACCAATTCCCGTATTGATGTAAGTCTTCCTGAAGGGAAGGCTAATAAATAATGAGTATCCTAATAAAAAGGTGGCGAGTACTAGTAGTATCCAACCAGACCATGTCGCCCAAATTGGCAAAGTAAATTTATCAGGCCATAGGCAAGCCATGATTGCCGAATAAACAATAATACCCATGCCTAAAACCCATACTATCGGTTTCAGGTAAGGGAGTCTTTTAAGGGCGATCGGGTCGCAGAAATGGACAATTATTACGGCCAGGATGCTTAATAGGATATAAATCATCTTCAATATCTTCCTTAATGCTCTCCAATATCTCAGACGAACATAATGAAGGGAAGGTATTGAATTCTAGAACAATGTTCTATTACGCTCAGTGAAGCTGAAAAAAGACAAAAAAAAGCCCCCCGAACCTTTCCAGGTTGGGGAGCTAACAGCCCACCTTACCAGGGTCTATTTATACTTGATAGTGGCTTTTGGCCCTCTATCGCTGTTGTTATCCGACCCGATGTCCCGCTGCAGGCCCTGAAGTTTACTCGTCAATTCTTCAAGTTCTCCCGTTTGCGACTGTTTGCCGAGCTCCAGGCCGTAACTGACAAAGAAATCGAGGAAGGTCCGCATAAGATGCTTCATATCTTCCTGGAAGATATAAAGTTCTTCTACTGTAGCGTACTTGGTGTCTTTTGCCTTCTCTTTTTCTTTGAACTGGGTGTCAAGCAGGACTTCGATGAATTCTGCCGGGCTGATATCGCCGCGGTATTCGTCGATCCTCTTGACCAATTCGGCGGGCAGGATAACCATCCTCTTGTCTGACATATTGTCCTCTCTAGTATAAGTAGTGATATCAGTTCTAATAAAGAGCGCTACCAATCCAGTCTACATATTTCCGGTAGCGCTATTCTAATCTATATATACGGTTAAAATCAATATGTTTTTCAGTGATTTTTTACGTTTTATAAAACTTCTTTCAAGCCCAATGTTTCCAATAGTTCATCAATATTACGGAGTACCTTTAGCCCTTCGGGAGTCACGCGGTACGTAACACTGGGATTGCCTAAAGTAACCTCATTGATCAAACCGCGGTCCAACAGGAATTTAAGGTACTTCTTTAACTGGAAGTAACTCATGTTGGCACTATACATGATCTCGGTTTTGCCGGCTTCACCAAGCCGAAGCATATCGGCAATAACTTCGATGCTTGATCTTCGACCCATATAGCGATAGTACCTCTGACTTTATACTAAAGTACCATTATACAACGTGGTGTCAAGTCTAATCGTAAAACAGCCGTGGAATGCAGTTATCGCGGTTGACAGGGTATCACCGGTAAAGTATAATCTACCACATTCCAATTATTAAAGGCTGTGAACAGGAATAGTAGGTTTCGAAGCGGGGGCAAGAGAGCCGGGGCAGGTGGAAACCGGTACCAGCGCGGGGACGGAATGGGCCTGGGAGCCGCAAACCGAAAGGCCGGTGTGAGCCGGGACCGGTTAGGTGATGCCGCAGGGGAAGCGTTATCAGATCCCAGGCTATACTAGTTAATATAGTGTAGCGGTAAAGAGAAGGTACTTCGCTCTGGTTTTGAAGTATCAAGAAGGGTGGCACCGTGGAAGTAAGCCTTCCGCCCCTTCAGGGCGGAAGGCTTTCATATTTTCCTGGATAACAGGGGGTAATATGATACCAGGATTGATTTGGTACTGGCACCGCCCGCTTCAGGCGGGCTTTGAGAAGTAAAATTACCTGATTTAAGCTACCTTACTTAAATCCCCGACCGTAAGGTCGAGGGATGGAGTTTT
>JAEAME010002584.1_pt1 | contig 10331 bp, 10 predicted proteins | sample 8958731 | NCBI WGS metagenome assembly JAEAME01 (sample SAMN16933194, study PRJNA681113) | bioreactor sludge metagenome | isolation source: anerobic bioreactor sludge (Control) | place: India:Bengaluru | collected 2018-10-24
AAACATAGTGATGCCAATAAGGATATAAGGGGAAAGACAAATAAATGAAGGAATACAGCGCGGAAAGTATAAAAGTACTCGGTGGACTTGACGCAGTAAGGAAAGTCCCCTCAATGTATATTGGTAGTACGGGGGTAGAAGGGCTACATCACCTGGTATATGAAATAGTAGATAACAGCGTAGATGAAGCACTAGAGGGCTATTGTAATAAAATAGTAATAACGATGCACAGGGACAACAGCGTGACCGTTGAAGACAACGGGAGAGGAATACCCGTAGGTAAACACGCTGAAGAAAACATGCCCGCACTGGAGGTAGTTTTAACAAAGCTACACGCAGGCGGAAAATTTGATAAGGACAGCTACAAATATTCAGCAGGATTACACGGCGTGGGAATATCAGTCGTAAACGCACTCTCTGAATACTTGGAGGTAGAAGTTAAGAGGGGAGGAAAGGTTTATTTTCAGCGGTATGAAAGGGGAAATAAAGCAACCGAACTGGCAATTACAGGAGAGACCGACAGCACAGGAACAAAAGTTAGGTTCAGGGCAGACGCCGACATATTTGAAACTATAGAATTCAGTTCAGATATAGTAATTCAAAGAATGAGAGAAATTTCCTTTCTCAATAACGGAATCCACATCGTCTTTATAGACGAAAGAAAATCAAAAAGGCAGGACATCAAATACGAGGGAGGAATAAAACAGTTTGTAAAATACCTGAACACAAATAAAAACGCTCTCTTCGACGAACCAATATATGTAACAAGCACGAAACAGAATATAGACCTTATTGAGGTTGCCATACAATATAACGACGGCTACAACGAAAACATATACAGCTTCGTCAATAACGTTAATACTAAAGAGGGAGGGACGCACGTAGCAGGATTCAGATCCGCCCTCACGCGCTGCATAAACAACTTTGTACAGAACAATTTGCAACAGAAAATAAAAGAAAACCTCACCGGAGACGACATAAAAGAAGGGCTGGTGGCAGTAATAAGTATAAAGGTACAAAATCCACAGTTCGAAGGTCAGACAAAAGCAAAGCTTGGAAACAGCGAAATAAAAGGGATCGTTGAATCGCTCCTTAATGAAAAGATAGCAGAATACCTTGAAATGAACCCTGCCGTAGCAAAAACAATAATAAACAAGGCCCTGGAGGCACGTCGAGCAAGGGAAGCGGCGAAAAAAGCGAAAGAGCTCGTAAAAAACAAGAACCTAATAGAGAACGGTCTTCTACCCGGCAAACTAGCAGACTGCCAGGAAAGCGACCCGGAGCTTTGCGAAATATACATCGTGGAGGGCGATTCAGCTGGAGGATCCGCAAAGCAGGGAAGAGACAGAAAGATACAGGCCATCCTTCCGCTAAAAGGAAAAATACTCAACGTAGAAAAATCAAGAGAGGAAAAAATACTCACAAACCAGGAAATAAAATCCATCTACCTTGCCCTCGGCACACATCAGGACAACAAAGGCAGGCTGAGATATCACAAGGTAATTATCATGACAGATGCGGACGTGGACGGCTCACACATAAGGACACTTTTGCTTACCTTTTTCTACAGGCAGATGCCCGACATTATTACAAACGGGTATCTTTACATAGCGCAACCACCGCTTTATAAGATAAAGCAGGGAAATAAAGAAATATATGCCAAAGACGAAGACGAGTTTGAGAAGGCAATCCTGGCAAGAGGCATAGAAAAGACAAAGTGTTCGTTTAACGGCGACAAAATAGAAGGTGCAAAACTCGCCGAGAAAGTGGACAAACTAAAGGTCGTGGAGCGCTACCTAAGAAATGCCCAGCAGGACGGGATTGACAGAAACATCGCGCTGTCACTCATGGCAACAGATATCAGCAAGCGTGACGACTTCACAAAACGAGAGAAGATAGACAAAACGGCCAAGCGCCTGGAAAAGACGGGCTATTCAGTGGAAGTCAAAATGGACAGGGAGCACAACCTCTATGCCATATATGCCAAAAATGACCGGAAAACAGCAAATATAAACTACGAGGTGTGCTTACAGGGGGATTACGTGGAGGCATATAACGCATATAAAAAGATAGAAAAATTTTATGAAGTAGGCATAAACATAACAAACGGCGAGAAAAAGACAGAGGCGCTCCTCGCATCAGAATTCCTAAGATATGTTGTTGAGAAAGGGAAGGAAGGAATAAACATACAAAGATACAAGGGCCTCGGGGAAATGAACCCCGAACAACTATGGGAAACAACAATGAATCCGGAAAAAAGAAGCCTTGTAAGGGTTGCAATCGAAGATGCCGTGGAGGCAGACCAGGTTTTTACGGTACTTATGGGCAACAACATAGAGACAAGGAGAATGTTTATAGAGGAAAACGCCCTTAATGTCAGAAACCTTGATATATGATGGTCATAGGGATCACGGGCATAATAGGAAGCGGAAAGACGACCGCCTCAAAAGCATTGAAAAAGAAGGGAATCACAGTAATAGATCTTGACGCCCTCGCAAAGAAAGTAATTACGCTCAAAGAGGTTCAAAAAGACATAGATGGCCGCCTCGGCAAAGAATTCATAAAAAATGGAGCACCCGATACCAAGAAGCTAAAAGAAATCGTTTTCGCAAATAAAGAAAAACTGAGAACGCTGGAAGAAATAATACACCCAAGGGTAAAAGAAATGTTGTGGAAAAAAGTAGCGAAAAAAAAGGAGCATGGCGATAGCCTTGTAATAGTAGACGCCCCGCTGCTATATGAAACAGACCTTTATAAAAGCCTTGACAAAATAGTAGTAGTATCAACTGGAATGGAAAAAATCAGGCAACGCCTGAAAACAAGAGGTCTTACCCACAAAGACATGAGTGCGAGAATGTCCAACCAGATTCCACTCAAGGAGAAAGAAGAAAGAGCTGATTTTGTTATATACAACAACGGAACAAAAAGAGACCTTGAACAGGAAATAGAAAGACTACTAAGCAGGATAAAAGAATGGGAGGTAACATTAGATGCATCTTAACGAGCTGAAAAGCAAAAAGATTGGCGAACTTACCCACATGGCCCGTGATTTGAACGTGGAGAACGCATCGGGATTGAGAAAACAAGAGCTTATTTTTTCGATACTTCAGGCATACATGGATAAAAACGAATCAGTCTATGGAGAGGGGGTGCTCGAGATCCTCTCGGAAGGATTCGGTTTTTTACGGTCAACAGATTCGAACTACCTGCCCGGCCCCGATGATATATACGTTTCACCTTCCCAGATAAAAAAGTTCGGTCTGAGAACGGGTGACACAACCTCAGGACAAATCAGGCCACCAAAAGATAACGAAAAATATTTTGCCCTGTTGAAGGTTGAATCCATCAACTACGATGATCCGAGCGCAGTAAGAGACAAAATCATATTCGACAACCTTACACCTATTTATCCCAATGAGCGGGTAGTGCTGGAAACAACCCACAACAGCCTTTCAACGAGGGTTATGGATCTCTTCACACCCATCGGGAAAGGACAGAGGGCCCTCATAGTAGCCCCGCCGAGAACAGGAAAAACAATGCTTTTGCAGTCTATCGCAAACAGCATAACGGAAAATCACAAAGAGATATACCTCATCGTCCTGCTCATCGACGAAAGGCCGGAAGAGGTGACGGACATGACAAGGTCAGTAAAGGGCGAAGTAATAAGCTCCACCTTCGACGAGCCTGCAACAAGGCATGTTCAGGTGGCCGAAATCGTCATTGAAAAAGCAAAAAGACTTGTTGAGCATAAAAAAGACGTTGTCATACTCCTTGACAGCATAACAAGGCTGGCGCGGGCTCACAACACGGTGGTGCCCTCGAGCGGAAAAATCCTCTCGGGAGGTATTGACGCGTCCGCCATGCAGAAGCCGAGGAGGTTTTTTGGGGCAGCAAAGAATATAGAAGAAGGGGGAAGCCTTACAATAGTGGCTACGGCCCTTATAGACACAGGAAGCAGAATGGACGAGGTGATCTTTGAGGAATTCAAGGGCACCGGAAACTCTGAGATTTACCTCGATAGAAAGCTTGCGGAAAAGAGAGTGTTTCCTGCAATTGACATAAATAAGTCAGGCACAAGGAAAGAAGAACTGCTCCTTGGGAACAGCGATCTTTCAAGGATATGGCTGTTAAGAAAAGTATTGCAGCCCATGAACGCGGTAGAAGCCATGGAATTTCTCCTGGAGAAGCTGTCTGACACCGAATCTAATGTAGATTTCCTTAATTCAATGAGCAAAGGAGGCTGAAATGAAAAAAGGCATTCATCCGGATTTAAAAAAAACAACAGTAAAGTGTTCCTGCGGTAACACCTTCGAGACCCTATCGGTGAAGGAAAAAATCAGCGTGGAAATATGCGCGAAGTGCCACCCGGTTTTTACCGGCAAAGAGAAACGTCTTGATTCAGCGGGACAGGTTGAGAAGTTTGAGAAGAGGTACGGTAAAAAGACGCAGTAATGTTTGAACGACTCGCAGAAATCGAAACAAGGTACAACGAGATCGAATCCGATATGGCAAAACCCGAAGTTCTTGCCGACATGGACGAGTATAAAAAACTTGCCAAGGAACGGTCTGAAATCAAAGATGTGGTCGATGTTTACAGAGACTGGAAAAAAAAGCAGAGCGAGCTTGTAAGGGCGGGTGAGCTTTTAAAAACAGAGACCGACGAAGACATAAAATATCTCGCTCGCGAAGAAATTGCCGCCCTGGAAGATACTATAGGAAAACAGGAGACATTGCTCAAGGGGAAACTTCTCGGTAAAAACGAGAAACAGGTGAAAAGCGTTTTCCTTGAAATAAGAGCCGGCACCGGCGGTGAAGAAGCTGCGCTCTTTGCGAGAGACCTTTTTACTATGTACATGAGATACGCCGAGACAATGAGATGGAAAACGGAGCTGATGAGCTCAAGCGTATCAGATCTCGGTGGTTTTCGTGAAGTTATTATGGTTATTGAAGGGAAAGAGGCTTTTAACACGCTCCGGTATGAAAGCGGTGTGCACCGGGTACAAAGAGTCCCGGACACCGAAGCGCAGGGGAGAATACACACATCAACCGTTACCGTAGCTGTATTGCCGGAACCAGAGGAACTTGAGTTCAAGATAAACCCCGATGAAGTGCGCATAGATGTTTTCCGGAGCAGCGGACCGGGGGGGCAGCACGTAAACACCACCGACTCTGCCGTGCGTGTCACACACATACCCACCGGCACCGTGGTTACATGCCAGGACGAAAAATCCCAACACAAGAACAAAGCGAAAGCCATGAGGGTCCTCAGGGCACGCCTAAAAGAAAAGATGGAAAACGACAAAGAACAGGAAATTTCGCAGGAGCGACGGAAACAGGTAGGAACAGGCGACAGAAGCGAGCGTATACGGACATATAATTTTCCACAGGGACGCGTTACCGATCACAGAATCGGACTTACCGTCCACAAACTCCAGGACGTGCTTAACGGAAACATAAGCAGCATTGTCACGCCCCTTGTGGGCCATTTTCAATCCGAACAGTTAAAAAAAGGATAAACCCGTTGGATATCAGAGACATAGTTCTACGCGAAAAAAATATTCCCATGACGGACGTCCTCGGCATCATTTCTTTTGTCTGTGCCACGACAAAGGAACAGGTGCTTGCGAACATGGACAGAGAGATAGAGAATGCAAACCTCTCGGTGATTGAGAAATTGATAGAAGAGAGAAAAAACGGAAAACCCCTCGCTTACATTACCGAGAAAAAAGAATTTTATTCACAGGAATTTTTCGTAGATAAGAATGTACTTGTGCCGAGACCGGAAACAGAGATCCTCGTGGAAGAAGCACTGAATATTATCGATAAACGGAAAAACATGGCGGACATTCTCGATATGGGCACGGGCTCGGGCGCCATAGGGCTGACAATAGCCCAGAGGACGCAGAAGAAGGTTGTTTGTGTTGATATATCTGAAAAGGCGCTTCGTGTAGCAGGGAAAAATGCCCGTGCAATGGGTATCAACGACCGCGTATACCTTCTCTGTTCGAACCTGTTCGGCGGAATCAGGGGGGGTGTAAAATTTGATATGATACTGGCAAATCTTCCTTATGTCGCGGACGAAGAGTGGGAAAATCTTATGACGGACGTCAGGAATTTTGAACCAAAGAAAGCGCTTTGTGGAGGAAAAGGCGGCACAGAGATCTATCAGAAATTCTTACAATCCGCCCGCCCGCATTTAAGAAACGAAGGCCACATGCTCTGCGAAGTAGGCGGCTATCGTCAGGCGCAGATGATGAAAAACATACTTGAATCAATGGGGTTCATAGTAAACATAAAGGACGATTATTCCGGAGTGGAAAGGGTTGTGGTCGGATCATGGATAAATTTGTCATAGAGGGCGGCGAAAGACTCAAAGGGAAAATAAAAATAAGCGGCTCAAAAAACGCCGTCCTACCGGTTATGGCAGCGACAATTCTCCAAAAAGGCCGATATACTATCGGGAATGTTCCTCGCTTAAAAGATGTAACGACGATGATAAAGCTTCTCGATATCCTCGGCGCGAAAAGCGAATGGGATGGACCCGATAAGCTAAAAATTGATACAACGGATGCACATAACCACATTGCTCCATACGAACTGGTAAAGGAAATGCGCGCGTCCCAACTGGTCCTCGGTTCTCTTGCCGGCGGGCTAAGGAGAGCAACGGTCTCTTATCCGGGAGGCTGCGCTATTGGGGAGCGACCCATTAATCTGCACTTAAAGGGCCTAGCAGCGCTTGGTTGTGAAATAAAAATCAAAGAAGGCTACGTAGATGTGTTTGCCAAAACGCTGAAAGGAGCAAGGATAAATTTTGAAACGGTTACAGTGGGCGGCACGGAAAATATGCTCATGGCGGCTTCAATGGCAAAAGGCGAAACGATAATAGAAAACGCCGCACGCGAACCCGAAGTTGTTGACCTCGCGCGGATGCTGAAAAAGATGGGGGCGAAAATAGAAGGCGAAGGAACGGAGGTAATAAAAATAAAAGGCGTAAAAGAGCTGACACCCTGTTCCTACGATGTTATCCCCGACAGAATTGAAACAGGAACATTTCTCGTGGCCTGCGGTATTACCCGTGGGAGTATAGTCCTGGAAGGGTGTATTCCTGAACACGTGGAAACAGTCATGGACAAACTTCGGGAAACCGGTATGGAAATCCAGTGCGACGGCGGCACCATTAAAGCGGCCATGACAAAGAAAAAACCCGTGTCGGTGGATATAAAAACAAGCCCGCACCCAGGCTTTCCCACAGACATGCAGGCGCAGATTATGGCGCTTATGAGCATATCAAAAGGGGTCAGCGCCATAACGGAAACCATATTTGAAAACAGAATGATGCATGCTGCAGAATTGAGAAGAACGGGGGCCGATATTCGCGTGATAGGGAACACAGCCATTGTGAAAGGAGTAGAAACGCTATCGGGGGCCAAGATGATGGCAACAGACCTCCGAGCCAGCGCGTCCCTTATTATGGCGGGCCTTGCGGCATACGGCACCACAGAGATTTCCAGAATATATCATATAGACCGGGGTTACGAAAAGATAGAAGAGAAGCTGAAAACGCTGGGAGCGAAAATCGAGAGGAGGAAGGATGAAAACCTGGGAGCTTGACAGGGAATACAAAAAATTCCTCTCCTTTGTCCTTGATGGAAGAGAAAAGAAAAAGAAAAATGTACGCGGTGCTGTAGAAATAATCAGGAATGAAATTATCTTAAAAAAAGAAAAAGCGCTTATAGAATTTTCCCGTAAATGGGATCATTGGGAAAAGAATTATCCCTTAAAACTCTCAGAGAGAGAAATCAGCGAAAACTCTTCAAAAATCGATGGATCAGACATTGCTGTCTTGAGGGGGATGATAGAGAACGTTGTCTCCTATCATAAAAATCAGAAAGGAAAAAACAGAATCTACAAAAGAAAAGGCCTTATTGTCCGGGAAGAGCTTGTCCCCCTTGAAAAGGCCACGGTCTATGTACCAGGCGGAACCGCGGTGTATCCTTCATCGCTCATCATGGGTGTCGTGCCTGCACAGCTCGCCGGAGTAAAAGAAATTTATGTGACAACACCAACGCAGAACGGGAATATTAATCCTTACATTGCCGCCGCAGCATCTCTGTTGGGTATAAGAAACATATACCGGCTGGGAGGGGCCCAGGCGATCTACGCTTTTGCATATGGTGTCGGTTCTATACCAAAAGTAGATATAATAGTTGGCCCCGGTAACGCTTACGTTGAGGAAGCAAAACGAGATGTTTACGGGAGCGTGGGCATTGATATGCTTGCGGGCCCGACAGAGCTTATTATACTCTGCACGAAACCGTTTTCGCCGAAAGCCCTCTCGTGGGACATGTTTTCCCAGGCGGAGCACGACGAAATGGCAACGGTTGGTCTCTTTTCTTCTTCGAAAAATCACATTAAAAAAATAGAGACTTACATCGAGCGGTTCATTTCCCTTAACGAGAGGAAAAACACAGTCGAAAAAGCGCTCAAAAATAACAGTTTTCTCGTCTATTATAAAAACACGGCAAAGGCAATAGAGGCAATTAACCGCATTGCCCCGGAACACATGGAGCTTATCGGCGACGAGAAACAAGCGGAAAAAATACATTATCCGGGTATTATATACACCGGCCCTCATACAACTGTTGCTATGGGGGACTACTATATCGGTACAAACCACGTGCTGCCCACAGGCGGGGCAGGGAGATTTGCAGGAGGTTTAAGCGTTGACCGGTTTACAAAGAGAAAAGTAATTGTTACAATAGATAAATCGTTTGTAGAAAAATATGGCGACAGGGCCGCGAGGCTGGCCAGGATTGAAGGCCTTTTTGCACATGGTGAGGCCATCAGGACGCGAAAGGAGCTCTAAGATGAAATTGAAAATCGGACTGCCGAAGGGGAGCCTTCAGGAAACCACGTTCAAGCTCTTTAAAAACGCGGGTTATAACATTAAACTGAGAGAAAGGTCTTACGTCCCGGCAATTGACGACCCTGAGGTAGAAGGGCTTGTGATACGGGCACAGGAGATGGCGCGCTATGTTGAAGACGGGATACTCGATATGGGTGTTACCGGATGGGATTGGGTACTCGAGCAGAACGCCGATGTCGTTGAACTGGCAAGATTAAGGTACGGCAAGGTTGGATTCAGGGGTGTCAAGTGGGTTGTCGCCGTTCCTGCTGATTCAAAGATAAAACGTATAGAGGACCTGAAAGGAAAAAAGATTGCCACCGAACTTGTCAGTTTTACCAGGCGTTACCTTAAAAAACAGGGCATAGATGCTCAGGTAGAATTTTCCTGGGGCGCCACAGAAGTAAAACCGCCCCTTCTTGCCGACGCCATTGTGGAAGTCACAGAAACCGGCGCGTCGCTCAAGGCAAACAATCTGAAAATCATTGATACAATCCTTGAATCAGAGACAGTGGTGATAGCGAACAAGAAGGCTTGGAAGGATTCCTGGAAGAAGCGCAAAATAGAAAACATAGTCATTCTTTTAAAGGGGGCCCTCGTTGCCGAGGAAAAAGTGGGTCTCAAGATGAATGTTCCCACGAAGAAATTAGAAAAAGTTATCAGCATACTTCCCTCACTCCACACCCCGACGATTTCCAACCTTTCAGATAAGGGCTGGGTGGCAATTGAGGTGATCCTTGATGAAAAAGTAGTGAGAGATATTATACCTGACCTGAAAAGAACCGGCGCGCAGGGCATAGTGGAATATCCGTTGAATAAGGTGATTGCGTAAGGAGGCCCCGTGGTAAGAAAAGGAAAAGTGGAAAGAAAGACGAAAGAGACAGCCATAAAGATACAATGGATACTCGACGGCGATGGCACCTATACCATATCAACGGGCATCCCCTTTTTCGATCACATGCTGAGCCTTTTTGCGAAGCACGGACTTTTTAACCTGGAAATAAAGGCAAAGGGCGATATTGATGTGGATTATCACCATACTGTTGAGGACATAGGAATCGCCATGGGCAAGGCGCTGAGGGAAGCGCTTAAAAATTTTGAGGGTATTAAGCGTTATGGTTATGCTATTATCCCCATGGATGAATCTCTCTGTGTATTTGCCTGTGATCTGGGCGGCAGGCCCGTGCTTGTGTGGAAAGGGAAACTTGCCGGGAGAACGGGTGGGTTTGATACAGATGTTGTAAAGGAATTTTTTCAGGGCTTCGTCAATGAGGCGAAAATATGCATACACGTGAACTTGCTCTACGGGAGCAATCTGCACCACAAAACAGAAGCCGTTTTCAAAGCATTTGGCAGGGCGCTCAGAGAAGCGGTCACAAAAGATGAACGCATCAAGGGTGTCCTCTCCACAAAAGGCATCCTGTAA
>JAEAME010002586.1_pt1 | contig 10328 bp, 12 predicted proteins | sample 8958731 | NCBI WGS metagenome assembly JAEAME01 (sample SAMN16933194, study PRJNA681113) | bioreactor sludge metagenome | isolation source: anerobic bioreactor sludge (Control) | place: India:Bengaluru | collected 2018-10-24
GGAGGAGTTTAAGCTATGGGAGGCGATGATATCGAGAAGCAGGCCGAGAAAATTGCCGAGCTTATTATTAATTCGCAGCGGTGTCTGGTTTTCAGCGGTGCGGGCATAAGCACCGAGTCGGGTATACCGGACTTTCGCGGAGAAGACGGCATATGGAAGAGGCTGGACCCGGAGGATTTCACTATCCAGAGATTCGTGGCGCGCCCCGAGGTCAGAAAAATGCAATGGAAGCTGCTGGCTGAGGGCGGGCTGATTAAAAACGTGCAGCCGAATGCCGCTCATTATGCCGTGGCCGAAATGCATAAGCTGGGCAAGCTAGACTGCGTGGTTACGCAAAATATCTATAATCTCCATCAGATTGCCGGCGTACCCGACGACAAAGTGTTTGAGCTGCATGGCAATATGCAATACGTCCGCTGCCTGAGTTGCCGGAAGCGCTTTCCTATGGAAGAGATAGTTGCGCGACTTGCCAGTGAGGAGTTACCGGAGTGCGAGTCCTGCAAGGGCATTCTCAAGCCTGACGCAGTGTATTTCGGGGAGATGCTGCCGCAGGCGGTCCTCAGCGAAGCATCGCGCAGGGCCAACCTTTGCGACCTCTGCATCGTAATTGGATCGACTCTGATCGTGTATCCCGCAGCCTATATCCCGGAATACGCATACAGTGCAGGTGCCAAAATCGTGATCATCAACATAGGGTACACGCCGATGGATACAAAGGCGGCCGTGCGCGTCGAGGGCAAGGCCGGCGAGGTTATGGGCAGGGTAATGAATCAGGTCAGGGGTAAAATCCGTTAGTGATTGAATTGACAAGCCAGTAATACAATGTTAGATTGTGATAAATACAACGCACACGGAGGTGTCGATTTGAAGAAGGCTGCTATAGCCATCCTGATGCTGGCAATACTTGTTACTGGATGCGTGAGGTCGGCGGTCACTACCAAATCGGCTCCCCTTGCTTATATTGATTCCGTGTCTTCGCCGCAAATTTACGTCGGAGAGACGGTAAAATTCAGCGGACATGCCATTTCATCGGATGGCCAGATAGTAGGTTATAACTGGCGTTCCAACATTAACGGCAATTTAAGCCAGCTGGCCACATTCGAGACCAATACGCTAACGGCGGGTCAACATACCATCTGGTTCAGGGCGCAGGATAACTACGGCACCTGGTCAACCGAAGTCGGCACCAACGTGAACGTGCTTATCCCGGGCGGCCCGGAAAAGATGGCCATCAGAGTATTCACGGCCACACCTCCCGAAATTAAGGAGGGCGAATGGACCACGCTTACATGGGACGTAAGCGGCATCGGTTCAGTGCGTATTGATCCCGATATAGGAGGTGTATCTATGTCCGGCAGCCGGTCGGTCCAACCGAGAACGGACACCGTTTACACCATCTATGCCAGAGATGATGAGGGTACTGTGACGGCCAGCACAAAAATACTGGTAACTCCACTGCATGTGTATACGACCACACTTTATTCAGTCGCAGCCGAAGACGGCACAGTTAGAAAAGATGATGTAGTACTTGATGGAGTCACAGTGGGGCAGAACGAATTACAAATACCGATGCAGGGCTTTCTGAGCTTCGATATATCTTCCATACCACGCAATGCCATTATAAAAAGTGTAGAGCTCGACATATCGAAGTCCATCATATACAATCAGCCGTTCCCCTGGCAGGGATCGTTATATATGTATAATCAGCAATACGGCAGCTATTTAAGGCCAAGCGACTATATGATCATAGTGCCTGCAGGCTACGTGTATAACTACAACTATAACTTTGTGGCCAGTCAGATGCCCAATACACCCTTCACCTCTCCGGAATTTGTGTCCACTCTGCAAAAACAGCTGGATAGCGGCAGTGACCGTTATCAATTGCGCCTTCAGTTTGAGAAATATTATTATTACAGCCGGGCTGACTATACGGCACGGAGGTATTCAACCATTCAGAGTGGCCAGAGCAGCGCAAACTACGTCGACATCAGTGCCGGCAATGCGAAACTGATTGTCCGCTACGTAATTCCCCAGTAAAGCCGGCGATAGATAAACTTAAGCCTCTTTATTTCGTTATTCTTCTGTGACGGAGACGATTTGACTCCGGGAGAATGAATCATGAGAAACCTGCTGATTGCGCTATTATTCGCATTCATTCTGGTCACGGGCTGCTTGACGCCGATTGCCTTCCGGGCGGCGGACAAACCCCTCGTGGCAGCTTTTGCGGTGAGCCCGGCGATTGTGGACGAGGGGAAGGATACCGTCTTGAGCTGGGTTGTGACGGGCGCCCAGACGGTCAGTATAGATAACGGGATAGGGCCGGTGCCGTTAAGCGGCACCAGGGTTGTCACACCGTATGCAACCACGACCTATACGCTCACTGCATCGAACCTGTCAGGAAGCAGAACGGCAAGTGCGACGGTAGCAGTTGTGGGAAGGCTTCAAGCGCAGCCTGGAACCGACAACACATTGGTATTGAATATAGTTCCGTATGAAAGCGGATCGCTGACCAAGAGCGGTACAAGCTACACCCGTTCAAGTGCCGTATGTGCAGGCGATAATCCACAGAACCAGGCTGTGCGGGCATTCTTGAGCTTTGATATTACGACGTTGCCTCCCACCGCTGTGGTCAGCAAGGGGGTCCTTGATCTTACGGGTTACTCGATCCTGGGTAATCCTGTTTATAGCGGCGTCCGCTGGGGAAACATGGGAGCCCTTGAAATATACCAGTACCAGTACGGATCGATGGGCAGCCTGGGCAGGCTGGCCTACGAGTCCGCGGCGCCCGCGGTGGGCAGTGTTAAGTTGACGGGTGCACAGGAGACTGCCCCGCTGCTGGTCGACGTGACATTGGATGATAAGGGCAGCAATGTAATACAGAAGCTGCTTGCCGGCGATCAGGGAAGATGCCAGTTCAGGCTGGGATTTTTCACCTCAACCAACTGGGACAGTGTGGCCGATATGGTCTGCCTGGACAGGGCCGTACTGATGATAACCTACAGGGTGCCCTGAGTATCAGGCGGATTTAATCTCATCGAGGTCAAAGCGGAAGTTCTCGATAACAGGATTGGCCAGCAGCTTTTTGCACATATCCTGTATCTCGGCTCGGGCCTTTTCCATGTTAGCGGCTTCGATTTTTATCTCGATATATTTACCTGCCCTGACCTCCGCCACGTTTTTAAAACCAAGGGTATGAAGCGCACCTTTGATAGTCAGACCCTGCGGATCGTTCACCGTCGGCTTGAGTGTTATATAGACTTTAGATAAATACATTTTTAAACTTCCTCCCGGTCAGCAGTATATATGCATCGCGGTAGCGCTCCGTTGTGGCAGCCACAACGTCCGCCGGCAGCGCCGGCGCGGGCTTTTTCTGGTTCCAGCGGGAGGCAATCAACCAATCTCTTACCGGCTGTTTGTCGAAGCTTGGCTGGGATTGCCCCGGCTCATACTGGCTGGCATCCCAGAACCGGCTTGAGTCGGGTGTGAGTGCCTCATCGATCAGCATAAGTTCCTTATCGTGGAAACCGAACTCGAATTTTGTATCGGCGATAATAATGCCGTGATCCAGAGCGTAAGAACGAGCGTAATTGTATAGTTCCAAACTCTTGTTCTCGATTTTGCGGGCTGTCCTCTCCCCCACCATATCAACCAGTTCTCTGATCGTGATGGGCAGGTCATGGCCGACCTCGGCCTTGGTAGTAGGTGTAAAAATCGGCTCCGGCAGCTCTTGGCTTTCCTTCAGCCCTTTGGGCGCTTTTCTGCCGTTGATCGTGCCTTTTTTTCGATATTCAGCCCAGGCGGAACCGGCAATGTACCCTCTTACAACACATTCCACAGGTATTCGCTCAGCCTTCAGCACAGCCATGGAGCGGCCGAGCAGAAATTCGGGTAGAGGCCTTTTCCAGGGGGAATACTTGGTCAAAGCCCTGCGGCTCTCAATGGATTCGACCATATGATTATGTATTATATGATAGGTTTTTCCGAACCAGAAAGCAGATACCTGGTTGAGCACTATTCCCTTATCGGGTATACCGTTGGGAAGCACAACATCGAATGCCGAGATGCGGTCGGTGGCTACAATCAGGAGCCTGTCCCCGACCTGGTAGGTGTCCCTGACCTTGCCCTTCCCGTACAACGGCAGTTTCAATGAGCTTTCGAATAAAATGTTCAAGATATACTCCTATCTCTTAGTCTGCGATTTACGCGTTTTCCTGAGCAAACCCAGGCGCTCAAATACGGTATCGACATGCTTGAGAAAACGCCTGTAATCGAACAGATCATTCAGTTCCTTGGCGCTCAAGCGGCCGGAAACATCGGGATCAGCTTTCAGCAGCTTGAGGAAGGGAGTCCTCGTCTTCCATGCTTCCATGGCATTGCGCTGCGTAAGCTCGTAAGCTCTCTGGCGGCTGAGGCCTTTGTTCACCAGTGCCAGCATGACATGCTGCGAGAACACCAGCCCCTGGGTCAATTCGAGGTTACGTTTCATGTTGTCCGGGTACACCTGCAGACCTTTCACGACACCGGTGAACAGGTTCAAAATATAATCAAGGGCGAAACAGGCGTCAGGAAGGATAATGCGTTCATTGGATGAGTGGCTGATATCGCGTTCATGCCAGAGCGCTATATTCTCAAGTGCGGTTACAGCATAACCCCTGATCAGGCGGGACAGTCCACATACTCTTTCGCAAAGCTCGGGATTGCGCTTGTGCGGCATGGCGGATGAACCCGTCTGGCCTTTGGAAAAAGGCTCTTCCGCCTCCAGGATCTCCGTTCTCTGCAGGGCCCTGATCTCGGTGGCAAATTTTTCCAGAGAGCCCGCTGCAACAGCGAGTGTAGTCACAAACTGGGCGTGACGATCCCGCTGGATGATCTGGTTTGAGATAGGAGCGCCGGCCAGTCCAAGCGCCGCGCAGGCCGCGGTTTCGATATCCGGGGGGACTGTAGCATACGTGCCTACCGCTCCGGAAATTTTACCCACACTAATAGCCGTCCGGGCTTCTTCCAGCCGGGCATAGTTACGTTTCATCTCCTGCGCCCACAGGGCCATCTTCAGCCCGAACGTTATCGGCTCGGCATGAACGCCGTGAGTGCGGCCTATCATGATGGTGTCCTTGTTGGAAACCGCCCTGTCCTCAAGCACCGCGATCATCTGCGCCATGTCCTCCAAAAGCAGGTCGGCGGCTTCGCGAATCTGCAGCGCCTGCGCAGTGTCTATGATATCCGATGAAGTTAGACCGAGGTGGATGTAGCGCGAATCCTGGCCCACGGTTTCGCCAACCGCGTTCAGGAATGCGGTCACATCGTGATGCGTAACCTTGAGTATCTCCGCCATCCGGTCGAAATCAACCCTGGCCTTTTTAATATTGGGTAACGCTGATTTGGGTATGCGCCCGGCATCCGACCAGGCTTCACATACGGCAATTTCGACCTGCAACCATTTGTCGAACTTGTTTTTGTCCGACCAGATTTTTTTCATCTTGGGGCGCGAATAGCGTTCAATCATAGCTACCTACCTACACCTCAGCCAGCCTGCGTTTATAATCTGCGAAGGCCTTTTTAATCTCTTCAAATCTGACTCCCAGGATTTGCACGGCCAGCAAAGCTGCGTTCTTAACTCCGGCCGTGCCTATACCTGTGCAGGCAACCGGAACGCCGCCGGGCATCTGCACAATTGAGTAGAGAGAGTCGATACCTTTTAAATCGCTAGTGGGCAGGGGCACGCCTATGACCGGCAGAGTAGTCCACGAAGCGATCACGCCCGGCAAATGGGCGGCGCTGCCCGCTGCGGCTATGACAACCTCATAGCCTTTGGCGCCTGCTTCCAGGGCGTATTGCCGCACCCTGTCAGGCTTGCGATGGGCGGATAAAACATCGATATCGTATGCTATTTTAAATTCCTTAAATATCTCAAGGGCGGGTTTTATATACTCCTCATCCGTCTTGCTTCCTATCACGATACCGACCAGAGCCATCAGTTCACCTCCCTCGCCGCGATATCCCTGCGGAAATGGCATCCCTCGAAGTTAACTAACGGGATATTGCGATATACCTTTTCGCGGGCTTCTTTCAAGGAGCGGCCGGTGGCCGTTACAGTCAGGACCCGCCCTCCGCTGGTGACTATTTTGCCGCCATCACGTTCTATTGCTCCCGCGTAGAATATATTGATATCCTTGTCCAGTTTGTCGGATATGCTGATGGGGAGGTCGGTGCGGTAGCTACCCGGGTAGCCGCCCGAGGCCATGACCACGCCCACACAGGCATCACCGCTCCAGTCGATCTTGGCACGGTCGAGCCTGCCTTCCAGCGCAGCCAGCATTATCTCCACCAGATCGCTTTCCAGCCTCGGCAGTATCACCTGTGTTTCAGGATCGCCAAAACGTGCGTTGAACTCAAGCACCCTGGGCCCCTGCCGGGTCATAATCAATCCTGTGTAGAGGACGCCCTTATAGGGGGCGCCTTCTCTGGCCATGGCGGCCACGGTGGGCCGGATGACATTTTCTAATACCTGAGCGGTCATCTCCCGGTCGAAAAATCCGGGAGGGCTGTAGCTGCCCATTCCACCGGTATTAGGGCCACGGTCGTCATCGTAAACTCTTTTATAGTCGCATGCCGGGACCATGGGAATCACGTTTATACCGTCGCTGAAGGCCAGCAGGCTCACCTCTTTGCCAAGCAGGCATTCCTCGACAACGACGGTATCGCCCGCTGCTCCGAAAGCACGTTCTTTCATAATCGAGTTGAGCGCGGAGAGTGCTTCGTCCAGGGTTTTGGCCACTGTTACACCCTTGCCGGCAGCCAGACCGTCGGCTTTAACCACGATAGGCATATCCTGCCTTTTAATATACTTTGCGGCCTCGCTGAAGCTGGTGAAAGTTTTGCCCCTGGCACAGGGGACGTTGTTTCTCTGCATGATATCGCGGGCAAAGGCTTTGCTGGATTCGAGGCGTGCGGCAGCTCTGGATGGGCCGAAAACAGGTATGCCGGCCTGATTAAATAGGTCTGAAATTCCCGCTGCCAGGGGAGCCTCGGGGCCGACGACAGCCAGTCCGATCCCGAGCTCGCGAGCCCTGCCAACTATGGACGGGATATCATTGAGAGGAATGTCCAGGTTGCTGGCGAGATTGCCGGTGCCGGCATTTCCGGGAACGGCGTAAATAGAGTCAACGAGGCGGCTGCGGGCAATCTTCCATACCAGGGTATGTTCACGCGCCCCGTTGCCGATAACCAGTACCTTCAAGCCGGAGTCTCCACCGCAATCTATGCAGTTATTTTCTTTACTACGTTACGTTTGCTGCTCTTTGTTTTGCCGCGGTTTTTTTTAGCGGCCTTTAGCTTTGGTTTGTGCGCCATTTTCTCACTACCTTAACTCTTTATTCAGTTTTTCCGCCTGTACGGGATCCAGCATGCTCAGAATATGGAGAAGCCTTGCCACATTGGTTTTTTTATCCTCGAGTATCTGTTCTATGGTATCGGCGGCATCTTCATTCTCGATCATCTCAACCTGAGCTTCATACTCGTTAATTGATTTGAGCTCGGCCATCAGGTCATCGCGTATCATCTCGAGGTCCATCGAGCTCTCGATTGCTTCCTCCTGTTCTTCGAAAGAATCAAATGCCATAAAGTCCTCCGGGAGTATAGCCACAGGTGGTATCAACCTGGAAAAAGTCTCTACCGTCTCTGCAAAATCGCCTAAAAAGTATATATTTTCAGTCGTTTTTAATCAAGAGACGGCAGGTGTCAGTGTGCGTCTGGAACGACTTTGAGCAGACTCTCTTTAAGGGAATCCATCACTTCGGAGCCGTACCGCTCGATGTGGCCCTCATCGCAGAGTGCGGCAAGGCGGGGATCAACCGGTATTCGGGCCAGCAACGGTGCTCCGGCCGCCCTGGCCATCTCCTCGCCGCGACTTTTGCCGAAAATCTCAATATTTTTCTTGATTTCCGGGAGGTACAGGTAGCTCATATTCTCCACCACACCCAGCACCTTCTTATTCATCTGGCCGGCCATCCTGACGGCTTTCTTAACTATCATGGTAGTGAGGTCCTGCGGGGTGAATACAATTATGATGCCGTTGACAGGCAGCACCTGCAGGGCCGTCAGCGGCGCATCCGCCGTACCAGGCGGCAGGTCCACCACCATATAATCCAGATTGCCCCACAGGACATCCTCCCAGAATTGCGTGATAGCTTTGCCGATGAGTGGCCCCCTCCAGATCACAGCATCCTCTTCTTCGGGCAGGAACAGGTTTATCGAAATGATCTGGATTCCGCCGGCCGACGTCACAGGCAGGATACCGGTTTCGCTGCCCCGAGGCCGGACTGCCAGGCCGAACATCCTTGGAATGCTGGGACCGGTGATATCAGCATCCAGTATCCCCACATTCAGCCCGCGCGATCTCAGCAGCATCGCGGTCAGGGCGGTGACCAGCGATTTGCCCACGCCGCCCTTTCCGCTCATGACGGCTATTACATTTTTTACGCGGTTGATTTCAACCGGCCTTTTATCGACGAAGACGACCTCGGTCTGCAGGCCGCTGTTCAGTTCCTTGATCACGCCGGCACATTTTTCACGTATCCAGTTCTGAGCACTCTCATCGAGTGCGGTCGATGCCAGCGTAATCCGGGCTTTATTATCTGTCAGAGCGATTTGCTGTACCAGGTTCATATCTGACAGGTTACGTGTAACCCCGGGGACAAGAACGTCTGAAAGTGCATCGGCAATACTTTTTTCGTTCAGCAACGGGTTCCTCCGGAAAAACAAGATGCCTTATAGATGATAATCGGTAAACAGATGAATGGCTAATCCGTTGACCGATAAAGGGGGTTCCGCATCAGGCGGCTATTTACCGGCCGCTTTTTTCAGATCGGAGCCGGATAATCTAAGTATGATAGTGTCTCCTACCGTGACTATATCTTCCAGCTTAATCCTGTATTTGGTACCAATGCCGGCATTAATTATGGCGGATTTGACGTTTCCACTAACGATATCGATATCCAGATCGCCCATCTTGCCGATTTTATCTCCACGCGAGCCGATCACCTCTTTGCCCAGCAACTTTTTTACCAGCATATTACCTCCGCGATTCCACACTAACGGTATTGCATTTTTGTTCTTTATTATACAATTATTACCTGACCCGGCAAGAAAACCCATTAAATCTATCGGTCAACCGGAGGATAATGTTTTACATAATACATGGGGATGACAGTTACAGGTGCCACCAGGCCTTAAATGAGATCAAAGCCGGCATGGGCAGCCCGGATATAGTGGAGGTCAATACCACAGTACTGGAGGGGCGCAGACTATCGATAAGAGCGTTAATGGATGTATGCAGTGTAGTCCCCTTTATGTCTTCCAGCAGGCTGGTGATCGTAGAAGGCCTGTTGAGGCGTTTCCAGCCGGGTGACAGGCAGACCAAGTCCAATGGCGGCGAAGAGGTCGGGCAGGCGCTCAAGGAATGGCAGGGCATATCCGAATACATAAAGACAATGCCGCAGACAACCGTGCTGGTATTTTTCGACGATGACCTTGATACAAAGGCGGCTAATCCATTGCTGAAATCACTGGCGTCCTTGGCCGACCGCGTGTTCCAAATGAACGAGATAAAGGGCAGGGAGCTGGCAGCCTGGATCAGAGATTACACGGTCAAGAATGGGGGCAAGATCAGCTCGGGCGCTGTCTCCCTGCTGGCCGATTATATAGGTGGGGATCTATGGTCGCTAACGGGTGAACTCAACAAGTTGATGACCTATTGCGAGGACCGCGAGATAAACGACAGCGATGTTAAAGAGATATCCAGCTTTGCACGGGAGGAAAGCATCTTTGCGCTGGTCGATTCTGTGCTGGAAGGCAGAATTAAGGATGCGCAGCTTATGCTGCACCGCATGCTTAAATACGGGACCGCGCCGCAGCAGATACTGGCCATGATCGAGAGACAGCTCGTCATTATTCTCAGGGTGAAAGAATTAAGTCACAGCAACCAGCAGGAGATACGTGAGGGCCTCGGCCTGCATCCCAGATATCCTCTGGAGAAAACACTGCGACAGGCCAGGTCATTCAGCATACCCAAATTACGCAAGGCGTTTCACGCCCTGCTGGATACTGACATAGCCATCAAAACGGGGAAATATGAGGACGACCTGGCGCTTGACCTGCTGGTAATCGAGCTGTGTAAATAGTGCTGCAGGACGTTTTTCCACCCTCAGGCGGACACTCTCTCGCGCATTGTGGCTCTAAGTTTACTGATATCCTTGGGGACACATACAAGTGCAACAACGGCAAAAATGAAACAGATGGTCCAGGCGCCGGTACAGATACCGAAAATGGCT
>JAEAME010002587.1_pt1 | contig 10327 bp, 7 predicted proteins | sample 8958731 | NCBI WGS metagenome assembly JAEAME01 (sample SAMN16933194, study PRJNA681113) | bioreactor sludge metagenome | isolation source: anerobic bioreactor sludge (Control) | place: India:Bengaluru | collected 2018-10-24
TGATAATGATGAAATCGATTATTTTGAAGAAAGAGCAAGAGGAGGAACCGGCTTAATAATAATCGGTTGTCAGTTCCTGACAAAGGAACTGGCACAGGGTTCCCTTGAAGGGTACCTTGATAGGACATATGTTATACCCCAATTAACTAACCTATGTGAAGCCGTTCAGAAATATGGAACAAAAATATCCGCACAGCTTAGTTGCGGTACAGGAAAAAATGCTTTTGCAAATATGTTGAGCGAACCGCCTGTATCCGCGTCGGCTATTCCGTCTATGTTTAATCCCAACATTTTATGCAGAGAATTAACGGCAGAAGACATTAAGCAAATAATGGAACAATTCTATTTTTCTGCAAAACTTTTAAAAGATGCAGGCTTTGATGCCATAGAAGTACATGCTCATGCAGGTTATTTAGTTGACCAGTTCATGTCAAAAGTATGGAATAAAAGAGAAGACGAATACGGCGGCACGCCGGAAAAGCGTATGAGATTTGCCGTAGAAATCGTACAGTCTATACGTAATGCGGTAGGACCGGACATGCCTATACTTTTCAGAATTGCATGTAAACATCATTTCCCGGGTGGACGTACAATAGAAGAAACTATGCCTTTGCTTAAAATATTGGAGGACTCCGGAGTCGATGCTTTTGATATTGACTCAGGCAGCTACGAAAACATTGAATATATATTTCCTCCGGCGTATCTGGGTGACGCCTGTATGCAGGATGTATGTGAGAATGTAAGAAAAACGGTTAATGTTCCTATCCTCAACTCAGGCAACCATACACCGGAAACCGCCGTTAAACTTATAGAATCTGGAAATGCCGATTTTGTAATGTTTGGTCGTCCATTAATTGCCGACCCTTATATAGCCAATAAGTTACTTGAAGAAAGGCGTGAAGAAATACGTCCCTGTATCCGTTGCAACGAAGACTGTATCGGAAGGATAATTAAAAGACTGACTAAAATCAGCTGTTCCGTAAACCCTATCGCAGGTTTTGAAAAACGCATAATAATAGGCAAGACAAATAAACCCAAAAAAGTAGTTGTTGTAGGAGGAGGACCCGGAGGAATGGAAGCGGCAAGAACGGCTGCAATTAAAGGTCATGAAGTATGTCTTTATGAAAAAGACGACGGACTTGGTGGTCAGTTAAAAAGCGCGGCCACACCTGATTTTAAGAGTCAGCTTCGTGAATTCTCAGAATGGCAGAAACATCAGCTTGACCTTTTAGGTGTTCACATTCACCTAAACACAAAAGTAACGGCAGATTCTCCAGAACTTGAAAATGCAGATGCAATTATTATTGCAACGGGTGCAGTTCCGATTATGCCGAATATAAAGGGTATAGAAAATGCCATAGATATAATTTCCGCTCATGTCAATCCCAATAAACTTAAGGGTAATACGGTTTGTTATTGCGGAGGCGGTCTGTCCGCTTGCGACAGTGCACTTGAAACAGCAATGAACGGAAAGGACGTTATAATTATTGAAATGCTTGATGAAATAGCTATCAATGATCACTTTATAAATAAAGCCGCATTGATTCCGATGCTTAATAAATACGGTGTTAAGGTTTATACAAATCATAAAGTAATTGAGATTACAAATAAAGGAGTAAAAGCCCTTAATAAAGAAGGTAATGAAACATTTATTGAAGCAGATACCGTTATTGCGTCATTCGGGATGAAGCAAAATGATAGAAATGCAAATGAAATAGATGAGAGGTTTCACAACAAAACAAGGATCATAGGTGACTGCCTCAGGGTAGGAAAAGTAGGCGGAGCTGTTCGCGAAGGCTTCTATGCTGCGTTATCGATAGAATAAACTAATGTAATGGCTAACCTAAACTTTAGGTTAGTCATTCTTACAACTACTTAAGATGTTACATATAGTTCAATAATGCGTGTTGTGAAAATAAGCATTATTTTTCCGATTGTCAAACAATAAACAATGTAGTATAATAGAAATGTCTTAAAAAGACAGACGACAAGCCAAAAGGTACGCCTTACGGTAAGCCGCCATAAAACAAATGATGTACTGAACATAAGGGTTCGCCCAAGTGGTAAGGCAGAATGTATAGCTTATTAGTTATTCCTTGTACCTTACTATAGGTGCAAGGATTTTTTATTTGAAAGGGGTATATATATGGAAGCAAGAATAGCAGCACTAAGTATTATTGTAGAAAACGCAGATTCTGCAGAAAGGTTAAACGGAGTATTGCATGAATACGGTAAATAGATAATCGGTCGAATGGGTATTCCCTATCGGGAAAGAAACATATCCGTTATATCCATAGTCATGGATGCACCCAATGATGTAATAAGTGCATTATCGGGGAAAATAGGTATGATACCCAATGTAAGCAGTAAAGCCGTCTTTTCAAAACCTTTTCCGTCCAACTCGCAGGAAGGATAAACAATGAAAGCGCTTATTGAAAAACTGCATAAAGAAAGTTGTTTAAGTAAATCGGAGTTTATGGACTTAATAGAGAACAGAACAAAAGATGACGAACAATATCTTTTTTCAATGGCAAGAACAGCTTCAAAAAAGTTCTTTTCAAACAAGATATATGTGAGAGGACTTATCGAGTTCACAAATTACTGTAAAAATGACTGTTATTACTGCGGTATACGTAAAAGCAACATAAATGCAGAAAGGTATCGCCTAAGTAAAGAAGATATTCTCTCATGTTGTGAAAAAGGCTATGAACTTGGGTTTCGTACATTCGTATTACAGGGAGGAGAAGATAGCTGGTACACCGACGAAAGATTATGTGAAATCATATCATCAATCAGAAACATGTTTACAGACTGTGCAATAACTCTCTCTGTAGGCGAAAAAAAACATGAATCATATGCAAAATACTTTAAAGCAGGTGCAAACCGTTATCTCTTAAGGCATGAAACGGCAAACAATAAACACTACAGCCTCCTTCATCCCGATAATTTAGTTAGTGAAAAACGCAAAAATTGCCTTTATGACTTAAAATCAATCGGGTATCAGGTAGGGGCGGGTTTTATGGTAGGCTCCCCATATCAGACAACAGAAACAATAGTGGAGGATCTGATGTTTTTAAGCGAACTGCAACCTCATATGGTTGGCATCGGACCATTTATACCTCATAAAGACACACCTTTTGCTCATTTTAATCAGGGAGGTTTATCTCTCACCCTTGTTCTGATTGCAATAACCAGGCTAATGTTACCAAGTGCAATGATTCCCTCAACGACCGCACTTGGAACTATAGATCCTAAAGGAAGAGAGTTAGGTATACTTTCAGGAGCCAATGTAGTAATGCCTAATCTTTCACCTGTAAGTGTAAGAAGTAAATATTTGCTTTATGACAACAAAATTTGTACCGGAGAGGAAGCCGCCGAATGCCGCTTCTGTCTGCAGAACAGAGTAAATAAAATCGGGTATGAATTAGTTGTAGACAGAGGAGACTTTAGTTTATTGGATTTTCTTAAAAGACAAGAAAGGTTGATTAAACATGAATGAAACGCCAAGATCTTTAAGGTTACATATTGGTATATTTGGTAAACGCAACAGTGGAAAGTCCTCCCTTATTAATACTATCACAGGACAAGATACAGCACTTGTATCGGATGTACCGGGTACAACAACCGATCCTGTATATAAGTCGATGGAGATACACGGAATAGGACCATGTGTCTTAATTGACACGGCAGGTTTTGATGACGAAGGAGAAATAGGTTTAAAGAGAGTAGAAAAAACGTTACTTGCCATGGACAAAACAGATATAGCACTGTTAGTTATATCAGCCGAATCGGATGATTTTACATTAGAATACGAGTATCTTAATAAATTCAAAGAAAAAAAGATACCTGTGATAACCATACTAAATAAGATTGACTTAGTAACTGATTTAGAAAAGTTTAAAGAATTAAACGCAATCTCTGTCAGTACAAAAGCAAAAACGGGCATAGATAAAGTACTAAACAGTATAATACGCAATCTTCCGGAAGACTATGAGTCAAAAACAATAACAGGATCACTTGCAAAAGGAGGAGATCTTATACTGCTTGTAATGCCACAGGATATACAGGCGCCCAAAGGCCGTTTAATACTGCCTCAGGTTCAGACAATACGCGAACTGCTTGATAAAAAGTGTTTAATTATGAGCTGTACAACGGACAAACTCGATGACACGTTTTTAGCTTTATCCCGAGCACCCGATTTAATAATCACCGATTCCCAGGTTTTTAAAACGGTATATGAAAAGAAACCAAAAGAAAGTAAGCTGACTTCTTTCTCCGTTCTTTTTGCCGCTTTGAAAGGTGACATAGATTACTTTACAAAAAGCGCATATTCTATAGGAGAGTTAACCGAGACATCAAGAGTATTAATTGCGGAAGCATGTACCCATGCACCTTTAACAGAGGATATAGGGAGGGAGAAAATTCCTGCAATACTTAGGAAAAGATTCGGACAAGCAATAAATATTGATATGGTAAGCGGATCTGACTTCCCCGAAGATTTGGAACAGTATGATTTAATAATACAATGCGGCAGTTGCATGTTTAACAGGAAGTATGTTTTATCCCGTGTGGAAAAGGCAAAGAAACAGAATATACCTATGACCAATTACGGTATTACGATTGCCTATTTATCAGGAATATTAGATAAGATTAATATAAATTAAAGGAGATATGTATTATGTATAACGTAAGTTCAATGGATGCAAATGAATTCATCGATGATAATGAAGTTTTAGAAAGTATAGAACAGGCAAAGTGTATTGTTAATAATAAAACAGTAATAAATACAATACTTGAAAAAGCAAGAGCTTGTAAAGGTCTTACCCACAGAGAAGCTTCTGTTTTACTTGAAACGGACGACGATGAAACATTAAACAAAATATATGAAATAGCCAATGAAATCAAGTTAAAAATTTATGGAAAAAGAATAGTTCTTTTTGCACCGTTATATCTGTCAAGCTATTGCGTAAATAACTGCAGCTATTGCGGTTATAAATGTACAAATAAAATAGGAAGACATCAGCTTTCTCAACAGGAATTAAAAGAAGAAGTCAGAGCTCTTCAGGCTATGGGACATAAAAGGCTTTTACTTGAAGCCGGAGAAGACGATACAAGATGCCCTATTGATTACATACTCGAATGTATAAAAACTATATATGACGAGAAATTCGATAACGGAGCAATCAGAAGGGTAAACGTTGATATAGCGGCCACAACCAAAGAAAACTATAAAAAACTAAAAGATGCAGGTATAGGTACATATATTCTGTTTCAAGAAACATACCATAAACCTACATACCTTAAACTTCATAAAGGACCGAAACAAAATTACGAATGGCACACTGAAGCTATGGACAGAGCTATGATAGGAGGCGGAATTGACGATGTGGGTATAGGACCTTTATACGGACTATATGATTATCACTATGATACAATATCGTTACTTATGCATGCAGAGCATATGGAAGCGGTAAGCGGAGTCGGTCCTCATACCATATCTTTCCCGAGGTTACTTCCTGCAGAAGGTGTTGATTACAATAACTTTCCCTACTTAGTAAACGACCGTGATTTTAAAAAAATAGTAGCCATAATACGTTTGGCAGTACCTTATACGGGTATGATTCTATCTACAAGGGAAACAGCAGCATTTCGAGAGGAACTGTTGGAAGTTGGTATATCTCAAATGAGTGCAGGTTCAAGTGTAGGCGTAGGCGGCTATGCTAACAGAAAACAAGTTAATGATACAGAGGAAAAGCCCCAGTTTAATCTGGCAGATCACAGGAAACCTATAGATGTCATTAAAGGGCTTGTGAAAAGCGGTTATATTCCAAGTTATTGCACCGCATGTTACAGAGAAGGTCGTACAGGTGACAGATTTATGCCTCTTGCCAAATCAGGACAGATCGGTAACTGTTGTTTGCCCAATGCCCTTCTTACGTTTGAAGAGTATATTCAGGATTATGCGGACACTGAATTAATTACTTTAGGACAAAACATGATTGACAAAGAAATTCTAAATGTACCAAATGACAAACAAAGAGCAAGAGCAATTGATTATCTAAAAAGAATACGTGGCGGAGAAAGGGATTTAAGATTTTAATAAAGAACAGAAAAAGTAGTACGCATTTTTGTCTCAAATATATACAAGCGAAATATACTTGTATATGTTTGGGTGAGGATGTATTATTGGGTAAATGTAATCCAGTTCAGTTACTTCATTATCATTTAAATCCGTTAAATATTAATCTCACAGAAAAAATGGGGAACATAAAAAAGAGTGTAATTAATATAAACTACACTCTATAAGGATAAACATAGCTACATTTGGATGGAGTACACTATATAATATGTTTGTTTTGCTCAATATGCTACTAATTTCTACTTAATCGGGTATATAGCATACGAAACATAAGTATCTCCGCCTATGCTATATATTTTTGCTTTATCGCAAGTCGAATCAGGATACACCATCATAGTCCCCAAAACCATTCCATCATTACAATAGACATCAATTACAGATTTATCAACAAAAATATGTAATTTCAATTTAGAATCCTGTGTCAGGTCAACAGTTGCATCATATATACCCGGGTAAAGAAATGATTCTCCGATTGTTTTACCTGATAAAGTTCTGTCCATAATTAGCTTTCCTTTTTTTACATCGTATCGTATAACCGTAACCTGGCTGTCTCCAACAAAAAGATTGAATCCAAACTCGGTAGTTGTTTCACATGGTGTGAATTCTGCTACAATCTCATATGAATTACCACTAAACTCGGACAAAGGGTTTATATTTGTATCTGCTCCTATAAGGCCATTGTAATTCAAGACACGTTCAGAACGTAATTGGATATATTCTTCAATAGGTTTTTGGATCAGGCGATATACCCCCGATGAATATGAGAGCTCCATCTCATTAATTAAGCTATATGTACCGCTATATGGAGTCGGTACATTTAATAAATCAAGCACATATATCGGGTTACATAGCCAACTTATAGATAGAATACGACCTCCCGGAGTAGATGACCATGTCTGAGTAGCATAAACATCGGGGCCGAATTGCATTGGAATTGATTCGGTTTCTGAGACAAAACTCCACTTTCCTCTTGTATTTGTGAGAGAACCTACCCTAAAATACTGGCCACTCATTAATAGGACCCACTTCGTCTCTCCTGTTTCTTTAATATTTATTCTAAATAAGTCCGGACATTCTGTATCTAAATTATAGTCTACTGAGTTATTTGTCCAGTCAATCAAATTAGGTGATGTATAAATCATCAAGGGGCCTCCGGATATCACCATCATCCACTGATTGCTTTCTTCATGCCAAAACACTTTAGGATCTCTAAAGTACTTTCCTTTACCAGGATTGTTATTCATATCAATTACCGGATTATCCGCATATTTGGACCATGTCCTTCCGTTATCCCATGAATATGCAATGCTCTGTGATATATTCACAGAGAAAGAAGTATAAATGGCTACCAAACCTTCTTCCTTTAGATTTCCGTTGTGATCCTTCTTACCTGTGAAAAGGCCTGACGAATTTGTATAGTCTGCAACAACCGAACCTGACCAACAGCATCCGAGATCGTCGGGTTTTAAAGCAAGAGGTAAGTCCTCCCAATGTAATAAGTCTTTTGATACGCTATGGGCCCAGTATTTATCTCCGCCCCAATCTAATTTATAAGGATTACATTGATAGAAAAAATGATATTCACCTTCATAATATACAAGGCCATTAGGATCATTACCCCAATTTTCTTTTATTGAATAGTGATAAAGTGGGCGATAAGATTCGTCTTTTAAGCTCTTTTTTGTTATTCCTTCATTTTTCATGGCGGCATATCTCCATATGCATATGCATGTTACAGACATGGCGATAATAGCAATTATTATACATATTATCTTCAGTATCATATTTCTCGACTCCATTCTGTTAGCCTCAGTACGAGTTTTCTATCTGCATGCAGAAAACTATTTCTTAATCGGCTCGGGAAGCTTTAACCACTTTGCATCCTCTTGCTTAACCCATTTTAATTCCTGAATATATACACCTGAAATATTGTGCTGCGCAGGACTACCACCTTTGTAAGTATCCTTACCATCTATTGCATTTATGGCAGCACATGCAATATAGTCAACATTATCTACAGACACTATCTCAGGTGCATGACCGTTCAATTCTCCGAGAATGTCATTTACAGGATTGCCAAAATCATCATATGTTTTTGAACTATACACTGCAACGCGTCCATAATCATAGCCACTGACAAACAGGTAGTAATAACCAAACCTTTTAACAACAAAAGGTGACTCAGCTGCTTGATAGCCATCAGGAACACCCATAACCACTTTTGGCTCAGACCATTTTATTAAGTCCTCTGAAGTACGCATGCATATACCCGTAGAAGCGTAATACATAATATATTTACGTATAACATCATCAAAAAAAACACATGCATCTCTACAGCAGGTATTGTCGGAAAAAGCAATACATCCATCCTCTAATTCACTGTTATTTAAAGGAACCCATTTTTCAAGTAAAGAATCAGCAGACACAAGCATTCGCATTTGAGACTGTCTTGACTTTGTCTGATGGTGGTAATACATATATGCTTTGTCAGCTTTATCGGTATAAATACCAAAAGGAGCCCACATCCAATCAGTTATCTCAAGGTTCTTATCACCATTACTGAACACTCTCTCAGTATATGTAAATGGTTTTAAAATATCGTCACCGATTGCATGGAAAAAGGAATCCTGAACATGGTTCTGACCGCCAATTCCGATACAATGCCACCTTGAAACTGTATCATGTATTAAAAGAAAATCACTTAAAAATTCACTGTTATTCATGCCTACTATTTTATTAGCATCTTTCCAATTGACTGATAATTGAGGTACATACATAGCTTTGCTCCTTCGGTTTGTCTGATATATCAAGAAAATAAATTAGCAGTAAAAGCTTCAAGGTCGGAAACCTTAATGCTCATAAAGTTTGCTTTTGAATACCTAGGAAGATCCTCATAGACAACCATGGAATAGAAAATGTGCAGATAAAGTTCATTGTTAATCTCTTCGACAAATGTTTGAGGAAGATGCGTTCCATACTTTTTATCTTCAGGAAGGATCCTTCCTACGACAGTCCAATCCCAACCGTTTTTAGATATTGCCATGACAATTTGCCGATCGTTTTGAGCACCCATTCCTGTGCCAAATCCTGTAGCATCTGAAAAAGCATAGTAAATTCCATTAATCTTTACAACCTCCGGATTTGGCCAATCCCTCAATTGGGGATTCTCGCCTGCATGCATAACCTGCCAATGTGCCGGATTCATAAACTCTCCGTTATTAATAGCGTAACCCATTGAGAGAAATGTACCGGGAAGATAATAGTCAAACCAAACCTTCCATTTATCCTCTTCATTATCCCATGTTAAAGAAGGTCTATGATAACCGCCTACACTAGGAGGTGTTGGATCACCTGCAACCCAGCCTTCTTCATACTCTTTTTCCCATATTAGAATAGGTTCTTTTGTCTTTTCCCATGTGATACCGTCTTTTGACGTGGCACCCATTATACAGTTAATAATATATGTTACATTATCTCTGTTATCAAAGCCAACAGAAGAAAATACCATGTAATATACATTATCTTTGTATACTACAGAAGGATCTCCATTATGTACTGAATCATATGGTTTTTTATCACGGACCATAACAGGAACCCATTTCTCTGCGTTCATTGTATCGTCCCATGTGTTATTTCCGCAGTAAACCTCCCAGGAGTTTAATGTTTTACCTCTTGCATGGTATATGGAATCGTTTCCTACATATTCACTTGTTTTTGTGCTCTCCCCAAATATCCACATACGATACGGATATTCACTGTCTTCTACTTTTACAACTTCACAGTTATATAAGTTCATAAAGTTATATAGTATGGGCTTTTCGTTTACGGTAAAATAATCTGTCAGCTTCTTGTTTCTTGCTTTTCTTGTGTCAATTGTTGATTTTATTTCAGGGATGTCCTCTTTTGTGCTTTCTCTTAATACAGGAGTTTTGGGTGGTTTTTCACATCCTGCAATGAGAAAAGTAAATATTGCAAGTACCATTAAGATTATTCTTTTTATCATGATGTCCTCTTCTTTCTGAATACAATGACTGCAGCAACAATTAAAACTACAGCCGCACCGATTGCGACAATTATGGGTATCGGAACGTTACTTTTATTATTTTTGGGTTCTGCGGTAGCAGTCGGCTTTATTGTTACTGTAGCTGTAGCTTTAGCTTTAGCTTCAGGAGTGGTTTCTTTAACCGG
>JAEAME010002593.1_pt1 | contig 10306 bp, 11 predicted proteins | sample 8958731 | NCBI WGS metagenome assembly JAEAME01 (sample SAMN16933194, study PRJNA681113) | bioreactor sludge metagenome | isolation source: anerobic bioreactor sludge (Control) | place: India:Bengaluru | collected 2018-10-24
GATATGTTATTTGTTATATCTAATACTTTTTCACCCCAGTTACTTATTAAGACAAAGTTACTTATTGGTCTGAATGTTGGTGGATTTGGTGTTGATGTTATATTTATGTATTCTAAAATAGGTGTAACTACTACATCTAACGTTGTGATATTTACATAATATTTAATATATTTAGCAGATTGATTCTTTATTCCACCATTTGATACCATTGACCAAGATGACCATGCTGAATTATCATTTGATGTTGCTATATGGACTGTCAGGTTATTTGTCTTGTTAACTGCGGATGTTTTCCAGTCTACACTCCAATTATAAGTAACTCCACTGCCATTTACTGGAGAATAATAACTTCCATTTGTAGTATAAGTTCCTTTTTGGTTGTTATATAACCACCATATCTCATCTGCAGATAAACTTCTGTTCCAAATAGCAGGTTCATCTAATGAACCATTAAAATAACTATCCCCATCTGCTCTTCCACCAATGACGTTATCTGCTGTTGTATCTCCACACCATATGTTTACATTATTCCAAGTATTATTGCATTGATGGTTTATTCCATCTATATAAATACATAAAGAAGTAGTATTAACTATTGTTAATGTTATTTGATGCCATTTACCATCTCTTAATGAATTATTTGAATAAACTATCGCTACGTTACTACCTAGACAAGTCCAGATTACACCATAAGCTTTACCACCATTACCAACCGTATCAGTTCTTAATGTATAAACCGCTTTGTTAGTATTTGATTTAGAAATAAGATGTCCTGCAGAGGATACTATAGCCCATATTGAAAGTGTCATTGAAGGGTATGTTTTAATATTATTACTAGCATTTATGAAACTATTACTATTGTTTAAATCATATCCTTTATTTAATTTACTTATTGGATTTTGTTTTATAAAACCTTTAGATATGCCATCTAAATTGTTACCACTAAAATCATTTATTATTGAATCATTCTCTCCATAGTTCGTATCATTATTAAAGTGATAAAGCAAAACAAGTCCAGTTTCAATCCCACTCTGTGTTGTTACTGGCTTTCCCTCGTTTATTTCCTGATAGTAGTCAGAGTCATTCAAGTATAAATCCGTAGCATTTGCTTGAGTTCCGAAATAAGTTCCCAAGTTCCATTCTGTTGAAGATGTATCTAAAACACTTGGAGCTATGACAGTAAAAGCAAGAGCTAAAAAGATAATTACTAGCTTAAGTTTCATTGACTTTAAAACATCATAAATTTTCAACTTAGAGTCACCTCTAAAAAGTATGGGACGTAAATGCTTGGATAGATGAAACAGCCAATAAACATAAAAAAATACATTTTTTTCATAAGCCAAGTCTCCTTATAACATTATATGCCTCATCTGTCCTTCTGTCCTTAACCCTTTTTATGTAAACTATCAAAAGTGTCAAAACACCAAGTGACAATATCCACCATATCCTTACACCAACTACATTCTTATGATTATCTATCTTAAATAAGTATTTATTTAAAATTATGCTTTCAGTTCCCAAATCCATTGTAGGTATATACCAACCAATATTAATTGATCTGACAACAATTCCTACTCTTGTTACATCACCGTCTTTTGAGGTTATTTCAAACTCTCCATTCTTACGCTGTGAAAATGAATTGTTCAAACCAATATATGTTTCAACAATGGCTGAGTTGCTTTGAGTATAGCATTTCCAGTCAAAACTTGGTTTGCATTGTGTTGCCATCTTATTTAACAGTATAGTATAATTAAAAGTCCCTTCGTCATTCCAAAAGAAAAACTTATACCTGTCTGGAAGATACAAATCTGCTTCAAATGAAATGTTTATTACATCACTTCCGCCACCACCCCCACCAATATTGATAACTGTTGATTCTGATGGCGATGTTGTAAATGTGGCATTTATGAAATTGACATTACCTGCATTATCCGTCACATAGGTTTCATACATATAAGTTGCATAAGCTGAAACTGTAGGTGTTGCCAAGTTTCCACAAGTAAATGAAACATTGCTGTTCAGCCCATCAACAGCACCTGAAGTATGGTTGCTGTAAACAGAATATTTGCAGTTGTTTAATCCAGACCTGTCATCTGCTATTGTTAAATTAACTGAAATTGTCTGAGAACCTGCAGTTATTGATATTGTGTTCAAGGTTAGATTTGGAATTACAGAATCTATGCCAAATGTATAATTTCCATACTGGGAAATATTTATTGTTGCTGAAGTTGTCTTGTTTCCGCCACAGCTCCATTTATAACTTCCATCTGTAAGATTTAATCTGAATGTATTTATGACTTCTGTTGTAACTCCAGATTTAGTCTGGTTAAGCTTATAGCTTCCTGATGTGTTTGTATAAAAGAAAATAGCATCCAAATTAGTTCCTTCAACAGTGCAGTTGAAATCTACATTAGTTCCGTTGTTTTTCCATGAATTGTTAACTGGTTTGTTTAATGTTATGACGTTGTCTGTGACATCTACAATTATTGTCCTGTTGAAATCAGCCCATCTTGTCATTAAATGGTTGTTCTCAATAAAACAGTTCCAATGGTATGTGTCTGAAACAGCAAATGTTACTGGGAATGTTGTTTCATTGTTAACTCCAGTTATGTTAAGTGTGTAATTTGCAGATACTACATCACCAGAACTCCATATATAAAATGTTGAATTAACAAGTCCAGACTCATCTGACATATTGCAGGTGAAATTCTTGTTTACTGATGAGTAACTGTTATTGTCAGGAGTTATTAAATACACTTCAGGTATTGGATCATAAGTTATGTTTATTGCTGAATAACCTAAAATTCCAGAACTATCTGAATGGAATATTAAAGGTATTGTGCAGTTCTTTCCGTTTATTGAACAGTTCAGACAGTTACATTTAGTGTCATTTAAGGCATTGTTAAAACTTGATTCTAGGTTGTTTGTCTGATTATCTTTTTGCTTAAACCAATTTATATAACTCCATTCATTAATACTGTCAATATTACCGATTTGTAAAAATGGATTTGACAATGTCTCATTATCATAATTCCACACAATTTCATCTTCAATAAAACCCCCCCCACCATAACTACCACTACCAGTTGAATAATTATATTGGGTGACTGTCCAGTTTCTCCTTAAATTATCTGTAAAATTAAAATATTGCCCTGGTGATGTAATTGTAACAAATTTATATTTACATAATAAATTTGATCCACCATTACTTATCTTGGAATTACCCTCATCATAAAAAAGTCCAACCCATGTTATTCCTCCAGAATATGTGCTTCCAAAATCACATCTATCACCTTCTGCGTCTGTTTTTGAATCAATATTAACCCACACATTAGTATCATAATTCCATAAAGAAAGATTATATATATTTTTTAATCCACTTATTGAGGGTGTTTGCCAAATTGGAAAATAATATAAATATATATCTACTGATGTAAGATTATCTTCCTCTACTATAGGTGTATCTTGTATATTTATGAAATATGTTGTTTGGTTTTTAGCAGCTAAACCCGTAGATAAATTTTCATCATATAATTTTTGACAATTAGATATGCTTCCTGTTGTTCCATTATAACAATTAGCTGATTCATCTATTGAATCTGTATTTATAATATCTCCACCTAAATAACCACTCAAGTTCATAAAAGCTCCAGTAACATTAGCATATCTTGGAACAGAAACATATCTTGTTATATTCTCATTACCTGTAAAGGTAAGATTCTCCTCTGTAAGTGTATTGTTAAAACTGTTAATCACAAGATAAGAGCCTCCCAAACTTATTAGTGAAATCCCAATTATCAGAAACATGCAAAACAGCATTATTTTTTTGTTTTGTTTCATTCATCTACAGACCTGCTATTGAAAATAGCTTATAAAATGATATAAACAGATACATATTTACAACGGCATGAAAAAACACAGATGCCAAAAAGTTCTTCCTCCACAATACGAGTATTGTCGCAAGTAACGAAAATATGCCTGCACCTATGAATGCACCTATTGAATTTGTTATCTTCTGGACATCAAACGATCCAGCATAAGCCTTGACATGATATATTGAAAATGAAGCAACCTCTGCCGTGATTATTATTGGATATGAAATTATTGGGGCAAATGGAACTAAAGTCAAAGCTGAAAGCATTGCCCCCCTGAAAACCGCCTCCTCACCGAAAGGCGCAAATCCACCAATAATCATAAACCTTTCACCCTGTGTTGCCTGAGGTATCAAAGGAAAACCTATAGAAATGCTTGGGACTAACAGATTAAGGATTATGAAACCAACTGCAAATGCCAGCCCCCAACCTATATCTGCCTTCCAGTCCTCGTTGATAGTGAAAAAATTATGAAATTTCATCATTACTTCTTGAATATCCTTAATGCCACATCAAACACCAATAAACTGAATAAAACAGCCATTGCATATACTTTGGCTGACTCCTTTATTTCTGGGCTTCCGTTTATGTAAAAATAACCAATTACCACAAACCCGACAACCAAAACAAAAAATGTTGAAAATATTAATTTTTTGTTCATGCCTGACTCAGCTCCTTAAACGGATTTTTCTTCTTGAATATCAAAAGCAGTATCGCCATTATTGCTGCTATTATTACAAGCTCCTGGACTATATGATTTCTTACTCCAATAAGATTCAAGCCCTCATTGAAAACATCATTAATGAAGGAATACAATGCCCATCCACCTGCACCTATAAGCAAAACCACTAGTGTGCTTTTAACCCATTTTGGAATCATTTAAATTTCCTCCATATAATATAAACAAAAAGCAATACGATCATTGCTCCTAACCCATAAATTGCCCACATAAAATAATCTGGTTTCTCATCAGCTATTCCATCATCATCCAATACAACCTCATCATTTGGCTCTTCTCCTGTATTAACTTCTATGTAATCATTGTCTTCCTGCTCTTCTGAACATGCCTCACAAGGACCCCCACAGTCAACCAAATCTTCACCCTGATTTTTAATTCCGTCTGAACATGAAACTGAAGTAACTGGAATTACAGGGGTTGTTATTTCCTTGTTTATCCAGCTGTTTATGAAAATCCTTACTTTTCTGTAACTGTCTCCAGCATAGCTGTCTTCTATTCCTGCAAAATGAACACATATGTCTATGTCTGCCTGACAACCTCTTAATCCAGAACCCACCTTGCAGACTTCATTTAAATGCTGTGCTACTGCTTTCTGTGTTGCCTCATCCATGCTATACTGATATAATAAATCTCTTTTAAGAGAATATGTGTTTCCAGCAACTGTTATTGTGGCTGGTGCTATAATCGGTTTTGAATAAAACTGGTAATAACCGAAGTTTATGCTTTCAAGGTGCATAGGAACTCCTGTTGCTGGATTCTCTATTGCAATCCTTACAGGTTTGCACTCATCATTGTATGCTTCATAAGGCTCTATTCCTCCAGCACTTGTCCCTTCAAATTCAACAAATGTCTGGAAATTAGAAATAAATATAACTGCCAAGACTAGCAATACTACAATTCCTGCAACATATTTCTTTTTCATTTTAATGTCTTGAATAGATAATAACTTGCTATGCCTCCCGAGATTATTTCATCTATATACGGCAATGGATCTATTATAACCAAATCTACCAAAAATATAACTGCAAAAATAACAAAAAGATAGATAGGTTTTATTTTCATCAGAATGTCACTCCCACCTTATCTTTCAACTGTCCATCTTTTCTTATTTCCAAATATCCAGAATTAATGTCTTTTGGAACACAAGAATCAAATGTTATTGTGTCTTTTGTTCCTCTGGATATTGCAAAATCAGTTGAGCCATATTCCTCTCCAGAACCATCTGTCAAGACCAAATTTCCTTCTGTCTTGAATACACTCAATGATTTAAGTATTGAACATTTCTTTCCAGTTTCGCTGCATTGAGGCACACCTTCAAAATCTGGATCAGAAAACCAATCAGTGTCAACTTCTGCTGAACAGTGAACTACTTTGTCTTCCTCAAGTTTAAGTATTTCAGAAACTGTTGAAGATGGTATAACCAATATTGCTATTAAAATCACAAATAAAACCATAGCCAAAAACAAACTAATAAACTTTATGTTTTTCATTTTTTAGATATGAACCCCCAGAATATTAATCCTAATATAACAACTGCAAATAAAACCAAGACTATGATTTTATTTTGTTTTATCCAATCACCAACTCCTTTATTTGTGTCAACATCTGATGGTGATGAACATTCATTTATGCAGCACCCAATCAAATCTGAATATTCGTTGGTTGAACATATCTGTCCTTCAGAGCATATATGCCCTCCTCTTGATGAGCATACTGTTACTGGCTGTTCATCATTTCTTAATTCTCTACATGCACGATTCTCACATATCTGTGTTGATGTGCATTTCACAATCTGCTTGTTTGATTCTATTCCATTTGAATTTACACAATCAAGATAAGTTCTGTAAATGGCATTAACAGTCTTATCACAGAATGGATCACTCACCCATCCACTCTCACATGTTGTTTTTGTGCTTACTTGAATGTTATTATAAGATGTTTCAGAAATTATTTTATTGTTTGTCAAACATCTTATGTATGCAGACAATACCCAGTTTCCATCTGTATATCCAGAAGGTATTGTCACCCTCATTGTCTGTGATAAAACAGTTCCCTGATTTACTGCCTTAGTAACTATTGGACCAGTTAAACCAACAACTGTTTTAGAATTGCCATCTTTTGCTGTCTGATATAATGATGCTAATGAACATGATTCCTTTGCAACCTCATCATAAGCAATTAAAATACTATCTCCTACTTCTACACTTTTTTTTGTTGGTGCTATTGTAAAATAATCACTTGCTTCTGCAAAAGAAATGTAAGGATTATCTGTTTCAATGCTTTCTGCAAAAGCTACAGAACTAACTAATAAAAAAGTAATAAAAAAAGAAAAAAAAGCTTTTTTCATTTTTAGGTGTATGAACCACCGAATGTTATGGTGTCTTTGGTTGCTTTTGTTCCAAGAAGGACATCCTTACCATCAACTTTGCCTAAGTCATCAACTTTTATTGTGAAGTCGTCTGCTGTGTCAAAGTTTGCTGCGGTGATTGTCATGGAAATTCTGTAAGTTCCAGAGTCTCCTGCTTTTGCACCTACTAATGGAATACATGCTTCCTTGTTGAAGTAATCCAAAATGTCACTTGGTAGTTGGTAGTTTGTTCCAGTTCTCAATGAAGCTGTCATATCACTAAATTCATTACCTTCTGGTGGGTTTGAGTCATCCCAGTCGAAACATAGAACTGCTTCTTTTACTTCTGCGTTTGCTCCAGTGAATGCTGGTGTTATCTCAATGTAAGCTGTTGTTCCTGCTGTTTCGTTCCAATACCATGTTCCATCTGCACTGATTGTTCCCATGTTACCAACAACATTTCCTGATGTTCCTGATAGGTTTGCTGTAGTCTGTCCGTTGAAGTTTGCTGCAGTTGTCTCATCAAATGCGTCTGAGATTGTTGGAACAATTATTGCTGCATTGCTGTCAACCAATTCTAATAAGTATTGTCCTTGATCTTTGTCATAATTAGAACCAACGAACTCTATCTCTCCAAGGTCAACATCATAATAAGTTGTTGAACCATCCAATACAACCCTGTATTTGGTGTTTGTTTTAATTACACCACTTGTGGATGTTCCGTTACCATTTGTCACAGTAACTGAATCCAATGGGTTTGCATTAGCATCACTTGGATTTGTTCCGCTTCTATATATCTTCAATGTTCCGTCTGCTGCTGAGAAACTACCCGAGTTTTTCTCCTCAACCAAAACGTTCAATGTTTTAATCGGAATTGCCACTCCTGATGCAACTCCTCCCTGATCTCCTTCTTCTGCAGGTGCTGCTGTAAAGAAGTCTCCTAAGTTAACTCCCCAGCCTGGAAGCAACATCACAAGACCGAAAACTCCTACGATCGCGGATACTGCTCCGATAGCGGCTCTTTTCTTAACTCTTTTGCCAAACATGGCATATAGAAGACCTGCAATACCAGCTCCTAAAAGAAGATACTGAACTCCTACTGGTAAAGCCATTTGCTTTTTACCTCCATAGATATTTTGTTTCTATTAATCTTCCCACCCTGTGGGACACGGATTAATCCACCTCTATCTAAAGAGGCAAAATCAATCTTGTTTTTCTTGGAATATGTATCCCTTTAAATAGCTGTCGAGGTAAAATCGGGTTTTTGTGAAAATTTCGGTTTTTTGCATTTTTTCACTTTTTTCAGTTTTTTGTGTTTTTTCGGTTTTTTCTGTTTTTTCAGAAAAATGCGAAAATAGCGAAAGTAGTGCGATAGCTTTATATAGAAGTTCATACTTACATTATTTCGAGTATCACCTCTTTTCCATTGGATTGAAGCTTCAAGCTTCTCTCCTTGGTTAAAATAACTACATAAAATGGCAATAAAATTAGGATTTCTGACAATAAGGCCTGAAATAGAAAATCCTATCTACTGGTTGCATCTTGGGATACTTGTATTTGTTGTTCTTGGATTACTTCAGTTATTCTTGGGTGGAGAAATGCTTACCTTAAAGAATTTCTTAATATCAATACCTTTAGTGGCTTTAGGAGATGTAATTGCCCATACAATTCTGGGCATTGACTGAAAATGGCAAATCAGGGAGGTGGTAGCGGTTTCTTTGGAAGCATATTCAGTTTTCTTGGCAAGGCTTTCTTTTCAAAAAAGTTTTTTGTGTTTGGTTGGACTATTCTTTTTACCATAATCTTATTCTGGAGTTCTATAATCACAGCTATAAAAACTGGTGAGTGGGGTGCTTTTTTCAAGGATTTTGGTGGTATTATAGCTGGAGCTGATGCCAAACTGCTTTATGTATCACAACATGCTTCTGAATATGGCAGATGGGAATTTTATCTGGTTATATTAGGGACATTATGGTTTTATTATATTATAATAAAGCTATTGTATTTGCCATTCAAATGGAAAAATGAATGTGATCGTGGAAAAAACCTGTTTTTTGCCTTTATTTTGTTCGCTTTCTTCCAGATGGTGTATTATTCAATAGTATTTCAGACATTTTATCCACCTTTCCAGGGTTTGATATACTTTATATCACATATTAATGAAATATTTGCTGGTTTTAGCAATATAGCCAAGACTGAATTAAATGGTATGCAGAAATTTATACCTAATGAAACAATAATGAATGAAACTGTTGAAGTTGGTTCATTACAGCCAAATGTTACATGGTGGCATTTCTGGTAAGGGTTTTAAAGGTAAAAATAAGCTTTCTTGGTGATTTTTTTTAATAATACTCATCAGCTATAGGGTTATCATTAACTTGTCTTAAATCGCCTAATTTTAAGATTTTTCTCTTTTCAACATAATATTGTGTCTTGTGGCTTGGACAACAGAATTTCTTATAACACCACTTGCCACAGAATAGACATTTTACTGGTGGTCTTTTATGATCTTTCTTGTATTTTGTCATTTTTCTCTGCAAAACTCACATTTTCCATCTACTAAATCATCTGTTTCAAGTTCACATACACTACATTTTGGTAAGGTAGGTATGGTTGGTGGGGTGGATCCCTTAGTTCCATATATACTATTATTTACTATTTTTTCCTCATGCGAAAGTCTCGGCTCCACCATGCCAAAGTTACCAACCATACCAATATCTTTAGTATTTTCTAACCAATATTCAACTCTTGATCCTCTTGTATCTTTTGGACTTAATCTTATTAATTTAAAATCTGAAAAAATTCTATTGACATATTTCTCAAATTTTAGTGCAAAAGAAGTTCTATCATTCCTATCTTGTAGATTAAGGTATACAAAAATATCATACCCTTTGTTTTCATCAGATAATAAATCCATAATCTCTTTTTTTGTGAATTTTACTTTTATACCTACTTCTTTAGATATAATTTCAAATAATTTTTTCATATCTTTAGTATCAATATCTCCACCAATATCCATATCTCCTTGGGTTAAACAAGGATCACCAAATCCATTATAAACAAGTATACTACCACATATTTCAGCCCAGTCTGGAAAAGATGAGAATAAAGTTTTATTTTTTGGACAATTATTATTATACCATTCTCTTACACAAGCAAAAAGAGCTGATATAATTTCATCTCTTTTTTTTAAGATAGTTTCATGTAAATTTGGTGTTTTAAATTCACGTTTGTTAGGATCTTCTATATCAAGTTCAAGATTTACAAAGAGACTTCTGTTAAATAAATCAGGAGTATACGTTAAACCTATATTTCCACTAAGCGAGAAATCACATTCATTATCTATTT
>JAEAME010002595.1_pt1 | contig 10295 bp, 6 predicted proteins | sample 8958731 | NCBI WGS metagenome assembly JAEAME01 (sample SAMN16933194, study PRJNA681113) | bioreactor sludge metagenome | isolation source: anerobic bioreactor sludge (Control) | place: India:Bengaluru | collected 2018-10-24
GGTCGTGTGCAATGATGGTGAGTTTGTCCACTTTGTCGTTGTCGGTCCGTTTCCCGTAGGGCAGACGCAACCCTCTTCCAATGGTCTGTTCCCGGAGTGTTACCGACGCAGCCGTTCGAAGGGGGATAATGGTATAGAGGTTCGTAACGTCCCATCCTTCTTTGAGCATATTAACGTGGATTACAATTTCTATCTTGTTCAGCGGACTTTCAAGGGAAACAAGTCTCTCGATATTTTCATCCTTTTCCCCACCTGTCTGATTAGAGTGGATTTCCATGACTTTGTCGGCATAATATCCTTCGAAGAACCTCTGTGAACATATCATTTCTCTTAACTTCCCGGCATGTTCCGTATTCTGTGAAACGACGAGCACGAAAGGCTTTACTGAATCCGCCTTATTGTCTCGCGCATATATATCGAGAGCAACTTTCGTATCTTCATGAATACGAATTCCGTCTTCCAGCTTGATCCGGTCGAGGTCTTCGGGAGTATACTGGGATGGATCAAAGTCTTTTCTAGTCGCCACAGCCGGTTCTTTCACAAAACCGTCCCGGATGGCCTTTGCCAGCGAATATTCGTAGACCACATTCCTGAATTTGATTGCCCCGCCGCTGCGTTCCACCTGCGGTGTGGCCGTCAGTTCAAGGCCAAGCACAGGGTTCAGTTCGTTAATAACCTCCATACCTCTGTCTGCACGGTAATGGTGCGATTCATCCATGAGAATGACCAGATCATCGAGGTTCGTAAGGTAATTGAAATACGAATCACCAAGGTATTCGCTGAGCCTTTTAATGCGGGGAGACTTTCCGCTTCGGGTCTCCGCGTTTATCTTGCCGATATTGAAAATATTGATATGCACTTCATACTTGAATAATTCACCATGTCGAGCCTCATCATAGTTGTCTCCGGTGATAATGCGGGGCCGCCGGTGGACAAATTCACCAATTCCCTGGAAGACATATTTAGGACTTGAGATATTTGTAAAGTCCTCAATGAGCTTGTTGTAGACGGTAAGATTAGGCGCCAGGACGAAAAAGTTCCTAATGTTTTTCGCAAGGAAAAGATAGGCGATAAAGGCACCCATGAGGCGCGTCTTGCCTACACCTGTGGCAAGGGCGAAGCATAATGAAGGGAAATTCCGCTCAAAATCGTTGCAGATAGGGCAGAGGTTTGTCACCTTTTCCAGTTCGGTAACGAGATCGGTATTCTTTTGCAGGGAAAGTTTGTCAGCGAGGTCGGCAAGGATTGCAAGGCTTTCTTCCTGTGGACGTCTGAGACTCAGCCTGTTTCTGATGGAGGCAGCAATTCTGTTCATCTATTCGTCCTCCTTATCAAAAAGCGACGGCTGATTTTCAGGTTGTTTCTTCTTTCTTGCTTTGGCTTTCGTGACCGTTGTTTGTTCAATTTGATCATTTGTTTCCACTTCCACTGGTAGTTCATTGGTTATGTTGAGGCTATAATCTTCTTTTCCGAATTCACAGCGTCCCAAGAGCATTTTCGGGATTTTTTTAACCGTGATATTGCTGTATCTGTCCTCACAGGCTCTTTGGAAGGACTTGCAGCAGATGAGAAGACTTTCATCAGGCAGCATTTCTTCGTGGATACTGTCGAGATATTCTATGGTGATAAAGTTCGTCGTCGTGAAGATGTAATCCTTCTCTGTTGATCTGCCCTGTCTCCAGAAGAGGGTCTCATCAGGATTGTAGATAAACCCTTCGTGCTTCGCCATGGCGGACGCGAGCATGGTGGCATTGTATTCTTTGCTGATAACCCAGTTACCCCATCGGTCCTGTTCAAGAAGCGAAGGCGCAAGACGATAGTAGCGGAAGCCTCCGCCGCCTTTCCATTCCACCGCCTTTGTAATACCGCCCGGATCTTCACCGTCGATGACCTTTTTCAAACGAGGAATGATGTGAGTATGGCAATGTTCCCCTAACTCGACCATGATCCACCGACGCCCCATTTTGTGGGCAACAGCACCGGTCGTGCCGGAACCAGCAAAGGAGTCGAGGACGATGTCACTGGGGTTAGAGGCAATTTCGATTATCTTTTTCAACAGCTTTTCGGGCTTTGGGGTCTCGAACTGACCTAAGCCCGCAATCAGCCCCTTCACCTCTGCTTTTGATGTTCTGTTACTTCCAACTTCTGAGTGAAACCAAATAGTCTCAGGCGGACGTGTCGACTGGCGATCTCCGTAGATGCGGAAGTAGGGAGTCCAGCCTTTGCGTCCTTGCCTCCATTCAATTCGATTCTCTTCCAGTTTCACCTTTTCCTGGCTCCATCTCCAAGCCCCATCTGATCCATCTTGCTTCTTCGGGTAAACATTGGTACCATCAGGTGCAATTAACGGATAATAAAGCTTTGGTCTGGCCGTCCTTGAGTCCCCTTGGCCACCCATCGCCCTCAAAGGCTTCAGATAATAAGGACGGTTTTGCTCATCTACTTTGTCGTAATGCTCAGCCAGTTCCTGAGACTCGTTCGTAAGTTTGTTAAAAACAAGCAAATCTTTGTCTTTTGCATAAACGAGGACATAGTCATGCCGTGAAGAGAAATACTGGGCATCCATTCGCGGACTGTCCGATTTCTCCCATATGACGACGCCAACAAAATGAGCACGACCAAAGACTTCGTCACATAACACCTTCAGATAATGAGCTTCATTGTCATCAATGGTAATCCAGAGAGAACCCTTTTCGGAGAGCAAATCTCTCAACAGCTCCAGTCGATCTTTCATCAAGGAAAGCCACAACGAATGCTCCAATCCATCATCATAATGAGTAAATGCACTCCCGGTATTATAAGGCGGATCAATATAGACACACTTTATTTTCCCCGCAAACTCCTGTTCCAGCGCCTTCAAGGCCAACAGATTGTCGCCGAAGATAAGCCGGTTATCTAAAATGTCTTTCTGCGAGACCCGCTTTTTGGCATGATATGACTTCTCCGGGTCCTCCAACAGAATTCGCGGCTCCAGTTGGGGCCTGTTCTCCTTCCCAATCCATGTCAGTTCGAGTTTTCGTTTATCCTTCATCATCCACCGTCCCAGGATCAGCTCCCGGATATACTAAGGGGTAAAGTTCAATCTCTCCGCATTGACATTGCCAATTGCTCCCAGACGGGCGTCTGGTTGGTAAGGTTCCACACTTATCGCATATTAACTCGGAAGCTAATCTTAGAACATTCTTGGAGAATTGTCGAACATCCTCATCAGTGATCTCCATCCCCAGTGTGCTGAAATGACATCCGACCGTATTTCTAATCCATTGGTCTGCCGTACATGCCTCAATCAACGGCTTTAAAGGTGTATCTGTTTTTGTCCCACTCGCGGAAGATGGTTTACGGCTTCGTAGCTCTTTCCCAAGTTTAGAATCAATTCCCGTCGCTAAGTCTCCAAGACTATATTCGTTGTTAGCATTTCTCGGAATCTTGCAGCGATATTTTAGCGTAATGAAATCAAGCAAAGACTCCAATACAATTCCTGCCTTTGAAGAAACCGTCTGACAATCAAATTGTTCTCCTTGAAGGCTCTTCTGAAGTTCAGATACTGCTGTTACAAATTCACCGGTTTGTAGTCCACCCTTCAGAGTCCATGGTCCAAGTTCTATGACCTGTGTGTTTGCTGTTGGCCCTTTAGCCCAGCGATATCGGTCTCTCCATGGCCTATAATGAGTTGTAACTATCAATTGATTAAATTCGGCGGATAGACTCTGTAGCAAGGTCATGAATCGATCGAGGTGTTGGCTATCCACCGACGTTAGAACGTCATCAAGGATGATGATGGTCTTGTCGTTCTTAAAATGTTTTGCAAGTGCAAGAAACACACATATTCCCAGAGTGTCAAGATGGGATTCACTGTAGTATGCTTGTGGAGGTACGGCAGCCATGTTCTGAAATTGGGCGTCAAACTCCAACGATCCAATAGCCTTTTGTTTCATCCAAAATCTTATCTTGCCTATCCCTTCTCCCGGATGGAGTTTTCCAAACAGCTCCTCTGCTTCTCCAGAGACATCCTCAAGAATGCCCTCAACATAACTCCTGCGTTGTTCAAACACGAGTTCAAGCGCTACCTTCAGCTGACTTAACAACATCTCAAGATTTCTTGCTTCGACAGTTTTTTGTTTCAACGTATCTGCGTGTCCCTTTATGGCGTTATACTGATTTATTGATTTTTGCTCGTTTTCTGCAGTTTTCGTTAGAGATTGCCGACAGAGTACCGCAGTATCATATAACTGTCGTCCTTGTTGCTCGACATCTTCTGATGGATCTATAAATCCAAATAACAGTCCGAAATCTTCCCAATTCAAGGCTAGTTTTGTGACTTCTGAAAAGGTCGATGATTTAAGACTATTCATTAGAAGTTGTGCCTTCTGACAAAAAGTTTTTCGTGCTTCTGTAACAAGCAATTTTTTTGCAGCAAGCACGTTTTTAGCTTGTTCCATTTTGGCAACTAAATAGGAAAGCTCTTGCATCTCACTAATACGGACATCAAGGCGCTTCACTAAATCCTCAGATACTATATTTTGTTCACACACGGGGCACTGATTAATCGGTGTTTTTTCAGTGATGTATGTCTTCGCCTCATTGAGGAGCTTGATTAGCATAGAACTTTGTGTTGCCAGTTTATTCTCAGCTTCTGCTTGCGTTGTTTCTGCAGCAACAAAATATTCTTTCGCAATCGTTTGATTTGATATTGCGTTATCAAGCAACTTCAATGCCGTTTCGGAATCCTGGAACGCAGTCACAATTTTGCTTATCTCGGACACCTTCGAAATCAGTTGCGCAACATCCTTGCCAGCCTCTTTGTTGGCCCAATCACTCGCGGTCTTACCGGGCCTACCTTCCGTGCTCCAAAGTTTTTCCAACTCCTGTTCTGCTTGGGCTAGAGCTCGAGTTGCTTCGTCATACTCTCTATCTGTCTCTGTGACAGCGTCTCGTAATGCCTTTTCTGACTTGTCGATTCCTGGCACTGCAATAAATGCTTTTAGCTCCTCAAAACGCGGCTTTGGTTGAGCCTCTATCAATTTGAGAATGCTTTTTCTGCGCAGAATACGAGCATCGGGGCAATCGTTTTGAGGTGTTACAACGGGACCTTCCTTGCTGAATAAAGCGGTCCAAGTCGAAGATCCACAGGAAAGCGAGACCTCCACATCTATCAGTTCACAGTTTACAGAGGCCACGTACTTTCGTGACGGACCCCCCAGACTGTAACTATCCAAAGACCCATACGACTGATTACAAACAAAATCAAAGGCGTCTGCAATAGTAGATTTACCCGTTCCGTTTTCGCCAAAAATGAGCGTAACAGATTTGTTGGGGTCAAATTCAATTTCTACTGGCAAAGTTGCACCCCTAAATCCAGCCATTTTTATGTTGCTAATCTTTGTCGGCACCATCTATCTCCTTAACGGTGCAATAAGCCCCAAAATAAAGGCGCCAATCCTCAGCTGTAAGTTTCCCTGTGGCTAATCCTTGATCCAGCTTTTTGATGTTTTCTTCCGAAAGTAACTCCGATTTTCGAAATGCATCAATAATTCTTTGTGCCACTTCTTCGTCAGGTGTCACTATTTGCGCTCCAAATTTATTCTCTCACAACATTTACGCGCTACGACTTAATAGTCTCCCAATACCCGCCCTTGTCAGGACCGATTCTCTTTAGAAGTCCTTTTTCCTTCAACACTTTGATATTCTCTTTAATCTTTCTTTCGGAAATGTCCATCAGTTCTAAAAACTGCTTCGCCGTAATAGAAATTTTCTCTGCAATGGCGTCAAGAATGGGCAACTGATTTTCAGTGACCTTTTCAGTGACCCGTTGAGTGACCCTATTAGGGACCTTCTTGTCAGATTTACCGGCACTTCTTTCACCGGTTCGCTCCTGGATCTTTGTCGTGTTATCCGGCATCAATCGTTTCTTGATGATCGTATTGAGCGCGTGCGCTTCGATCATGAAAAATCACCCATCTGTCTTGCCATTAGAGTATTTTCCATCGTATCAGGAAAAGTTCGTGTCTTTCAATTTTTTTCTTCAATCGCGCCTCTATTTCGTCAATAAGCCTGTCTTTACTGACATCAACCTCGTCCTGGGCCTGATAGAGATTCATGCGCAGCGCATTGCGCTTTTTCTCAAGGTCTTTAATCGAGCGCTGTGCCGCGACCTTCTGTTCCAGGTTTGCAATCTTCTTTGCTTCTGTCTTGCAGAACTTGATCTCTTTATCCAATTCCTTCAGTTCGATTTCAAGGCTTCCTTTTACATCATCTGCCCATTTATCAAGCTTCCCCATTTCCGTATCAAAGAAACCGGCATTCCGCTCAGCATTTATTTGCAGCACCTCAGTCTCCAGTTTGCCGGTTATCTGTGTGATTAAGCCATGTACTTCATCTTCCCCGGAAACACCATTATTGCCGATTGTCGCGGGCAAAGAAAAGAACTTTTGACAGACATCCGGATCAATTACACTTCCGTCGTCACAAACCCCGCAAAAGAGTAAATGATCTTCCGTTTCAAAAGAGTCAATGCTGAAATTTATGACGGAAAGCCAACCCATCTTGTTTAGGTAGGGTTCCAGAATTGATATCTTCTTTGGTGTTGTAGAATACTGAAAGCTGACTTCCTGGGTAGGAAGCGTAAGGGTCTTGCACTTTCCTATAATGCGCTGGGCTAAAGGGTGTCCAATACGGTAGATATTAGCATCTTCTATGTTTTTTCCAATCCGGTATGGCCCTGCATGAATCGTCTCTCGTGGAAATGGATTGTCTCGCAAAAGAAATGAATGATCATCGGATGAGAAATCCGCATAGGGCGTAAGATAATAGCGTGTCAGGTCCCAAAGCCAGCTTTCATAGCGTGATAAATAGTCTTTGCTTTCCTGAAGATTAACCCTCAGTTTTTCGTGGACTTCCTCATCGAAGTTTTCGAGGAGTTTCTGTCTTGTCACGTTCATGGTCTCATCAATCTGTGTTTCCATCTCCTTCTGCAGGGCATCAAATGCATCCTGTATCTCTTCCTCGGTACGGCATGTCTGGTAAATCTGAGCTATGCGTCTTTCGAAATCAACGCCTGATTCGATGGTCCCAAGAACCTCATCGCTTGCACCGAAAACACCTTCAAAGAGCTGAAACTTTTCTGAAAGGAGTTGATAGACCCTCTGATCGGCAGCATTCTTTTTGTTGAGAAAATTGACGACCACAACATCATGTTTCTGACCGTAGCGGTGGCATCGACCTATTCTCTGTTCGATACGTTGCGGATTCCACGGGAGATCATAATTCACCACGAGAGAACAGAACTGGAGATTGATCCCCTCGGCTCCGGCCTCAGTAGCAATCATTATTTCCGCCTCGTCTCGAAAATAGTCCACAAGGGCGGCCCGCATATCAGCGGTTTTCGATCCGGTGATCCTGTCCGTGCCCGCGTGTTTCTCTAACCATCGTTTATAGATAGCTTTCGATTCGGTATCATTATTGGAACCGTTGAAAAGGACAATCTTCCCCTTGTACTCTGTATTATCAAGTATGCGTTTCAGGTATTCCTGTGTTCGTGTTGACTCGGTAAATATTACCGCCTTCCTGCTTGCTCCTTTTTCTTCTGCCTGGGAAAACCCTCGTTTGAGTGCGGTTAATAGAACTTCTCCCTTGGAATTCTTCTGAATGGAATGTGCCAGTATGTGGAAATCTTTGAGAGACTTTATTTCCTCTCTCATGACCCTTATATCTTCTTCGGTATAAATGGGCGTCTCTTTGTCTGTCTCACCACCCATGTCCTCATCTTCAGCCCACTCGTCTCTTATCTCTTCAAAGGCTTCGTAGCTTGTAAAAGCAGCTTCTTCGAGGGGCGTAGAGGCCTGACCCTGGAGGTTTATTATCGATTCTAACCGCTTGCCAAGTGCTTCGAGTGTTGCCGAAATCGCGTACGTCGAAGAGGCGAGAAGCTTTCTAAGAATCAACGTCATCAATTGTCTTTGACTGGCGGGCAATGCATACAGATTTGGTCGTTGGAGATAATCAGAAACAAGGTCATATAAGCGCTGTTCATTCTCAGTTGGGTGGAATTCCTGTGTTATGGGAATACGATTTGTATATTTAATATATTCAAGAACCTGCCTCCGTAATGTCCTCTGACAAATTGGCCTGAGACGTGCCTTCAAATCATCAAACCTGTCTCCGCCGGTGAGACGCGCAAATTGGTTTTTGAAGCTCTTCAGATCGCCGAAAGCGTAGTCATCAATGACGCTCACAAGTCCATAAAGTTCAAGAAGTGAATTCTGGAGTGGTGTTGCTGTCAGCAAAATCTTAGGCGCGTGAGCAATGGCATCCTTGATTGTATTGGCAATTCTGTTTGTAAGTTTGTAGACGTTTCTCAAGTGATGCGCTTCATCAATGACAATAAGGTCCCAATTGATACCTTTTATATAGGACTCCTTGCTTCTCGCAAAATGATAGGAGCAAATGACAATCTCCGGTTGGTCAAAAGGATTGAGCCTTCCCTTTTTAATTTCCTGGTTGAATGGCTTTGTCTCCAGGATCATTGAGGGGAGAAAGAACTTGTCCAGAAGCTCCTGGTTCCATTGTTTCCTAAGGCTTGACGGAACAATGACAAGGAGCTTTCTCTTACGCTCCGCCCATTTTTGGGAAAGAAGAATACCCGCTTCAATTGTTTTGCCGAGACCGACCTCGTCGGCAAGGATAGCCCCTTTTGAGAGGGGAGAACGAAAGGCAAAGAGCGCCGCTTCAACTTGATGAGGGTTAAGGTCTACCTGCGCGTCCGATAGTGAAGTTGCGAGCTTCTGGAGGCTATTCGAGGAACAGCGCTTGGTAAGCTCATATGCAAAATATTTCGTGTGGTAAGGCGTAAGTTGCATGAATATACAATTCTACACCGTAAACAACTGTATGACAAATACTATTTTGAGACCATTCTTTTTTCTCGCTCCAACTGTGGTTTACCTTTACGCACACGGCAGGCCGGAGGTATCCATCACGTCCGATGTGCAGATAGGCAACGATTGAGTTCCGGGGTTCCTTCTTCTTTTTCCCCTCGGTCTTTGTGAAGGGAAAAAAGATTTTTTATTAAGGGTGAATAGACCCAAAATCACAATGAAGGAGGAAATATTGTGTCACAAAAAATAACACTCAAAGCATCAGACCTTAGTCAGTTCACCGGTACAGAACAGTGGTATCAGCATGGTATCAATCGAAAGGTTTTGTTTACAGACGGGGCAAAACATGTTGCCGAGACAGCCGGGGCCTATTGGCTGCTTGACGAAATCGCCATAATCCAGCCCTATAACATGCAGGTTGCTAGCGAAGCCTTTTAGATTTGGAAACTTTCTGTTCACGCCGACCAATCGGCCACTCTTACCTGTGACGATGGGAATGGCAATATCGTATATACGAAGAAGATTCCCTACACAGATTTTCCTCTCAATTTAATACCAGCACCCTTTTCCCCGATGACGGGAGTGCCTTTGTCGACCCATGAGACCAGCTTCTTTTAACCCGGAGCCCATCGATGTTATTTCATTCATTGAAAACATCTTGTAAGCATGAAAGCAATCAAACCGACTCACTACCAAAGTAATAAAAGTATTGTAGTTTAGTTGACAGGTGCGCATTCAGGATATACATTTAGGTTAAATCATTTGTATCTCTCAAATAACAGCAGAGGTAACAGTATGACCTTCGAGGAGCTTGCGAAAGAATTCGAACAATCGTACCAGGATAAGTGCGACAACACCCGTCTCTCCTATGGAAACAGTCTGAGAAAATTACGAAGGTATTACAGCACGCAGGACATCACAGAGATGAATACGAAGGACTTTACCGGCACTATCCTCGATAAGCGGGTGCTCAAGCGTATGCTCAACCTCGCAGTGGAATGGGGCTATCTCCACAAGGCTCCACGGATAAAGGTGCCCAGGGAGAACCAACGGACCCGGTTTCTCAGCGAAGAAGAGGTTCGGCTTCTTCTCAAGTACGTCAAGGATCAGGATCTGAACGTCATGATCCGTGTGGCCATTGGTACAGGATTAAGAAAGGATAACCTGTACAATTTGGAATGGGCTCAGATCGATCTGAAGAACATGCACATAAAGATTATCATAAAGGGTGATAAAGAAATCTACATTCCCATCGTTGAAGAATTGCGGGATATCCTGTTACGATACCGATCCTCGCGACTGCTCGTCATGAAACGGGTCTTTCCCGAAAAGAATTATGACCGCAAGCTTCGGCAATACTGCCGGAGACTCAATATCCGGGATGTATCCTTCCACACGCTCAGGCACACCTATGGCTCATGG
>JAEAME010002596.1_pt1 | contig 10293 bp, 7 predicted proteins | sample 8958731 | NCBI WGS metagenome assembly JAEAME01 (sample SAMN16933194, study PRJNA681113) | bioreactor sludge metagenome | isolation source: anerobic bioreactor sludge (Control) | place: India:Bengaluru | collected 2018-10-24
AGGGGGTAGTAACCCCGCAAGAGGGGGTAGTAACCCCGCAAGAGGGGGTAGTAACAGTAGCGGCAATCATGCGCTCTTCTCCTTGCTGGTGGACAGCCACTCCTATGAGGTTCTGGTCGAGCAACAAGGCGAGGAGTTTCGCGTCCTGGTGGCAGGCAAGCTGCACACCGTACGGGTCGAGGACATCGAGCATCACCGCCTGTCCGAGCTGGTTGGGCCCCGGACGGAGCCCAGGGTGGAGACGGCCATCACCGCACCCATGCCTGGCCTGGTTGTCTCCGTTCCGGTTCGGGTGGGTCAGACCGTCGCCACCGGGGAGGTCCTGGTCGTGCTCGAGTCCATGAAGATGGAGAACGAAGTGCGTGCACAGCAGGACGTAGTGATTCAAGCTGTCGCGGCGGGGGATTTTGTTACGGGCCATCAGGTCCTGTTGCGGGTCAAGTAGGAGAATAGCACTCCCAGGAGAGCAGAATGCAGCGACACAGCACGGTCACTATGGAGTTCCACGTCTCGCGCACGGCGCGTGACACCTACGGGTTTGACGAGTCCCTGTTCGCCTTGAACGGCAACGTCATCGTGGCCAACTTTTACGCGGCGCGGGTGTTTGCTCAAAAGATGAATGACAAGCGCGACCTGACCCGCTTCCCCGAGACAGCCGTCAAGGCCGGTCAGATTAATGCCATGGGGTTGATCGACGAAATCCTGCACTCGGTCATCGCCCTGTATCGCCAGCAAAGAAACCCCCAGGTGTTGGGACAGGCGCTGCAATGGCTGGAGCAGAAGGTGGGCCGCCAGGCATTGGATGAAACCCTGCGCCGCTTCACCGACGAGTTCCCGCCGCTGGCCGTCTACCGCCGTGAGGTGTCGCTGGATGACTATCTGCGGGGTGCGACGGATGGCGTGTCTCACCGCGAGCTGGTGCTGGAAGAGCTGCTGATGCTCTGGCTGGCCAACGCCAACCCGGCTTTCTCACCCTTCCTGGAGCTGTTCGACGATAGCCGCCTGGAGACAGAGACCGCTTACCGGCAGATCATCGCCGGTCTGGACCAGTTCTTCCACACGCAGCCCGGTTTTGGCCCGGGCGACCCGGCCCAGGGTGGCACCGGGGGCCAGCAACACCTGCTGGCGATGCTGCGCGAGCCCGCGCTCAGGTCGCCTCATTCGCTCGTCGGCCAGCTAGAGTACCTCCGTGAGAGGTGGAGCGTTCTGCTGGGGCGCTACTTCTACCGTCTCCTTGGCGGCCTGGATCTGGTGCACGAAGAGGAAAAGATGCGCTTCTGGGGTCAGGGTCCCGCGCCCGCCCAGCCCATCGAGTTTGCCGGAGCGGAGGTCGAGCCCGAACGCTACAGTGCCGACCGCGCCTGGATGCCGCGCGTGGTGCTGCTGGCCAAGAGCACGTACGTCTGGCTGGATCAGCTCTCGAAAAAGTATCACCGGCCCATCACCTACCTGGATCAGGTTCCCGATGAAGAGCTGGACACCATGAAGCGCTGGGGCTTTACTGCATTGTGGCTGATCGGCGTGTGGGAGCGCAGCAAAGCCTCGCAGCGCATCAAGCAACTGTGCGGCAACCCCGAAGCTGCTGCTTCGGCCTACGCGGTATTTGACTATGTCGTCGCCGATGAGCTCGGTGGCGAGGAGGCCTTTGACAATCTTCGTGTGCGCGCCTGGCAGCGAGGCATCCGCATGGCCGGTGACATGGTGCCCAATCACGTGGGCATTGACGGCCGCTGGGTGATCGAGCACCCCGACTGGTTCATCCAGCTTGATGCAAGTCCCTTTCCTTCCCACACCTTTAGCGGGCCGGACCTGTCCCGGGATGAGCACGCCGGCCTCTTCCTGGAGGATCACTACTACGACCGCACCGATGCCGCCGTAGTGTTCAAGCGCCTGGATCGTCGAACGGGCGACACCCGCTATATCTATCACGGCAACGACGGCACCAGCATGCCCTGGAACGACACTGCCCAGCTCAACTACCTCAACCCCGAGGTGCGCGAGGCGGTGATCCAGACCATCCTGCACGTGGCACGCAAATTCCCGGTCATCCGCTTCGATGCGGCCATGACCCTGAGCAAGAAGCACTACCAGCGTTTGTGGTACCCCGAGCCGGGTACAGGCGGGGCCATTCCCACGCGAGCCGAGCACGGGCTGACCCGGGCCGCGTTTGACGCTGCCATGCCCCAGGAGTTCTGGCGCGAGGTTGTGGACCGTGTGGCGCAGGAAGCTCCTGACACCCTGCTGCTGGCGGAAGCGTTCTGGCTGATGGAGGGCTACTTTGTGCGGACGCTGGGTATGCACCGCGTCTACAACAGCGCTTTCATGAACATGCTCAAGGCCGAGGATAACGCCAAGTACCGCACGACGATCAAGAATGTGCTCGAGTTTGACCCGGAGATACTAAAGCGCTTTGTCAACTTTATGAACAACCCCGACGAAGAGACCGCTGTGGCGCAGTTTGGCCGGGAGGACAAGTATTTCGGCGTCTGCACGTTGATGGCCACTATGCCCGGCTTGCCCATGTTCGGCCATGGCCAGGTCGAGGGCTTTACCGAGAAATACGGGATGGAGTACCGCCGCGCCTACTGGGACGAAGTGCCGGACGAGCACCTCATCCGCCGCCACGAGCGGGAGATTGCCCCGCTGCTGCACCGCCGCGCGCTTTTCGCCGAAGTGGCCAACTTCCGCCTGTACGATTTCTATACCTCCGAGGGCTACGTCAACGAGGATGTGTTTGCTTACTCGAACCGCCTCGACAACGAACGCGCGCTGGTGGTCTACCACAACAAGTACGCCGAGGCGCGCGGCTGGATACATCGCTCCGCGGCCTACACGGTCAAGACCGGAGACAATATCGACCGCGCCCTGGTGCAGACCAACCTGGGGGAGGGGCTTGGTCTACATAACCAGGACGGCTACTTGTGCATCTTCCGCGATCACGCCAGCGGGATGGAGTATATTCGTAGCAGCAAAGAGCTCTGTGAGAAGGGCCTGTACATCGAGCTGGCTGCCTTCAAGTGCCACGTCTTTCTCGATTTCCGCGAGGTGCAGGATAACGCCTGGCACCACTATGCCAACCTGTCGGCCTACCTCAATGGGCGCGCTGTGCCCAGCATCGAAGAGGCACTCAAGGAAACCTTCCTGCAACCCGTTCACCAGGCCTTTAAGGAGCTGGCCAATGCGGACATGTTCCACCGGCTGATGGCCGCGGGTCTGGCCAAAACCGAAACTAAGGCGCAGGAGGTGCTGCTGCAGGAGGCGGAGCAGAAAGCCGCGCACCTCCTGGAAGAAGTCCAGCGCTTCTCGGGCACGTCGGCTGAGACCGCGGCACTGGCGCAGGGCATGCGCCAGGAGCTGGCGGCCCTGCTGGAACTGCCGCGCCTCACCAAGCGTGTTCCCTGGTCCAGATCGACCGAGTTCAAGGCCGCTGCGGCGTACCTGACCGCCGGTCTGGATGGCGACCCGTTCGAGTGGGGGAGCTTGCTGGGCTGGTGGTGTGTCCACTCGCTGGGCCGGGTCGCCGGCGAGGTCAACTTTGCCGGCCAGAGCCGCAGCTGGATTGACGAGTGGCTGCTGGGCAAGGTGCTGGCCGGCGCGTTGCACGACCTAGGTTTGGAGGAGGGCAAGGATTGGCAGGCGGTAGCGCTCATCAAGCTGCTCACCACCCATCAGCGCTGGTCCGAGGACTCGGCACTAGACCCCGCGCGACCGAAAAAGGCGGTTGTTCGGGATACCCCGCGCCTGCGCGCTTACAGGGTACTGGAGACTCTCCTGAAGGACGGCGAGGTGCAGCACTTTTTGCGCGTGAATCGCTACGGGGATGTGCTCTGGTTCAACAAAGAGGCCTTTGAGGAGCTGCTGCGCTGGCTGCTTCTGGTCGGAACGATCCAGGCCGTGGCAGCGCAACCGGCCGAGGAAGCGCTAGTTAGGGTAAATGCGGCCCACAGGACTCTCAGGCAAATGCACCGGGCCGAAGAGCAATCCGGCTACCAGGTGGAGGAGCTGGTGCGCTTGCTTCAGTCGAGCTCCGCCTGAGCCGTGAGGAGGAAGCGTGTCCGCAGAGTGGGAGATTGACAACTGGCCAGTGCGGCCCGAGCGTATGTTCGACCTGTCAGAGCGAGTAGCGCTGGTTACCGGCGCCGCTTCGGGCATCGGCCGGGCCATTGCCCTGGGGCTGGATGCCTGTGGTGCGCGTATCGTGCTGGCTGACCGCGACGCAGCCGGCGCGCAGGCGGTCGCGGCCAGGTTGCGCCATGAATCGCTGGTGGTTGAGGTCAACGTCACCCGCGAGGCGGACGTGCAGCCCCTGGTCCAGCAGGCGCTGGCCCGCTTTGGTCGGATCGATATCTCGTTCAACGTCCCCGGTATCAACGTGCGCAAGCCGGCCGTGGAGCTGACGGTGGATGAGTGGCACGCAGTGGTAGATGTCAACCTGAACGGGGCCTTTCTCTGTGCCAGGGAAGTCGGCAAAATCATGCTGCATCAGCAGCACGGCAGTATGATCAACATCGCCTCGGTCAGAGGGCTGACCGGCGGGATTAACCAGTCAGTCTATTCGGTGACCAAGGCCGGCATGGTCCAGTTGACGCGTTGCCTGGCCCTGGAGTGGGCACCTCACGTGCGGGTGAACGCCATCGCCCCCGGCTACCTGGAGACGCCTCTGGTTAAGGGAGCCATGAAGGATACGGCCTGGTTTGAGCGCATGCGCAACTTGCACGCCATGAAGCGCTTTGGCCGGCCGGAAGAAGTGGTGGGCGCGGCCATCTTCCTGGCCTCCGACGCCAGCACCTTTGTCACCGGCGCCGTGCTGTCCGTGGACGGCGGCTGGACCGCCGGCCAGGCCTGAGTAGGGCGAATTGCTAATTCGCCCAACGAGAGCATTGCCAAGTAGGACAAACTTTCAGTTAGTCTCGCCACAGGAGACAGTCAATGACCAACAACGAACCCTGGCGCACGCAGCAGTGGTACGTCAGCCCATGGAACTATATCTCCCAGGTAACCAAGGACTGGGCCTTTGCCCCGCAGATCCGTATTCACGACATCACCCTGCGCGACGGGGAGCAGCAGGCCGGCATCGCCTTCAACAAGGATGACAAGATTCGCATCGCCGAAAAGCTGGCCGAGACCGGCGTGCACCGCATCGAGGCCGGCATGCCGGCCGTCTCGCCCGATGATGAGGCGGCGATCAAGGAGATTGTCCGGCGCAACCTGGGCCCCGAAATCTATGCCTTTTCGCGTTGTATGGTCGACGACGTCAAGCGGGCCGTCGACTGCGGCGTGCACGGCGTGGTCATGGAGATTCCGGCCAGCGAGCACATCGTCCAGCACGCTTACCGCTGGTCCCTTGACAAAGCCATCGAGCTCTCGATCACCTCCACGCGCTATGCGCACGAGCAAGGTTTGCGCGTGGTGTTCTTTCCCATCGACGCCTCGCGGGCGGACATCGACTGGTACCTCGACCTGATCTCCCGCGTGGCCAGCGAAGGGCACATGGATGCGCTGGCCATGGTCGACACCTTTGGCGTGTTGTCTCCGCACGCCATTCCCTACCTGGTGCGCCGGACCAAAGAGCGCATCAACAAGCCCCTGGAGACCCATTTCCACGACGACTTTGGCATGGGCGCCGCCAATACCATCCTGGCCCTCGCCGCGGGTGCCGACGTGGCGCATGTGACGGTCCTGGGCATTGGCGAAAGGGCCGGCAATGCTCCGCTCGAAGAAGTGGCGCTTACCCTGCTGACGATGTATGGCATTGACGTGGGCCTCAAGTACGACCGGCTATACGAGCTGGCGATGCTGGTCAAAGAGCTATCGCATCAGGCTGTGCCCAGCAACAAGGGCATCGTCGGCGACTGGCTGTTCAACGTAGAGAGCGGCATCATCGCTTCCTGGCTGAAGAACGCGGGCGATGAGCATTTGCTGGAGGTCTTTCCCTTCCGTCCCGAGCTGGTGGGCCATCACTACCCGCAGGCCGTGCTGGGCAAGAACAGTGGCCGGGACAACATTCATGCCTGGCTGGAAGAGATCGGCCTGGAGGCCGATCCGGACCGTGTGGACAAGATCCTGGCCAGGGTGAAGCAGGAAGCCATCCGTACCAAGAGACTGCTGGATAAGGACGAGTTCGTCGCCCTGGTGCGGGAAATGAGCAAGCCCTCCTGAGGCTAACGGACTCCCCAGACTTCCGAAGTCTCGAAGACTTCGGAAGTCTGGTCTTGCGGTTCTACTTCTCGCGCGCCTTGCGGATCACTTCCTCCTCCGGCTGCCCTTTCAGCCACTCGTCAAAGGGCGCAAAGCGCGGAATCTCTACCTGCACCTGGCCTAGATCCTTGGCGATGGGGTAGCGTCCGTAGGTGTGCACGGCGGCGACCGCGGCGAACACGTTCACCGGTGGCGTATCCGCGGGCACGTTGCCGATCATGGCGAACATGTGCCCCTGGCGTCCGAGCACGTCAATCCAGTTGCGCACCATGCCCATGATCGCCTCCGGCTTCGAGTCGCGTACAAACCGCCCGTTGATCGCCAGCGTGCGCAGCACGTTCTTGCTCTTGCAGCGCGTGTCGATGTACTCCTGCGCCCAGTGCGGATCCCACAGCTGGGTCGGCCCCATCGCACCGCCCACCGCCGGCTGGCCGAGCAGCGAGATCTCGGCGGCCGCGTCGAAGCAGTCGAACATCAACTGCTTGTCGAACTTGGCCGGGTCTTCCTCGCTATAGTCCATGGCCCCGCCGCCCGGGCTGACGGTGAAACCAAGCGTCTTGCCCTGCGCCTTCAGGCGGTTTACGGAGGGCACAATCCACTCGTGGAACATGGGCACGGTGATGTTGGGGAAGCAGGCCCATGCATCCGCACCCAGAAAGCTCTTGACCTTGCCGCCGCTCGACTGTGCCTTGATGAACGGCATGATGGCGTCGTTCTCGGTAAAGGCAAACAGATCCCTGGCGAACTCGGGGTTGCGCCGCAAGGCCTTGACCGCCGCCGGGTAACCCATAAACTGGCACATCAGGCTGAACGGTGAGCAGAAAAACCCGCCGGAGAAAAGGGCTCCGCCGGCCTCCTTGGAGCGCAGGGCCAGTTCGACCATCATCGGGATGCGCCCCTTGGCCGGATCGAGCGGCTTGAGCCTGGCCAGGTCGGCGGATGTCTGCACGAGCGGCTGGCTGACGTCCACGGTGGGCATGGCGATGTCGCTGTAGATCATCTTCTGGCCCAGCGCCTCGGCCTCAAAGTTGTAGCCGTCCGGTGTGATCATGTAGCCGTCCATGCCGTACCAGCGCTGCACCGCGGTGTGGCCGGCCACCAGCAGTTCCGCATTCCAGTAGTACTTGCGCGCCGGCAGCCGCGCCACGGTCATGCAGTGGTCGTGCATCTGCGAGCCCGGAAAGGCCATATAGTCGGGCGTGCCCATCATCGACGCCAGGGAGCGGGAACCATTGGTGAGCTTGCCGATGTGGATGCCCCTGGCCCACAACAGGCCCTGAATCATTTCGACTGTGGTTGCCATCTTCTCATCTCCCCACCAGTTGCAGCGCCTTGGTCACCGAATCCAGCGCATCCTTGCCCCAGGCATCCGCGCCAATCTCGTCGGCAAAGGCCTGGCTGGTCGGCACTCCACCTACCATGATCTTCATCCTGTCGCGCAGGCCCTTCTCCTGGCATGCCTGGATGATGTCCTTGATGATCAGCATGGTCGTCGTCATGTAGCAGCCCAGCCCCAGAATATCGGGCTTCCATTCCGTAGCCTTGTCGAGAAAGGCGGTGCTGGGCACGTCCACCCCCAGATCCACCACGTCAAAGCCGGCACCGCGCAGCATCGCCGCGACAATCGCCTTGCCCAGGTTGTGCATGTCGCCGGCCACCGTGCCGATGAGCACCTTCCCGGCGACTCCGGTCTGGCCGGCCGCCACATGCGGCTCCAGCACGGCCATGGCCGCGTTGAACGCCTCGGCAGCCAGTACCACGTCCGGCAGAAAGTACTGGTTCTCCTTCCACAGCCGCCCGGCCTCCTGAATGCCGGGCACCACTGCTTCGTTCACCACTTGCAGCGCCGGTGTGCCGTCCGCCAGGGCCTGCTGCGCTGCTGCGGCGGCTTGCACATCTTCACCCTGGACGACCGCTACCTTCAACTTCTCCAACGTATCGGACATGTTTCCCTCCTTTGGAATGGCCCTGTACATGGAAAAGGCAGGGTAGGACGTCAAATGGTTACGAGTGGGGTTCCAGGTCGGTCGGGCCTCCTTTCAGCGATTTTCTGCATCCAGGCCCTTCGGCAGGGCTGCTCTCCGGAGGGCAATCCGAAACGAACAGCACGGGGACAACGGCCCATGATAGTGCCTCATGCCTGACCTGTCAAATGGGAAAGCGACAACTTGTGCGTTGCGTTTGCGCTCAAGTGAGTTATAATGGCGCCAAGGTGTACACGGTCATTGCTGTGAAAATGCGGCACGTACGGGCACGACACGCCGTGCCCTGAGTTTTCATCCCCTGTGAGCAGGAGATTGATTCACCCGCAGGGGTTCGCAATGACATCAGGACAGGGAGTGAGAAATGGGTGACTCTTTTCCGCAGGCAAAAGTAGCCGTCGTTCAGGCGGCCCCCGTCCTTTTCGACCGTGAGGGCACGGTGGACAAGGCCTGCCGCCTGGTTGCCGAGTCCGCCAGTCAGGGGGCGCAGCTCATCCTCCTGCCCGAGGCCTTTATCCCCGCTTACCCCCGCGGCCTGAGCTTTGGCGCCGTCGTGGGCAGCCGCAGCGATGCCGGACGGCGGCTCTGGGAGCGCTACTGGGCCAATGCCGTGGACATCCCCGGTCCGGCGGTGACTGCGCTGGCTAATGCCGCGCGGGAGGCAGGGGTTTACCTGGCGGTCGGAGTCATCGAGCGCGACGGCGGGACGCTCTACTGCACCCTGCTCTATCTGGGACCCGACGGCCGGGTGCTGGGCAAGCACCGCAAGCTCAAGCCGACCGGCTCCGAGCGGCTCATCTGGGGCGAGGGCGACGGCAGCACGCTGGCCGTGCTCGATATGCCATTCGGCCGTGTGGGCGGGCTCATCTGCTGGGAGAACTATATGCCTCTGGCGCGGACGGCGCTGTACGAGCAGGGCGTGCAACTGTACCTTGCCCCCACGGCCGATTCGCGCGACACGTGGCAGGCCACCTTGCGCCACATCGCCTGCGAGGGCCGCTGCTTTGTGCTGGGCTGCAATCAGTTCGTGACCCGGGACATGTACCCGGCGGGCCTGGTCACGCGGGAGGAGCTCGCCGCACAACCGGACGTACTGTGTCGTGGCGGCAGTGCTATTCTTTCTCCGTTCGGCGACTACCTGGCCGGCCCGCTGTTTGACCGGGAGGGTATTCTCCTCGCCGACCTGGATCTGGCCCAGGTCGCCAGAGCCAAGTTCGACCTGGACGTGGCCGGCCACTATGCGCGGCCCGATGTCTTCCGGCTGATGGTCAATCGCCAGCCAACACAATCCGCCCGCCACGAGGGACAAGATCAATGAGCCATCCATCTACATCCGCACCTGGCAGTCCGGCGCCAGCTCTCACTCCGGCTGACCTGCAAGCGTACATTGCGACGCACGGTATCGCGGCGCGTCTGATCGACGGGCTCGGTGAGACGAGCACGGTCCTGCTGGCCGCGACTGCTCTGGGCGTAGAGCCCGAACAGATCATCAAGAGCCTGCTCCTGCTCATCAAGCTGCCCGGTGTTGCCAGTAGCCTTCAGCCTGTCCTGGTCATCTCCAACGGGGAGCGGCGGGTGGATTATCGCGCCGTCGGGGCCCACTTTGGCGTGAGCCGCAAGAAGGTCGAGCTGGCCCCGGCGGATGTCGTGCTGGCTGTGCTGGGCTATCCCGCGGGCGGCGTTCCGCCTCTGGGCCATCGCACCCGCGTACCGGTAATCCTGGATCCGGCCGTCCTGGCCCTGCCGGGAGGTGACAGCGCGACGGTCTATGGCGGCGGCGGCAACGAGTGCACCATGCTGGAGATCACCGTGGCTGAATTGCGGCACGTCGTGCCGTTCGAGGTCGTGGATACGAGCCAGGCGCCTCCGGCCGCAAGCTGACCGGCGGGGTGGTTCCCCTTTGGCCAAGGCCAGGGGTGCGGCCTTTCGCCGCTGCCGGCCCGAGGCACATTCGTCCAAAGCGGATGAACCACTGCCGGTGAGCCATGCCGGCGCAGGGACGACCGGCGTCTGCCGGAAAGGAGAGAATCATGTCCAACGGCCTGCTGTATCAAGAAAGGCTCTCGTCCACGCGCACTACAGCCCTCTTTGTCGCCCTGACTGCCCTGTGCCT
>JAEAME010002597.1_pt1 | contig 10288 bp, 6 predicted proteins | sample 8958731 | NCBI WGS metagenome assembly JAEAME01 (sample SAMN16933194, study PRJNA681113) | bioreactor sludge metagenome | isolation source: anerobic bioreactor sludge (Control) | place: India:Bengaluru | collected 2018-10-24
TTCACCCGCTCCGCCTTGCATCTGCCGCACTCTGACCAATCGCAAAATCCGGGATAATTTTGGAGTCGGACTTTTGCCTTTCCGCGATAACGGGCTTGGCGCATGCCATAACCGCGCACCAGTTCGCTTTGCGTTCCCTCGATGCCATTACGCCGGTGCATCTCCTTCTTGAACGCATCGGTCTGCATTTCCCTGCGGCGATCTTGCAGAAGTGAATGCAGTTCGCCCACCACGGAGGTGCGATGATCCTGGCCGTCGCTTACGCATTTCGTTTGGAGCGGACAGGTCGAGCAAACCGACTTGCTCCATTCGATCCGGAAATCCACCTTGCCCGTGCTCTGCACTTCCAGGCGACTGCAGTTACTGCTGCGCTGGCCGGAGGGACACACGGCATACCGCTCTTCGACGTGCACATCGAAGGCTTCGATTGTGAAGACTTTACCACGGTCCGGAGAAGCAGGGGCGGGTCCGCGCAGTTCCCAGCCCTGTTCGCGGGCATCGTTCAACGCCTCGCTACCGACACTCTCCAATGGCCGGAAATGCTGAAGCTTTGGAAATGCCGCCGCTGCATTTGCGGCAGGTCAGGCGTTATTCGAAGTGAACTGCTTCATGGGCTTGAAATTGCTGATGCGGAAAGCCTCTTCGGTAATTTTCACCACGTTGAGCGCCTGTTCATACGTTATCTGGAACTTTTCGCCGCGGGCAAGCTCATTGTAGACAAGCTCCCAGATATGCGAGGGCGGAATCTCCGGCACGTCGTACTTCGATTCCACGAAAGACAGGGTTTCGTCGAAATTCCCGTATTTCAGGGACGGCGTTTCAGGATGGGGCTTGAGGTCCTTGAGTTCGATTACGGGATCGATCTTCTTCAGCCATATCTTCCCGTCCACGGGATAGACCAGCGTGCCGCGGTCGCCGATGATCTCCATTTCGTGCGCCTGGAACACGTTTGCGCCGGTGACTTCCACGTCGGCCGTCCTGCCGTTTTCCGCTTTCAGAAGGATTTTGAAGAAGTCATCTCCGTCTCCGATGCAAACGATGCGCCTGACATCGGCCCACATGTCTTTAACCGGAGCGCCGAGCAGCATGAGCGCCTGGTCTATGAGATGCGGGCCCCAGTTTGTGAGGAGACCGCCGAAATGTTCGCTCATGGTCAGCCAGTCGTTGCGCCTGCTGAAGCCCACCGCGCGGTCCAGTTTGATGAACTGCACGTTTCCGATCTCGCCTTTGTTCAAAAGCTCCAAAGTTTTCTGAAACGCGGATTCATAGCGTCTGACCTGGCCGAAAAAGACTTTTTTCCCGGTTTTGTCAATGACGCTTTTGAGATATTCCATTTCCCTGACCGACGTGGCGCAGGGCTTTTCCAGGTAGACGTGACGCCCGGCTTCCAGGCATTTTGCCGCCATGGGGACGTGATCCCGGTGTCTCGTGAGGATGGAGACTATCTCCACATCCGTTTTTTCGAGCATTTCGTCAAGCGTGGCGAACTTGGCCGGATTCCCGTAATTTTCCGGAAGATTCTCCAGCCGTTCGGGCAGTATGTCAGCCACTGCGGCAAGCTTGAATTTGCCGGGCAATCTGACCAATGCGCTGCCGCCCGAGGCACTGCGTCCCAGGCGGCCCATGCCCACTATCCCTGCATTGAAAATCCTGCCGGACATGGCGCTTTTTTCCTTCCCGGCGGACTGCGCCGCTCGCGGTCAGGCGTCCTGTATTCCCTCTGGCCGCCTTGAAACGCTATGTTTCAGGTTTTGGCTTTTGCGGCTTTTGCCTCGAGCGCGGCCAGGCGGTTTTCCAAGCCGGCGACGCGCTCCTTGAAATTCGACATGCGCGACATGTGAGCGATCAGCTTGGTTGCCTTGTCGAAGGGCAGGGCAGGGCTGCCAAGATACATGCCGCGGTTTTCAATATCCTTGCTTACGCCCGATTGCGCGCCGACAATCACGTCGTCCCCGATCTTCAGGTGCCCCGCGACGCCCACCTGGCCGGCGAGAATGGTCCGCGCCCCGATTGAACTGCTGCCGGCTATGCCGACCTGGGCGATAATGACAGCGTTGTCGCCTATCGTGACGTTGTGTGCGATCTGGACGAGGTTGTCTATCTTGACTCCGTTCCCTATTCGGGTCCGTCCGAAGCGGGCGCGGTCAACCGTGGTATTCGCTCCGATTTCCACGTCATTCCCGATCACCACGATTCCGATCTGCGGTATTTTCCTGTGCGCCGCGCCGTCCTGGATGTAGCCGAAGCCGTCGCTGCCGATCACCACGCCGTTGTGAAGGATTACGCGCGAGCCGATGCGGCAGTGCTCCCGAATGGTGACATTGGGGTAAAAGCGGCAGTCGTCGCCCGCGCTTGCGCCGTGGCCGATGTAGCAGCCGGCGACCAGCACGCAGCGCGCCCCGATCGAGGCGCCGCTTTCAATCACGGCGTGGGGGCCGATGTAAGAACCGCTGCCGATGGCCGCATCCGGGGCCACGACCGCCGAGGGATGGATTCCGGGCTCGAATGTCACGGCCGGCGGCGCGAACCATTCAGCGACCCTGCTGAAAGCCTGCTCGGGATTGGCGGCCCGGATCAGCGATGCGGGGCAGGGGTGGGCCCATGAGGGTTCGACTATCACGGCGGTGGCGCGCGTTTCCGATGCAGCATGCGCGTACTTCGGGTTTGCCACGAAAGATATTTCGCCGGCTTCCGCATCGCGAATGCCCGCCGCCCGCTCCACGACGGCCGAAGGGTTGCCGTCAAACGACGCTCCCAGTCGAACGGCGATCTCTTCAACCGTCATTTTCACTTCGACGCCCCCTTGGGCTCCTTGTCCGCGGCTGGCGTTTTCTGGTCTTTTGCGTCAAGACCTTCAGGCGCATCCTTATTGACGAGCGCCACTATTTCATCCGTGATGTCCAGGGTTTCGTCGTAGTAGATCACTGCCTCAGTATTGTTGAAGGTTTTTCCCGATGAGTCCAGGACCATGGTGATGCCCTTGGCCTTTACGCGCGAGGCTATGATAGCGCGGATTTCCTCGACGAGCTCCTGCTGCTTTTCCTGCATGTCCTGGCCCAAACCTTTCTGCTTCGTGCGTTCGAACAGGGCCAGTTCCTCCTCGGCATCCTTGAACTCGGAGAGCTTGGTTTCCGCCAGTTTTCGCTTCTTGTCGCGCTCGCTGTCGGAAAGCGATGTGTCCCTCACATCCGCCGCCATGTTTTCCAGTTCGGCCTTGATCGCTTTCAGCGCGTTGACCTTTTCCTTGCGCTCAAGCTCGACAGTATCGGCGCGGGCCTTGAATTCGGTGTTGGCTTTTTTGGTCTTGTAATACTCGTCGAAGACCCGCTTCATGTTGATGAAGGCAACTTTGAAATCGGCCGCCGGCGCCGGCGCCGCCATGGCAAAAGCCATTGCTGCGCAGAGGATGGAAATGGAATGACGCAGGTTCATGGTGTCTCCTTGTTTTGCGTTAGAAATCGTAGCCCATTGTAAAGTTGAACCGCGGATTAGTGCGATAGAGGTCCCCGGGCATTTTGAGCGGCCATGCATAGTCTATCCGGATGGGGAAGGCGGGGAAGTCCAGCCTCACGCCGAGCCCGATATCGGTGCAATAATCCCAAAGGTCGAATTCGTAGGGGTTCGCCCATACGTTGCCGATGTCATAGAAGCCGGCCACGCGAAACATGTTGACGACCGGGATGGTGTATTCAAACTGTGCCATGGCCCCGGACTTGCCGCCCAGCGGTTCGCCGGTTGCCGCGTCGATCGGTCCGACATGGCGGTATTTGAAGCCGCGCATGGTTTGCGCCCCCCCCAGGAAGAGGCGGTCGAAGAGGTGGACGTCCTCATCGCCGCCGTATTCCTCAACCATCTCGGCCCAGCCCCGCACGCTCAAGACATGGTCGAACCAGAGCGGAAAGAACGTGGCCGAACTGAACTCGAAGCCGTAATCCTGCGCGTCAAAGCCCAACGGGCCGCCCGAAACGAAAGCGCCTATTGAAAAGCGGGTGCCTTGCGTGGGGATGAAAGGCCTGTCGCGGGAATCGTATTTGAACGCGAGGTTCAGCTTGCTGGCTGTTGTAATTCCGTCTTCCCTGATTATGAGGGGCGGGGCGTTGCTGCTTACGTCGTAGACATTGTAGCGGTCCAGGCTGTACTTGAGCTCAACGCGGTCGAAAAACCACGGAAAGGCCTTTCCGAGGGTCACTGAGCCCCCGGTCTGGCGCATGTTGTATTCATCGCTGAGGTACTCCATGGTATGGTGATAGAAGTCCAGGCCGAGCGAGAGGCGCCTGCCGAGGAACCACGGCTCCACAAAGGATATCTGGTAGTCTGCGCGCTCCGTTCCCAGCTGGGCGCGAAGGCGCAGCTTCTGGCCCCCGCCGGTGAAGTAGGGGAAGCCCATGAGGTCGAAGTTGCCCTGGGAGAGCTCGATGAACCCGATGATGTCGTCTATGCTGGAGTATCCCGCGCCTATCGTGAAGTTCCCGGTTTGCGCCTCGTCCACTTCGTAGATGATGTCGTCCTGCCGCGGGTCGTCGGTTGCCATGGGAAAGCTGGTCACCGTCGAGAAGAAACCAAGGTTCTGCAGCACGCGCTCGCTGCGCTTGGCCTTGACTACGTCGTAGACCTCGCCGGGATGCACGAGGATTTCCCTGCGAATCACCTCGTCGCGCGTTCGGGTATTGCCGGTTATGTCAACGTAGCGCAGGTGGATGAGGCTGCCCTCGGTGAAGCGGAAGTTGACGTCGGCCGTCGGCTCGTTCGTGCGGGTGCTGACATTGTGCCGCACGCTCGCCCGGATGTAGCCCCGGGCGGCATAGTAATTCTGAAGGGCATTGGCGTTTTTTTCGATGGCTGCGAGGGATGCCAGGTCGCCGGGCCTGAGCGTCAGAAGGCCGGCCAGGTCGTTTGTGGGAAAGAGCGTTATTCCGGAGAGCGAGATGTTACCGACCCGGAATTCCCTGCCCTGGCGCACGGGATAGGAGGCCACAAGCATGACCTTGCCGCGATAGCTGACATCCGGGGATCCGACCCGGGCTTCCAGGAAGCCCCTGTCCAGGAAAAGCCTGCGGATGACCTCCCGGTCATCCTCAAGGTCATCGCGGTTGTACGTGCCCGAGCCTGTCATCCATGACAGCAGCGGCTTCCAGACGCGGTGCGACAAAGCCTTCCGCAGGTCCCTTTGCGATATGGCCAGGCCTCCGGCGAAGCGATGGGTCAACGCCTTTCGAGGAGCCTTGTCCCGGACACCGGAGTCATCCTTGAAGTAAAACTTCTTGAGCTTAGCGCGCTGGTTTTCCTTCACGCGAAGCGTCACCGTTGCCGTGCCGTTGGAGGCGTTGGCTTCGATCGCCCACGCGGCGTCCGCACTTGGATAGTATCGCTTCCGGTATTCCTCCAGCACGTTGCGTGTGCGCCCCGCCATGCTCGCGTCATCCACCGTGTCGCCAACGTTGAGCCCGAGCCATTCCCGCACCTTGTCGGCGCCCATGTCAATGCTGCCCGACACCGTCACCGGCGCGTACAGGCGGAGTTTTTGCTGGACGACGTAGGTCAGGATGACGTCGTTCCCGGTCCTGGTGAGTCTGCTGTCAACGAAAGAGAAGCGCCCGGAATCCATGAGCACCTTGACGTCGCGCTCTATACCGCGCAGGTCCAGCTCATCGCCGGCCCTGACTTGCAGGTAGTCCCGGACGAACTCCGAGTCCGGCAGGACAGGCGCAAGCTGCTCGATCCGTATTTCCGTGATGACGGGCGCCTCTGCGTATGCGCCGCATGCGCAGTGGGCGGCGCAGAGAATTGTGGCAATTGCGGCAGGGCGCCCGAAGAGGGTCATGAGTCGTCCTCCTGGTTGTATTCGGGCGGCGGCTCGCCTTCGAACTTGGTCGCGGCGTTTTCGAAGCGCGTCAGTTGGCTGCGGAAAATCAAGTTGATCTGGCCCACGGGGCCGTTGCGCTGTTTTGCGATTTCCACGATTGTCGTGGCCTGGTCGGCGTTTTCCCCGTATTTCCCGGGGCGGTACAGGAGGAGCACGACATCCGCGTCCTGCTCGATGGAGCCGGATTCGCGAAGATCCGAAAGGCGCGGCTCGCCTTTTTCGCGGGCGTCAGGGGACCGGTTGAGCTGGCTCAGGACAAGGACCGGGACGTTGAGCTCCTTGGCCATGGCCTTGAGGCCGCCGGATATGCTGGAGACGACCTGCTGGCGCCCGTCGTTGCGGGAAACCTTGGAGTTGTTCATCAGCTGGAGGTAGTCTATGACGAACAGGTCGATATTGAAGCGTTTTTTCATGCGTCGCGCGCGCGCGCGCAGGTCCACTATTTCCAGTGCGGCCGAGTCGTCAACGTAGATCCTGGCTTTTCTAAGGCGGTCGGCCGCCTGCATGAGCTGGCCGTGTTCCGCGACTGATATGGTGCCCCGGTGAATGCGTTGTGTGTCCACACCGGCCGTTGAGCAGAGCATTCGCAGCACCAGCTGCTCGCGCGACATTTCCAGGCTGAACACCCCGACCGCCTTCGTTTCCCGGTCCTCGCCCATGGCGACGTTTTCCACGATGTTCATGCCCAGCAAAACCTCGTCCTGACCGATATGGCCGGCAAGACCTATCCCGTCACGGTGCCCCGCTTCCGCAATCCTGAAAAACTCATTACCGCCGTCACCTGGCCCCAGAACCTGTCTCGCGCCTACATCCAATTCCAGTCCAGGAAAATCGCGCCCACCCGCCTCTGGCTCAATAACTGGGAAGTCCCATTCCGCTTCCTCCCCTCATCCGAACCCGACACCCCCGACATGCTCGCTGTCGCCCTCCCAAAATCCGACCCGTCCAACTCCCTCTTCTTGCTTTCCCCAGGAGCCCCATTTCACGTCAAAGTCCAATTCGCCGACAACGACACCCGCCAGGCCCTTGTCCGCACACTTCCCGGCATACTCCTCGACTCCTGGTTCAAGGACCGCCCCAATAGCCAGGCCCTGATCGAGCTCGGCCTCGATCCCCAGCCCGCGGCCGTCCTGCTCCCGCTCGACGTCACCTGCCAGGACGTCAGACTCAACGACAAAGGTTCCTCCGCCATGCCCGTCGCCGCCGAACGCTTGAAATCCTGGCGCGAACGCAAGGACACCCTCTCCGGGCTCACCTACTGCACAGCCATGTTCCCCGAACTCTGGAACATCTACGGCCAACTCGCCGACGCCGTCTATTCAAAACCCTATCGCCTCAACTGGGGCCACAACGACGCCCGCTTCATCGAGGAAGAAGAAGACTGCATCAAGAACGCCCGCGACTCCGCGCGCCCCCGTCCCTTCTTCTGGATACCCGAACGCTTCAAACGCGACCGCTTCATAGAACCCGCTGAAATGCGCCTGATCGCCTGGTCCACGCTAATGCTCGGCGGCAAAGGCATTCGCTACCATTTCTGGAAAAACGAAGGCCCCGATCCCTTTGCCGGCTGCCCCTTGCTCCTCCCCGCCCTGACAAACCTAAACCTGGAAATCCGCGCCCACGCCTCAACCCTCGCCCCCCTCGTCCCCCTCTCCGAACGCACCATCCGGCACAAAGCCCCAACTCCCTCAATCCAAAAATCCTCTTCTTCCTCTTCCAATCCAAAATCCGCAATCCAAAATCCACAATTCCTCTTCCGCCTCTACACCGCCTTCAGCGGTGACCAAGGCCTGCTCCTCATGGTCCGCAACCTCGACTACCAAAACGATTCCAAAGCCGACGACGCGGGCGGCGCACCCAGGTTCCAGCCCAATCCTCAAACAGGCGTTCCTCTCTCCATCGCCCTGCCCGCATGGTTCAAGTGCGGCCAGGTCACGGATTACCTGTCCGGCAAAAAGCTCAAAGCCGTCAAATCTGAAAAGCAGGTCGATATCCGCCTCGACCGCCTCGACGCCTTCACTCTCGTCTGGCTCGAAAACCGTAACGCCACCCCGAAATCGTGGTTCGAATTCTGGAAGTGATAAAAAACAAGTTGTTTCTCTCTCTCCCATTGGGAGAGGGATGGGATGAGGGTTGGCGAAGCCATTAGTCATTCGAATGCAAAGGAAGCACATGAAGATCATTAAGATACTGGTGATTGCTTGTTCTCTGTTCGGGGGCCAATTGGCAAATGGCGGGGAGAAGTACAATTGTGGATGTGCTATTGTTATTACGCATGAAGAAAAGGGCGTCATGTGTGCATGCACGAACGATGTGCCTGTGGAATGGGCAGCAAATGTGGTGTGTGCAACAGTTCCTAGTTTAACCACCTCCGTTCAATCGCTTACAGGTGTTTTACTTGTTAAGCATCCGATTGGTTCAACTAAAGATGCTAAGGCTTCTTCTAATATTACACATAGTTGCGTGGACAAAAATTCAGAAGATGACGTCATTCATGGTCGCTCGTATATGGGAACACTATCTGTAACGCTTAAGTTCTCTGAAGATGCTTGTCCTTGTTCCTCCTCAGCCTGTTCCATTCCAGGTGGCGGAGGCCCGAAAATGGGTAGCATTCGAACCGACATCAACCTTGGGAAAAGCTCTCGCGGAACCAAAGCGGGAATATTTCGTGTTGAATCGGAATTGCCCAGTCTCTCGCTGAGCACGCCGGAAGGTCTTCAACTTCTTGGCCCATCCGAAGACGTCGAGGAAATCACCGATAATGTCCAAACCGGCATGCTCCGCCAGGTCATGGCTCCCGAATGTCTTGCCGACATCGTGGTGAGCAACGCCTTCAAATACGACATCCGCTTCTATCATCCCGGTGACGTCGAGCCCGATCTCGACACCAATGGCTACTACGTGATCAAGTCCGGCAAAACTCCTTTCACCTCCTACACGATTGAAAACCCAGCCGCTGACACCAACGACATCGATACCCTCAAAATAACCAAGGTCGGGGGAGGGGAGACCAACCTCTACGAATATGTCTGGACCCCCGGTCCCAGCGCGCTTGGAACTTGGACACTCAGGTCCGGGTCGCCATCAGGCTATCTCAGGTCTGAAACCCTTGCCAAAGAGACCAACGCTACTGACCGCGTCGAAACTCGCACCATCGAGGACGGCAGCAGCGTTCCCGCTTCCAAATCCCGAACAACATATCGAAAATTCGCCTGGGACAACGAGGAACTCGTTGAGCAGGTCACTGACCCGGACAACTCCGCCCTCACCCGCACCCTCCAATATTGCGAAGACGAGGATCAAACCGGCGCCTACAGCCGCGTCATCTTCGAACAGGATTCCGATGGCGGCTGGCGTCGCCATGAATACGACTCCAGCGGCCGCAAGACCCTTGAAATCTCTTCCTGGGGCGATGCCGCCACCAATGCCGCTGCCAACGAAGCCGTCTCCGTTTACTTCGATTATTCCACCATAGACACTAACGAAACCGCCTATAAGTCTTACGCCCCACGCACCACCACCGAGAAAATCCTCGGCCAAACCGTATCCAAAACCTATAACGTCTATCATCAAAACCAATACGCCGAAAACATCGAAATCGAGGAACGCTGCTCCGATGTGACCGCCGCTTATGGCGCAGACTCCAATTTGCGCACTGTCCGCATCTATAACGCAGAGGACCCCGACGATCCCGGTTCCGGAAAAATTCAATCCATCACCTTCCCAGACGGTCGCACCGAAACCTATTCCTACGAAAAAGGCGTGCTCGTCAGCAATGCCTCGCCCGAAAACTACTCCTTCACCCTCAACGCCACCGGCGAATATGTCCGCGTCTCCTGCGTCCATGGCACCACCGATGACCCAGACGGCATTGCCAACAAGACCACCAAGGACGTCACCATCGAAGATTCTCTTGGCCGTACCATAATGTCCGAGACCTACGTCTGCACCGGCTCCAGCAACTATTCCCGCATTGCCTGGACAGTCAATGTCCTCAACGACCTCGGCCAGGTCACCGACACCTGGAAATCCGACAACACCCTCGTCGAATCAACATGGGGCTGCTGCGGCAAAGAATCCGAGACGGACGCGCAGGGCCTCGAAACCAGCTACTCCTACGACGCTCTCAAACGCGTCACCATCATGACCCGCCAGGCCGGCACCAATAGCATCATCACCCAATACACATACGACGCAGAGGGCCGCCGCCTCTCCGAAACCGTCACTGCCGGATCAATCTCGCAAACATCCAGCAACCAGTACGATCTCGCCGGCCGCCTCGTCAATTCCTGGGACAATGCCGGCCGTCATACCCAGCGCGCCTATACCGATTCCGGCCGTACAATCACCGAAACACTCCCCGGCGGCTTAACCCGCATCACGTCCCGCTACATGGACGGCAAAACCAAAAGCATAACCGGCACA
>JAEAME010002598.1_pt1 | contig 10285 bp, 9 predicted proteins | sample 8958731 | NCBI WGS metagenome assembly JAEAME01 (sample SAMN16933194, study PRJNA681113) | bioreactor sludge metagenome | isolation source: anerobic bioreactor sludge (Control) | place: India:Bengaluru | collected 2018-10-24
TGGGCTTCAAGGTGAGTCTCGCGCCGACTTAGCCGACTCTATTTTCAGAGGAAAATAAACAAAATATAAAGGGACACTAATTACTACTGCTTTTTCATTGTAGTATCCAATACCTCAGTAAAAGCATCGATCCGGGCGCGAGTGTCAGTTTCGGAATATGAACTAATATCTACGATATCGCTTTCCAGGATAAGTGAAGGAATGTCGCCATACACTTTTTTCAGTGTCCTCAATTGAGAGATCAAGCCGACATGCCAACTACGGCAGGAGAATGCCTCGTGCATGACGACGCCGTCAATATTATAATCTTCAATATAACGAATCAAACGTTCCACATCAGGATGGGAACCTGGGCGATGCCTGGCCCGGTCATACCAGAAAGTCCAGTAGTTCAACCAGCGGCAGGCAATGTGTTCCAACGGATCGTTAATCTTTGAGAGGTCCTGATCGAAATTATAGATTGCTTCGACGGTCCGATAAGTTGTTTCAGCTGGGAAAACAGCTCCTTTACTATTGAAATAATTAAAGTCAGAGAGGGCAAACCATGACGGCAAACCGCCGCCCCATAACAAACGGTATTTTTCTACGGGAACAATGCCTTCTCCGCCAGCAATCTTCCGCTGCAATTCATCCTTCAATTCCTTAAAAAAATCATAGGCTTTCTGAGTCGCCATCATGAAATTCAAGGGAACCATGGTATTCATAGCGTCACCGGTATCCATAGGAGTTGGCACTGCCCGACGTAATTCATAGGTCTCCCAGATAAGATTCCAGGTACGGTCGGTAAGATCAACCAATTGGCTTAACCGGTGCCAATCCATTTTCCGGCCAGTATGTTTTTCCAGGAACTCTACCAAACCCCCAAGCTGTTCGACGATATATTTCCGGTAATATCCAAACACTTCACGGTGGTCCCGGTTGGGTTCAAAAGGAGGCCAGGGGAGACCCATGTTATAAACAGGTACATCTGGCATATAGTGTTGGGCCGCTTGAAACCACTTATTCCTGGGATCGCAAATCATCTGTCCGCTGCCGAGCATCATATCAGGCTTGACCTGTCCGCCCCAAGGTGCATCAGGAGGCATCTCACCGGTCTCCTCACGCCAGGCATCGAAACCGATTCCACATAAAGCATATGTACACAACGACCGTGACAAGTTTTCAGTTTCAGCCCTATCCAGAAAACGTTGCGCATCACGCTTCGCAGCACATACACCGGCATAATTTTCCACCCAATGGGGGACGATACCCATTGCACGTATAACTTCATCATAAGCAGAACAGATAAAAGTATAAGCAATCGGTCTACCTTCAGCTTTAGCCTGGAGTTCCTCGTTGATCATTTCCCGAACCATTCGAGGCACCCTGGCGGCGGCTTCAGTAGCTGTATTCCTTTTCTTTCTAGCTTCGGGCTTATTATCACCAGTCATACATTTCTCTAACAGGATATCGTTATGGAGAAGGCGCAAGAGATTCCAGGAAAGCTTGCACCCGGGTCACAACCCTGGCTTTTGAAGATATAAAATATTCTTCTTCAATATACAACACCGGTAAGCTTAAAGAATCAAGATAACTTTTCAACTGTGGGACTTCAAATCCGAAGGGATCACAATAACGATAAACCAGAATCACAACACCGGAAACATTAAAGTCTCTGGCCATACGGCCAATGTGACCAAAACGATCCGCCAGATACCCGGGATAATCACCTTGTTTTTCCCGAAAGGTCCGGGCACACTTGATTTTACGCAAATAACGGTCCGCCAGGCCAGCAACAGGGCTTAAGCCTACATCAACTTCCGGCCAGTTCTCCCTGGTGCCTGGGCAAAGATCATCCACAACAACCTCGGCCCCGGCAGATTCAACCAATTCAATAAAAGCAACGTTGTCTACCTGAGCTCCCACCACCATCACCCGGGGACGTCCAGCAGTCTTCGCCTGCCTTTGTGAAACGTTACGCAACAACTCTTCTAACTTATTGATACCCTCTGCAACAGGGATAGATGATACAGCGACTAAAGCCTTAAGTATTTCAGTACCAGAAATTAATGGAGGGTCAGATTTTCGTAAATCATATAGTTCTCTAATAATCACCCGGCTGCGATTATGTAAAGATATTGCAGAACTTAAGGAATCATCGGTTATTTCCTGGCCAGCATATATCCCTAAACAATGCCGGAAATCCTGGATCACCGACTTGAAAAACTGTAATGAGGAACGATCGGTTGAATGAGGAATGTCCAGAAGATAATAGAAAGGAAGCGGAAGAGCCTGTTTCCAGATATCATATGAACGGCAGATACTATCGCAAGCATGCGGAATGACAATGCCGTCAAGGAAATCATAACGGCCTTTAATCGTGATATCAAAACAACCACGGACAAGAGAACAGACAATCGTCTCCATATGGGTGTCACCTATAGTAACCGGTTCATGAACTTCCCCGCGGAGGCGAAAGGGAACAAAACCGGCCGCAGTGATGATTTCAATCGGAACATAGGCACACACATAACCAATAATATGATGTCCGGTTTTTTTCAGTTCGCGAGCACGACAGCCGTAGTACTGATAATACTTGTCCAGGTCTGTCAGTCCTGAATTTCCAGCAATTTCCGTCATCATACTCTCCGGATATTGTATATAGGTTTGTGTATATACACCTTGTACATTCTCCATGAATAGACTAAAACCATGCAGTCAGAAGGTTGTTAACAATTACAGGTAAAAGTTAAAAAAGTTCAGCACGACCCACCGAGCAGGTAGTGCGTTTGTAGTATACTCCAAGAACATAAAAATATCACGAAACAAGATAAAAAAAGCAGTGACCAACAGCTATATTCAAACCTGCTTTCCCAGTTCAGTACTTTCACACTATTACTTATGCCTTAAAAAGTACCCCTTATTGCTTATTGTGTAAGATTAGTAAAGTTAGGTAGACTTGAGTTATCTAGAAATTATTCTGCTAAGAAGGTAAGAAAGCCTATGGGGACAACTGCGAAACCAGATACCACGGGTAACACGAACAACTTCGATGGGTCCAAAGGAGGTATTGCAGATGGCTTGGAGAAAGAACTGCAACGGCTGAAAACGGACGCAGAATTAGAAGTTAAAAGAATCCTGACAGAAGCCAAACAACAAGCTCAAGCAATAACCAACCAGGCAGAGGAAAGAGCAAAACAAGAGGCTATCGAAAAAACCAAGAACGAGATACAGAACATCTTTGCCTCGGCGGAAGAGACGGCCAATAAAATAGTCACAGAAGCCCGGCAAAATGCCCAACAGCAGTCGGACCGAATCATCACAAATTCTAAACAAGAAGCATCGATACAGTCCAACACCCTTAAGATGAATGTCTTACGAGCTGCTGAAGAAATGAACTCGTCAGCTGCTGAATTGAGAAAGAAAGCAGAAAAAGAAGCTCAAGAGGCGAAAGATAAAGCAAAACTGGAAGCAGAGCAATTAATACAGACAGCCAAGAATAAAGCGAAGGAAAACGTATCCCAGGAAGAAAACCGTATCATCACTGAAGCCAGGCAAAAGGGAGATGCTATTCTTGATGAAGCCATCAAGAAAGCGAAAGAAAGCCTTGAAGAGGCATCGCTTGGAGTAGACCTGGTAGTGTCCAGGCTTAGACAATATGTCAAGGAAATATCAGAACGTACATTTGATATTCCCCGTGGTGAAATAACGCCACCATCATCGGCTTTAACAGATGACCCAAACACGATTCATGATGATGACTCTAATCAGGCACAACCGCTGGAAGAAAATAAACCTTTTTCCATAGTTGCCTTATCTGATCCTGGCACTGATATCACTAACCCGGATGAATTAACAATTCAGTCCGTATTGTCACAGGATACTCCCTTATCGGTAGACCAATTGATAAAACTAAATTCAACAGCGAATACCAATCAAGAACCTACACTATATTATGGACAGGTTGAACTGCATATTACCAGGCCGGCAGACGATGAACAATTACAGCAGTTTAAAGAACACCTGGGGACAATACCGCATGTAAGTGTAGTCCAGATGAATATGGCCTCAACAGACAGTATTATCGTTACACTTGGCATTGAAATGGCAATCCCCTTATTTGACATCATTAAGAAGCTGCCGTCGGTGAAAGAAGCTGAAAACGTTGGGAAAGATATCCTGGTGACACTTCTTCCCCCACGTAAAAGAACAAAGAAATAAATTGTCCAGCAGTGAGGGAAAGAGTTTCCCCCGGAAAAAGTATATATTTGTAGAGAAAACAAAGTTCACTATCTAGATAATGCCAGGCTTAATAATATACAAAGAAGACAGGAAAAAAATATGAAAAGTGATACTCAATCAAAAGGGAATGAGGGTTCATCCGTTTTTTCCGGAGGACAATCAAGGCTTGCTGAAATCCTGGAACGAGAGTTACAGCGTTTAAGAAAAGAAGTCGAACGAGAATCAGCAAGAGTCATCTCGGAAGCGAAACAGCAAGCCCAAAGTATCATTGGTGAAGCGGAATTAAAAGCAAAACAAGAAATAAAAGAACGGGTCAGATATGAGATCCAGAACCTTATCACCACCGCGGAAGAAGAATCAAAGCGGATAATTAATGAAGCACGGCAAAAAGCCAAACAACAAACCGACCAATTGTTGGCTAATGCCAAGCAAGAAGCCGATGTACAGGCAAAGAAAATCACCCAGGAAGCGCTAAGATCATCGGAAGAATTAACACGGTCAGCCACCGAAACAAGACAAAAAGCCGAAGAAGAAGCCGAGGTTATCAAAGAAAAAGCCGACCAGGAGATATTGGACATCATCAAGGAAGCTGAAGCAATCGCCAAATCCAAAGAACCAGAAGAAGAACGAAACTTACTGAATGATGCCGAGAAGAGAGCCGAAGCAATAATTGAGGAAGCGCGTGAAAAAGCCAAAGCTAAGTTCGAATCAGCAGCCTCCACAGCTAATGATTTAATCCAGAAGCTCAACCAACAAATTAGAGAGATATCTGAGAAATCCAGTGAAATTACCCAGGCGGAAAGGAACATCATTAAACAAACAGTGGCTTCGCTTGAAAAAACAGCAACGGTACAGCCTGTAACTCAAAAAGCAAACCCTCCGGCGCCTTCGGCACAAAGTGAGATGTTCATTGGTAGTGTAGAAATAGATATTGTTGATGCTGGCGACACACCCGAACTAACAGCGTTGGCAAATACGCTACGCAGTATACCGGCATTGAGAGTATTACCGGTAAGGAAAACGAAAACCGGGCAAGAAAAAGGATTCCTGGTGTTATGTGATGCTCCAAAACCACTGATGGATATTATTCAAAAAATGCCGATGGTAAAGAGTGTACAGAAAGAAGACAAAAAAATATTAATCACTCTTATAAACAAAACCCCAACACCTGGAAATAATCAATAATCCAACATTAAAGACAGCCTGCGGAAAAAATCCGCAGGCTGTCTTTTTTTGCGGGTTAAACTGGTAAAAACAACAACTGATTAACCGCTGCAGTCACTGGGAAGTTTCTTCACGGGTACTTTTTTATTAGGTCCCTTCACGATCGCATCAGCCGGTATTGGTTTATTCTTGGGTTTATTTTTCTTTTCCATCTTCCCCTACCTGATTTCATATTTTGTAAACTAAGATATATTATAACATTATTGACCATAATACTCATATTTCAGTCAACTTTCACAATGCCAGACAAAATAATGATAGAATAGTGGCATTTGGAAACACAAGTAACAGACATCGCCAACCCTTCTGAACCATGGCAAGTTATAGGAATATAACCGGGGAGGACAAAATAAAAATATGAGCCGAGTTGTCAATGTTGTCTTTGTCGACTGTCTTCCGGAAGTCGAACAAAAATATAACGAATGGTATAACCAGACCCATATCCCAATGATCATGGAGTATGATGGCATAATTAAAACTACACGGTACCAATTACTAAAAGGGCCAGAGGGACAAACCAGATACATGACAGTCTATGAATTCAAGAGCCAGCGAGCGATGGACTCTTTTCCCGAAAGTGCGGTATTTGCAGCCGTAGATAAAGAACTGCACACAACTTGGAAAGGACCGGAGTTTACCGTTAAAGCAGCGGCTCAATATGAAATGCTGAAAACCTGGGAGAAGTAAACAAAAGGTTTGCCATCATGAGTCGGTATGTTTACCTTATCTGGCTGGGCATTGCCAGTTTAATAACATTTGTCCTTTACGGATTAGATAAAATCATGGCGAAAACAGGGGGTTGGCGAACGCCGGAAATCGTCCTGCATTTTTTAGCTTTGATGGGGGGTTTTACCGGTGGTTGGGTTGGGCGAAGCTTTTTCCGTCATAAGACACAGAAAGGTATTTTTACCTTTATCCTGTTACTGAGTACCGCGATTCATCTGGGATTCGGATGTTGGTTAATATTAAGTTGAAGAATAAATGTTGATGCCCGAAATGGCCAATATGCTACTCATTATCATTTAGCAGGCACTTAACACCGCCAGCCGCCATCGAAGCAACACAACGGTTGCAGTGATCACATGCAACACTCGTAATCGTACCGGACTGTATCTTTTTCACAAAATCGGGATCTTTAATCGAAGCTCTCCCCACCTGGATGAAGTCAAATCCAGCTTCCATAACGGTCGACATATCATCTGCCGAGGTTACTCCACCGACATAAGCGACCGGGATATTGACAGCTTCCTTGATAAGCTTTGCCGCCTTGAAAAGAAAGAGCGGTTCATATTTATATGCACGCACAATAAAACGGCCGAACAGAGCCATCCCAAGCCTGGTTAACAGATTTTTTTCCGACCTGACATACTCCATGATAGGAACATGTCCACGCATCATATAGAAGGAAGTACGGGCAGTAAAGCCACAACTGGGGATTAACAAACTGGCGCCAGCTTCGGCGAATCTGGCGGCGGCGGTGACAGCCTCATCGATAGTGAATCCACCGCGGAATCCATCTTCACAATTCATTTTCACGAGTACCGGATAATCCGGACCGACAATCTCACGGACATGTTTAATTACAGAGACAGGAAATCGCAACCTGTTTTCCAGAGGCCCGCCAAATTTATCATGTCGGTGATTTGTCCAGGGAGATAGAAACTGACTCAAGAGATAACCATGTCCGGCATGGATCTCGATAGCGTCAAAACCAGCTTTTACAGCCATTCGGGCCGCACGGCCAAAATCTACGATGACCCGCTGCATATCTAATTCATTCATGGTCCGGCAAATGCTATAGCGGAATAAGCAAAACTTACGGGAGGGACCTATTGGGATCGAGCCAATAACGGACCGATTGGCAAAAAAACCACAGTGTCCCAGCTGGATTGATACAGCAGCACCCTCCTGGTGTACGGCATCGGTAAGTTGATGCAAAGCAGGTATGATCGCCTCACGCATCCACATCTCATGGCTAAAAGCGACACCGTCCTGTGAAACAGCACAATAGGATACTGTTGTCATACCGACACCACCGGCAGCAACTCGGCGATGGTGTTCGATTAGAGCCCGGCCAGGCGCCGCATCAAGGCACATCCCTTCGAAACATCCGGACCGGATTATACGGTTGCGGAGGATAAGGTTACCGATATGACCAGGGATAAATACTTTTAAAGTATTGTTAGTATTGCCGGACATAAGATTTTACTATCTACGAATTCAGGAACCGATGGTATCAAACCCTAAATAACCACTCATATATCTTGATAATTTAAAGTCAGATCAGGGAATTACAAGAACATAGTGCTAACTGTTAAAAAGACCCATGCTGATATATCGCTCCGCTCTATCCGGAAAAACCGTGGCAATCTTGCCATATTCACGGGATACTTTGAGAGCAGCCAGCATATTTGCTCCGGAACTGATACCTACTAATAAACCATTCTCCCGGGCTAGTTTCCGCGCCATAGTGATTGCCTCATCACTACCTACCGTAAGAACGCGGTCAATTTTTTCCATGTCAATCAACTGGGGAATGAAACCATCACCGATTCCCTGGATCTTATGTTCCTGAATACGGACATTACTGCCACCGAACATCACGGCAGCTTCTTCAGGTTCTACAGCAATGGTTACGACCGCAGGATTCACTTTCCTGATGGCATTGGAAATGCCCATCAAGGTACCACCAGTCCCCACGCCAGCGACAACGGCATCAACCGGACCTATCTGCCGGATTATTTCTTCTCCGGTTCGTTCCTGGGCTCGCGTGTTATCCGGATTACTAAACTGCCGTGTATAAAATGTATCAGGATTACGGCCGATTTCCTCTGCTTTGTCTACCGCTTCTTTCAGACTACCGGCTTTAGAAGTAAGAACAAGTTCAGCACCAAAAGCCCTCATTAAGTGCATCCGTTCTTCACTCATATTTTCCGGCATGACCACGATTATCCGGTAACCTTTAACGGCGGCAACCATGGCAAGTGAGATACCGGTATTGCCACTGCTGGCCTCGACAATAGTATCTCCTTTTTTCAGCCGGCCGTCTTTTTCAGCGGCTTCAATCATTTCCAAAGCAGCCCGGTCCTTAATACTGCCACTAGGATTTATTCCTTCGAATTTTGCATAAATGTTGCCAAATTTAATGAGGGGAGAATTACCGATGCAATCCAGGGATGTAAACTGCCTATTCGTCATAACATTATTCCGTATAATACTGATATTTATGAAAAACGCAATAATCGGTCATACTCAGCCAATAAACAATGCATTTCCATCTAATATGATAAATAAGTCCTTACCGATGGTAACATATGCCAGAACCCATTAGCAAAAATCACCGAACGATAAAAACACAATTATGGTTTTACGCCTCACCACCTAGAAGAATGTGTGCTATTTTTTTTTGATAATCTCTATTAATCCACTAATAAAAGAGGCAACAATGAAGTACATGGCAGTAGCACCGCCATCCTTCAAGCCAACACCGCCATCAGGTCGCCAGCTGACACGGCCGAATTTTGCTTTCATATCGGCGGTTGCATTCATACCCTGTTGCGAAGCTTGAACGATACCTTTCAGCGATTCTATGATATCAGACTGTCGAGACAGGCCAGCCCGTAAAGCTTCCACCGCTGGTATTAAAGCATCCAGCATAGTTTTGTCGCCCGCTTCAGCTTTACCACGTTTTTTTATCACTTCAACCGCTCCATTACCCATTAAAAGTAAGTCATCCAGATTTAGATCTGTTTTGTTTTGGACAGCCTTGCCGGCACCCATGAAGGCGGAGGCTAATAAAGTACCAAAGGTAGAAGGATTAACCTTATTGATGTCCATACCCAATTTTGCCAACATGCGGCCGGTATCAGCATCGGTCGGAGCGGATAAAAAAGTGGAAATAGCTTTGGCGCCAAGTTCCATTGTAACGCCAAGGTCGCCATCACCAAGAGCGGCATCCAAGTCCCGTAGTTCATCAACATGCTGTGTCATGCCGGTGGCGACCTGCTGCAGCAGTTCGATCAAATCATTTTGAGATAACGTAAAATTGTTCATCGTTATTTCCACTGCAGTAAGAACGGCGAATATGCCGGAGCTAACAACAGCTTTTTCATCTCATCGTCTAAACGAAGTAAGCTAAAGGAAGCACCGGCCATTTCCATGGAAGTAGCATATTCACCCACATAGGTGCGGTATACTTTGATACCGTTTCCTTTCAGTATGTCAGCAAACTTACTATTCAAGATAAATAATTCTTCGGGAGGAGTCGCCCCAAGGCCATTTACCAGGATAGCTACCTCATCACCACTTTTAAAGGGTAAGTCATTTATCACTCTATCAGCCATAATCACGGCAACCTCATCAGCCGGCTTGATGGTGGTTCTTTCGATCCCTTTTTCACCATGAATACCCATGCCGACTTCCATCTCATCTTCGCCGATATTGAAATTCGGTTTACCCACGGCAGGGATAGTACATGGTGTTAAAGCTACCCCAATAGTACAGGTATTCTCGATAACCCGGTCGGTAGTTAACTTAACCGCATCCAGATCAGCCAAGGTGTCGGCTTTTGCTCCGGCAATTTTATAGGCAAAGAAGATGCCGGCAACACCACGCCGCCGTTCTTTTTCGTTACGCGGAGCAGAAGCAACGTCATCAGCAGCGATGCTCATCTTCACCGTTATATTTTCCATTTCTGCCATCTCAGCTGACATTTCAAAATTCATCTTATCTCCGCCGTAATTCCCAAAAAGGTATAAGACTCCAGCTCCTCCATCTACCTCTTTGGTCGCAGCGAACATCGCATCCGCACTGGGAGAAGAAAAAACGTTACCTACCGCTA
>JAEAME010002599.1_pt1 | contig 10280 bp, 13 predicted proteins | sample 8958731 | NCBI WGS metagenome assembly JAEAME01 (sample SAMN16933194, study PRJNA681113) | bioreactor sludge metagenome | isolation source: anerobic bioreactor sludge (Control) | place: India:Bengaluru | collected 2018-10-24
TTATAGCAAGCTCCTCGGTGCGACCCACTCACTGCTTGGGTACCCCGGCATGCCGAGCCTCCCATTCTCGCTAACAATATCCATTGTATGTCCTCAACAACAGCAGCGTCAATGACAACAAAAAGGATTGTCCCGCAAATCATTATTATCTATATTGAAGCCTATATTCTAACGCCAGGGGGCTAATCTGTGAGAGGCTATCTAAACAACGTTAATTGGTAACCTATTGAATTAATCATTTAAATTAAGTAGTGGGCTAATTGCTGCAAAAATATTTTTAGAAGGACAATGAAGAGCAGTTACAATCCAAGAAGGTGAGAACAGGCTAAGCTGAAAAACAAAGGTGATAATGAATGTTTATAAGAAGTCAGACCCAGGAGGGAACATAACTATGATTACCACAGGCATAGGCTGTGGCGCAAAGACCATAAAAATCGTTATTTTGAAAGATTTGAAAATCATTGGGAAAAATCTTGTTCTAGCGGAGCTCAGTACAAGGAATGCAGCAAATCAGGTTTATGGTGAAGTAGTTAAGACGGCTGGAATTGGAAAGGAAGATATACAGAAAATATCTTCACAGGCGCTGGAAGAAAAGAAGCTGAGTTTGCAGGTGGTGAGGTTATGGAAGTGAATACCGATACAAAGAGAACCAGCTATCTTCAACCCAGTATCAGAACACTCGTTGACATGGACGCAGCGGAAAGAAGCGCAATAAAGCATGATAGGACTGACAAAGCTATTGACTTCGCAGTGAATGAGGGATGTGCCGCTTGTGTCGTCGGAGCAGCACTCTTCGGAAAATCTCTTGCAGAGAAGGGAAGTAGCTATATGATTGCGTGCAAGCAAGGCTATAAAATACAAATAACCTTTTGAAATAGCTTGTTTTTCAATATTAGTACTACCTTTCACAAGAACTCCATTTCTTGACAACCCCCGTTTCTTTGCTATACTCACAAGTAAGAATATAAAAACATAGAAGAGGTAAGAAGTTATGGGGTTAATGGAGCCTGTTAAGCTGAGGGTGTTAACCATGAAAGATCTGGATGCTGTTACAGAAATTGACTATGGCTTGCTCGGAACGAAGAGAAGAGAATACTGGGAAGCAAGACTTGAAAGCCTTGAAACCTCTGGGGTCCCCTCTCTAATAGCTGAAGTTGATGGAAAGGTCATCGGCTTTATTCTCGGTAGGGCAAGTGGGTGGGAATATGGCATCCCTGAGAATGTGGCGTGGATAGATACCCTAGGTGTGGTCAAAGAATATCAGAAAAGGGGAGTTGCACGGATCCTTTTCAAAGAGATGTTCAATATGTTCAAGAAGGTTGGGGTGGATACAATCTACGTTTTTGTGAACTGGAAGGACTGGGATCTTCTGCAGTTCTTTGACAAAATGGGGTTTAAAAGGGGGGAAATGATCAATCTCGAGTTAAAGATTTAAAGCGTTCAAATTTTCGATTAACCTTTTTTGAGGACTTCTTGTCAGTATGCTGCAAACCTGCCTTTACAGGCCTGCTTACATAACTCCAACCTCTGCTTATCAGGTATGCCTTTCTTTTTGTAGCAGTATACAACCTGAGTGATTGTGTCATGCCTGGGAACTTCACAATATCCTATAGAGCCCGCTCTTGGACAGGGATACTTAACCCATTTGTTACCTTTCGAGCCTCCCAAAGTGCAAATCTTTTCCATAGGAGAAGGAATTGATTTGCTGCTTGCGAACTCTATACACGATGTAATTGCACCTTGATTATGTGTTTGACACGAGGTTACTTCTCCATGGGCCTGCAAAGAAATGAGGCTGAGGAAAATACTAATGACAATTAATAACATCATAACCAAACCCTTCTTCATATTCCCTCCCATGGCGTAGCCCGTTTTACACAAACACAGATTTTTTATTCTACACAGATTCAATAAGTTATGCAAAGGTATCTAAGATTTTCGCGTGGAATGATGGCCATTTATTTATGCCCGAAGGAGTTAATTATTTTTTCTAGAGTTTTAAATATCGCCCATCCCCGTATTTTTGGTATAATTAGGGCAAAAAACCACCACTTGAAATGGAAATAAACAGTTAAAAGGAGGAAGCTGTGACAAAAGAAGAAATAATTAGTTTTATAAATGCAAATCCGACCTGCTACCTTGCAACCGTTGATGGTGATGCGCCCCATGTTCGTGCTATGGGTATGTATAAGGCTGACGAAAGGGGTATTCTCATCCAGTTAAGCACGGTTAAGGGCATGTATGGGGAGCTTGTTCGAAACCCAAAGGTTGAGCTGTGCTTCAATAGTAGCGGAAAGGTGGTTCGAATAAGCGGTATAGCTGACTTCATGGAAGATAGAAATCTAAAAGAGGAGATAGTACAGGCGAGGCCTTTTCTAAAATCCCTTGTAGATGCTCACGGTTGGGAAGCGATCAAGGTTTTTCGCGTGGCAAACCCGTTGGCCACCGTGTGGACTATGACTACAAATCTGGAACCGAGGGAGTTCGTTAAGCTTTAGAAATGTCTGTTATGGAAAGACGTTTTGTGAGAGCTGTTATTTTCGATATTGACGGTACCCTTGTAGATAGCTTTGAAGCATATCACAAGGTGTTCAACGAGGGGGTAGCGGATTTTCATGTCGCACCGATTTCCAGAGATATTCTGAGAGGATATCTGGCAAAAGGTTTGGGTCTGCGAGAGATTCTTCAAAGAGTGCTTGAATCACCTATGGATGATTATACCTACAAAGAATGTCGGAAAAAAATCTTGAGGCTTTTCAGGCAGGCCGAAGTTGAAGGAGTGAGATCTTTTTCAGGGACGGATGAATTGTTTCGGCAGTTGAATGATAATGAAGTAAAGATCGGTGTTGCCACGGGGAGGACATCATCGCCTGAAGATGAATGGTTGCGATTCAAAAAGCTTGGCCTTGATGGGTACATAAGCGCAATAGTTACGTCACAAGAAGTTGAACATCGGAAACCTGCGCCTGATGCAATTATAGAATGCGCAAAAAGACTGGGTATACCGATAGGGAGTTGCCTCGTTGTTGGAGATACAGAATCCGACATTATTGCTGCGAAAAGAGCCGGAGCAATCGCAGTGGGTGTTGCGACCGGGTATGAAGATAAACAAACGCTTTTGAGCGCAAAACCAGCGATTGTCCTGGAGAGTATAAATGACATTATGATCTATCTAAAAAATGAAAGGATAGCGGGAATAACTCCTGAAAACAAAGGCATGCCTCCCCCACAAAGTAGTTGATATATTTTGAAGAAACCGGATTGGCATAAACCTTAGTATGTAATACCGTATAAGGTTTTTTACTTGAATTCTTCGTTTCCGTGTAAGCGTCTAAGGTTCCGTCGTTGTATCTAACAGTGTTTAATAACTTCTCATGGCAACTTGAAAGATATGAAAGATTATGGGAGAATGTCAGAAATTAATAAAACGTCGATAACACTATTAAAATCAGTGCAAGTTTTTTCCTCTATAATGAAAAATGAGATTGAAGGAGATTCTGATGCCGTTTAAAAAAGTCAATGATTACGATATTTACTTCGAAGTACATGGGGAAGGAGAGGCGGTCATCTTTTTACACCATGGTTTCGGCTGCAGTAAAATCTGGAACAAAATCTATCCTTCATTCCTAGCTGAAGGCTACAAGATAGTTATGTACGATCGGCGCGGATTTGGTCAATCAGAGAAAGGGGATGACTTTTATGGGTTTTTTGACAGCGACCGATACAGACCCGAAAGCGTGGAGGAGCTCCGAATTATTAAGGAGTGGCTGGGGATTGACTCCTGCCATTTTGTGGGGCAGTGCGAAGGGGGTGTAATCGGGATCGATTACGCCGTCAAGTACCCCGAAGAAGTCAAGACTCTGACCGTCGCGAGCACCCAGTGCTACAGTGAAGTACCCATGACGGAGCTCAACGCGATGAGGCTAGTAAGCACTTTTGCCGATCTTACACCCGAACTCCAAGCTAAGATGGTCGAATGGCATGGGGAGCCAGCCGAAAAAATGTATAATCAGTTCGCAAAACAGGGTGGGGCTTACGGCAGAGACTATTTTGACCTTCGGCCTATCCTGCACCTGGTGGCGTGCCCCACGCTTATACTTTACCCGGACCGGAGTTCAATCTTTGACGTTGAGCAGTCCATCGCCTTCTACCGTCATCTGACCAAGGGCGAACTAGCTGTTTTTCCAAAATGTGGCCACAATACCTATGAACAGCGGCCCGAGGATTACATAAATACGGTCTTGGGGTTCATGAAACGAATCATGGATGGCCACGGGGCAGTGAAGCCGGCCGTATCGTGCTTGGCATAAAGCAAAGAAAAAAACCTGGAGGCCATAGCTTTTCCTCCAGGTTTTTGATTCTTAATCTTACTGCTTAGGTGGGCGCTGACCTTTAGGTAATTTTTTCATCATCTCTTCGATATTGCCCATGCCTCCAAAGCCCATAACTTCCTGTGGGCTGTTTACCTTCTTGTATCCCGATGGGACTTCAAACATGGAAGCAGTAGCAGCTCCTAACTTAATATCTTTATATTTTATGACCATCTTTCCGCCTGATCCAGGGTATTTTGGATTAGCTGGCACAGTAACCTCGATTTGAATAGGAAACTCCTTTAAGTCCTGTGCTTCCCAGATTATTGCTTTATGTTTTTCTTCAGGTTTGCTCTTCCTGTAATAGATGGTATCGTACTTCACGCATGGATGACCATCGATTGTTTCGTTTCCTATCTTCTTTTTTTCGAACACCACATCAGGGTCGTACATAGTAGGCATCTGATCCCGCTCCTGGGTTATTTGTTCGCTGTAAACCTTCGCAGCGGTGTTCATCATAATCGTTTTTTTTGTATCAGCTAGGGCGATAGTTACAATACCTTTCATGCCGGGATTCTCAACGCGGCTTTTGTGTCCCATTTTTGCCATAGGCATCTCCATTCCCTGTGAGACCATTGTTGCCGTAAAGTTATCTGGTGGAGCAGCAAAAGCCGCAATGCCTCTTAATAAAACACTTGTCATGAAAATGAACATAAACATGTACCTAACTTTAAAAAAACCCATTACATCCTCCTTCGCGTGATTTTTTGCTTCATTTTCCTGCTATCGGAGCGGATTGTCAAGGGATTTTCGATCTCGAAGCAATCCGTTCTTTAGGCCAATGGTAGCTGGACATCATACAAGTGCCTTAATGAAAAGCGGAGAGCTATTTTGTTGTGATTAAATGCTATCAATAGATGTGATATTCCTCGCTGAAATTATATAGTGCATATGATAACACAATGGGTAAGGTTTATGAACCATGCAAGATCGTGAGTATTATTTTGATATCCTTGGATTAAGACCCGGAGCACCCCTTGAAGAGATAGCGAGCGCACACAAGAATCTTATGGAATATTGGAACCCTGATCGCGTTCCGGATTTCTACAGGCAAAAAGCAATGGAAGGACGCGATAAAATCGAAGAGGCATATCAGACCCTCATGGGTCTGAAAAAAACGGACCAACATGAGACAAAGAAACCGTCCCAGACAACCCAGGGAGAGATGAAGGCACAGCAAACAGCAATGCACGAGGAGCGTATATTGTTGGGCAAAGATAGGGATGAAGCGCTATTCTATCTTGATAAAAAAACCATCATTATGACCAAGGATAAAGCGGAGGTTGAAGTAGAAATTTATCTTCCTGAAGAAAGCGCTCGCTTTAGCACGGCTCAAGGATGCGTGAGAAGGGCCGGTTATAAAAGTTTAGAATGTCTTGTTGAAAAATGGGGGTTTGGGCTTTCAAACAATGTGTTTATCAAACATGGTCTCTATTACAAAAGTAAATGTGGGCAATTGGTTCAGGCTACAGGCGACTTACGTAAGGTATGGAAGCCAATCTCATCCGGTTCCGTTGAAGAAAAGGCCTGGAAGGTTGTAGATGGAATTTTCCACGCAGTAAAGTAACGCTGAAGTCCAGAAACATAGTTCTCGAAAATTGAGCAAGCGTTGATTCTTGACGTGATTGCCACACCATGGCAGGCATTAAACTCAATAACCATTTGCCTTTGCACTACGAACAAGTTAATTCTGTTAGTAGTTTTTCCGAATATCTTTTGTGATCGCCAAAAAAACCGATAACAAGAGAAGACGAACACAAAATGAATAATAGCACCCTGATCAAAAGAGCATCTGAATACCTTAGGCTCGCCCTTCCGCTTATGTCACAGTATAACATTCCCGTAACACCTAAGAATTATTCGGTCTGGTACAGATATGTTTCCGGAACGGACAGCGAGCTCCGAAAAACAATAGACTCCATTCTTGAAAAAGGAGAGACATTTTCGGAAGAAACCAATGAATGGCTTTATTGGCATTTTTGTACTGAAAATGATGAGAATCAATTAAAGAACCTTCGGGACGATTTACAACAAGCTTTGGCGACCATCCTACAAGAGGTAACTGAGTTAACAGGGCAAACAGAGAAATATGAGTCGTTTATCTCAGGATCGGTAAGAATGTTGTCAGATAACCCCTCTCCCGGAGAGGTCAAGAACATTGTCAAAACCATAATTGATGAGACGAAAACGCTGGGCGATTATGGGAAGACAGTACAGAACAGGCTGGTAGAAACAACCGATATTTTGGAGAGCCTTAAAAGGGATTTTGAACAGGCTAAGACAGAGGCATTAATTGATTTTCTGACAGGTATACCCAATAGAAAGGCTTTTGAGCAGGTATTGACCGAGTGTATTAGCGAAGCCATGACAGGTGCCGAGAACCTTTCTTTGCTCTTGATTGATATCGACCATTTTAAAAGATTTAATGATGAATATGGGCACCTCATCGGCGATAATGTTTTGAAGTTTGTAGTTAAGAAGATTAGAGAGTTGGTAAAGGGAAGGGACTTTCTGGTGCGTTTTGGCGGTGAAGAATTTGCCGTGATACTTCCCCAAACACCCCTGGAGGGGGCACAGACTTTAGCGGAAAATATAAGAAACTATTTTGCTCAGGCAAAGCTAAAAGAGATAGCTACCTTACGAAATCTCGGAAAGATAAGCGTCTCAATAGGGGTAGCATGTTACCGCCCGGGCGAATCGCCGGAGACATTCATCTCTCGGTCTGATGGAGCACTCTATTTTGCGAAAAATGCAGGAAGAAACCGTGTGGCTACAGAATCCAATATTTCTTCTAGTGTCCTTTAACGTTACGCTTTAAGCAGATATTTGTTCCATTACTGAGGCTCACGTCTCCCGTTCTGTTCGACCTACCCACCGGGGTGGGCATCCAGGGCGCCAGAACCTTCTCCTCATTAATTTTTTATAAAAATAAGAACGAGTTGTGAGTCAATAAGAGAGTTAAAAATGTTTTTGTGATATTATGTAATAAAAAAAGACAGCTCTTTACAGGAGTTTGCTATGGAATCTCGCTATTATCTTTGCCTTGGGCCAGACAAGAAAGAATTCTTTTCGCTTCCAAGTAGGTGGGAGCTAAAGCATTTCGTGGAAACGCAAGAGGGGGTGCCTTTGCCCTCCATTGAGGAGATGACAGAAGAAGCCCTTTCACGGCCGATCGGTAGCCCTTCCCTGAATGAGTTAGCATATGGAGTCCGAAGCACTACAATCGTTGTTGACGATGCAACCCGCCCAACCCCGGTAAAAAAGATCCTTAGGGTTTTGCTTCCCCTTCTTGCGAAGGCAGGCGTTGCAAAGGAGAAGATTACTTTTGTAATTGCCCTCGGAACCCACGTACCCGTAAAACAAGAAGAGCTTGAGGCAAGACTGGGTAACGATGTTCTGTCCAATTATACTATTGTCCAGCATAATGCTTGGCAGGAAGATCTTGTTCCTTTTTCTCTCAATGATGGTCAAATTGTAAAGATCAATCCACATGTTGCCCGTGCTGACCTGAAGATAGGCATCAGCTCCATTCTGCCGCACCCTATGGCCGGCTATGGGGGAGGGCCAAAAATTGTCATGCCCGGTGTGGCAAATTTTGACTTCATCCGAAATCACCACATGAGATACACTATTCATCCGCAGGCACGTGCAGGGGTTATGCAGGGGAATCCGTTCTACGAGAAAGTATTACAAGTAGCACGCGCCGTAGGGTTTTCCCTTTCCATTAACTGCGTGTACAACCAGCAAGGGGAACCAGTTCGGATTGTGGCAGGAAACCTGGAGGCGGCATTTTTCAGGGCAACTGAGATGTGCTTTGAGAAACTCGGCCACAGATTCAAAGAAAAAATAGATATAACAATTACGTCTACTTACCCTCATACTCATGGGCATCAGTTTGCTAAAGGCTTAAGCGCCCCTGATGTGGTCACGAAGGACACCGGGGCTATCCTTCTTGTAGCACCTCTTCTAACGCCGGTACCTGAAGAATTTCGAAACTCCTTCAATGTTGTTCGAGAAAAGTCTGGGAATCATGCCGAACAGTTTGTGACGGATGCTATGTCGCAAGGCCTGCCTTTTCTGCCCGATAAGCCTTTGGAATTCAATATGGCAATGTCTTGCATGATCCTGAGGCGCCCTATACGAACAATCCTGGTATCACCAATAATTTCAAAAGACGATGCCCGTATAATGGGACTAGAGCATGCAAACTCCATAGAAGAAGGTTTGAAGATTCTTGAGAAGGAGTATCCGGAAGCAACAGTCGCAATATTTCCATCCGGCGGACTTATCGTGCCCATAACAGATTGGGAATAATAGCTTCCTTATATGCCCGTTTGTAAAGAGGTCATTTATGGGGTATAAAGCAATAGTGATCGACACAAAAGACAATGTAGCGACGGCCCTCACGACACTAGCCAGAGGCATACGGGTCGCAGTTGAAATTCATGACCGGGAAGAAAGCATACTGTTGCGTTCAAACATCCCCGAAGGGCACAAGTTTGCCCTCCAGGATATGGAGGAAGGGGAGCCGATAATAAAATATGGAGAAGAAATCGGGCAATGCACCACAAAGATTTTTCGTGGTGACTATGTGCATGTCCACAATGTAGCCAGTCAACCCAAGGAAGGAGAAATATGACGACTTTTGAGGGATATTTCAGGGCTGACGGGAAAGCGGGAACTCGAAATTACGTTCTTATCATCCCCAGTGTTGGGTGCTCTCAGGGGGCAGCTCAGGCAATTGCCAGAGGCATCAAGGGCGCAGTTTTTGTTCCGAACATCTTAGGATGTGGCCAGATAGGCGAAGACCATGCCATTGTGAAAAGAACGCTTGTCGGATTTGGGACAAACCCCAATGTTTTTTCTGTTCTTGTAGTAGGAAACGGGTGTGAGCAGCTATCGGCTCATTCGTTAGGTAAGGCCATTGCCAGCAGTGGAAAAAAAGTTGAAATTCTTGTGATTCAGGATATGGGTACAAAGAAAGCAATCTCCTTGGGCAGAAGAATTGTTAAAGAAATGTGTGCTGAAGCCATGAAACTTATACGGGAGCCCATCCCTGTGAGCGAATTGATTCTTGGCACCGAATGTGGTGGATCAGACTATACATCGGGTCTTGCATCAAATCCGGCAGTCGGAGCGGCAAGCGATCTGTTGGTTGCTGAAGGTGGAACGGTAATACTATCCGAAACCCCTGAACTTATTGGGGCCGAACATCTTGTTGCAAGAAGGGCAAGAACTCCCGAGATGGCGCAGCAGATCCTTAACGCAGTAGCGTGGTGGGAGCGTCAGTCTTTTTTGGCAGGACAGAACATCCGGGAGGGGAATCCATCTCCCGGCAATATAGAAGGTGGCCTAACAACCCTTGAAGAGAAATCCCTTGGCTGTATTTACAAAGGAGGAACAGGCCCCCTGGAAGAAGTTATATCCTATGCGTCAAGCCCCACGAGAAAAGGGTTAGTTTTTATGGATACGCCAGCCCATGATATAGAACAACTAACAGGAATGGCAGCTGGAGGCTCACAGATTATTGTATTCACTACAGGCAGGGGCACCCCCATAGGATCCCCCATTGCGCCGGTCATCAAGATCACTGCCAATAGGACCACCTCCCGTACCATGCGAGCCAATATGGATATGGATGTTAGTTCCATAATCCTGGGAAATGAAAAGGTTAGAGAAGCAGGTAGTCGAATTTTCCAGGAGATAATTTCTGTTGCCTCGGGCACGCTGGTAAAAGCAGAAAAGCTTGGTTATAGAGACTTTTGTATGTTCACGGTAAATATTAACATCTAGCAGCTTTCTCTAGCCTCCCCTCATCTCTCATCATGATGAATGAGTTGTTTCATATTGCAATTATTAAGTTTTATAATGTTTATCCCGATAATAACGAAGGGCGTGTCCGCAATATGA
>JAEAME010002600.1_pt1 | contig 10275 bp, 10 predicted proteins | sample 8958731 | NCBI WGS metagenome assembly JAEAME01 (sample SAMN16933194, study PRJNA681113) | bioreactor sludge metagenome | isolation source: anerobic bioreactor sludge (Control) | place: India:Bengaluru | collected 2018-10-24
CAAAACATTTTACACTGTGCCCAGGGGGTGGGGCAGGGCCTACGCACGTATTTGCTCTTGCCAAAAAACTCGGTGTTAAACAGATCTATATTCCTAAAGTTGCATCTGTCTTTTGCGCATTTGGAATAGCTTGTGCCGATTTCAGGTATGAGTTCAGCCGTTTTGCCAGGCAGCTTACGGTGGATGTCGATCTTTCCAATTTGAGGCAGATCTACGAGGAGTTGGAATCTGAGGGAGTAAATTTGCTTCGAAAAGATGGGGTGGAAGATGACGCTATAGAGATTCAAAGGGGCGCAGACATGCAGTATGTTGGACAGCTTTATTCGATTGAATGTGCAATGCCAACATCGGGTCCGAACGCATCGATTTGCGAGAAGGACGTTGAGGCTCTGATAAGAGACTTCCATAATAGGCATGAACGTCAATACGGGTATTGGGATGAAAATCTAACCACACAGATCACTGGAATTAAGTTGAAAGCGATTGGCAGGCGTCCACCTGTGGCCTTGGCCGAGCAGCCCTATACAAAGGAAGATGCCAGTGGAGCGATAAAGCGAAGCCGGAATGTCTATTTTTCGGAACTTGGGGGTTTTTCTCAGACAGCTTGTTATGATGGTGATAAACTGAAACATGGCAACGTGGTTGAGGGTCCTGCCGTGATCGAGGAAGAAGCGACAACGCTCGTGGTTCCTCCTGGATCAAGAATAGTCGTAGACCGTTTTGGCAATTATGCGGGCACCATATTATAGATTTCTATGTAGGAGGCAACTTTTATGGAAGCTGCGAAGAATATTGATCCGGTTTTGATTCCAACCATTGAACGGCGATTGACGAGCATTTCCGAAGAAATAGGAGTGAGGACAATCAGGTCTTGCTACAGTTTCCCTACCGGACAAGCACGTGATATAGGCACACAGATATTTGATGATCAGGAACAGTTGGTAACGCAAGCTGAATGGTTACCTGTCCATTGTGGGGGAAGCAACATTGCGCTCAAGGGTATTCTAGACCATATCGGTCGCGATAATGTATTCCCGGATGACTTTATAATTGGAAATGACCCCTATATTGTCCGCGCCGGTCATCTGCCCGATTGGTCTTTTGTGCGACCAGTGTTCTATGATGGAAAACTGATGTTTTACCTTTACATGAGAACGCATCAATACGACGGAGGAGGAGCAAATCAGAGTTGTTACTATCCAAGAAGCTTCGATGTACATGGTGAAGGGTTAATCATTCCTCCGTTGAAGCTTATCGAAAGAGGAAAGATTAACGAAAGGGCTTACAGTGTCATTCTCTCTAACGTGAGAGGTTCATCTATGGTCCGCGCAGATAACATGCTCATAAACAATTCAATGAAAATAGCGGAAGAAAGGATAATAGATCTTTGTCGGGAATACGGTCCGGAAAATGTAAAGCTTGCTCACAAAAAACTCATTGACTATACAGAAGATTGGGTGAGGAGGACGATTAAAAAATGGCCAGGAGGTACTTACACGTCACAAGGCATAATAGATTCTGATGGAACTACGCGAGACATAATATATCTCAATCTATCTTTGACCATAGATTCGAAAGCAGGGCAACTGATATTTGATTTTAGAGACAATATTGACCAAGTAGATTTTGTAAATGGTACTCTTGGAGTTGTTTATTCCAGCACTCTGACACCGTTACGTTGGTCCTTACCAGCCGGGCTGAGTCGCAATCATGGACTTTACAAATGCATTAGTATCCTTACAAAGAGAGGAACTATCTGCGACCCTGTCTATCCGGCAAGTTGTGGGGGTCAAGGGCCAGTTTTCGGAAGCGCCGTACTGAACGCAGTCCACAGCGCCTTATCCAGGGCTGTGCCGTACGACACGCCGGCCGGTTGGACGCCACATGCCACTCCAGTACTTTCCGGAAAACATCCCTTTAGAAAGGACCCAAAGACTGGTCTCCCTAGACCATACTGGGTAAGTACGTTCACATCAGAGGGTTCCAGTGGAGCAATTTGGGGGTACGATGGTTGGAATTCGCTTGGGCACAGTACGGGTAGCGGTGCCATCCTGCGGGCGCCTATAGAAATACAGGAACACGACCTTCCGTGGAGATTCATTCAATGCGAATGGCTCACAGATTCTGCAGGCGATGGTCAATGGAGGGGAGGCATGGGTACCATTGCGGAACATATCAATCTACACCCCAAAGAAACTTTCAAGCCCGCGGATTGTTATTTGATTACAGGAAATGATAACGGAGAAACATTTGGACAATTTGGATTACTCGGAGGCACGGGAACCAAGAAAAATGAGATGTGGATAAAGAGAAATGGGATGTTATCAACGCTGCATACCATGGACATCGTCTCCAGCGAACCTGGTGACATATTGATAACATCAACAGGAGGTGGAGGAGGAGTGGGTAATCCAATGGATCGGGATCCAGAGAAAGTTCGGTTGGATGTCCTTAACGAATATATTTCAGAGGAAAAGGCGAGAACAGTTTATGGCGTTGCACTACTACCCGGTAAACTCGAAATAGATTACGAGACCACAAAGAAATTAAGGGATAAGGATCGAAAGCAGTAGACGCGTGACGGACTTGTTAGAGTTGCTGAGTCACGTGAACATCAAAAAAAGAGAGGAGGTTATTGTGGTACGCCAAAGAAAATTTACGTTGATGTTTATCATCTGTATTACGGTATTGATGTTGTCGCTATTTGTTCAACCGATCGCTCATGCGCAAACTGCCGCGTCCGGACCGACTGAGGAATTGGTGGTGGGTATGCTCAGCACCCTGACCGGACCAATGTCCTTTATAGGAGAATCACTGCAAAGAGGGACAGAGTGGGGCTTCCGGGAAATAAATGAGTCTGGCGGTATTCTAATTCAAGGTAAGCGGTATAAAGTACGATTGATAGCGGAAGACGATAAATATTCTCCTGAGGAGGCTGTTAAGGCCGCCAACAAACTGATCTTCACAGATAAAGTTAAGTATATTGTAGGCCCCATTGGTTCTGCGCCTGCTTTAGCCCTAGCGGCAACTTGTGAACAAAATAAAGTTTTCCATCTCGCGGGTAGCTTCACAACAGAATTGACCGCTCCCGGAAAGAATACCTATAGTGTCAGGGCGTGCCCCTTTATACCGGCACTGCAAATTGGAGCCATGGTCAACAAATTCAAGGAAACCTACCCGAATATCAAGACCGTCGCTGCCATTGCTCCTGATGATGCTACAGGAAACTCTGTTGTGGCTGTTGCCGGTGCAGAATTTAAAAGGTCCGGAATCCAATTGATTGAGGTCGTAAAGTATGCCAGGGAAACTAAAGAACACAGACCCTTAATCTCGGCTCTACTATCCAAGAAGCCGCAGGCTTTGTGGACATTGGGACCGCCGCCGGAACATGTAGTGCTACAGGTTAGAGAAGCTCGTTTTCAGGGTTTCAAAGGACCTATCTGGAACACAGGCTCGGTCTTACCGGCTAACCTCATTGAAGCTGTTGGTGCTTCAGCGGCAGAAGGTTTTGTGAGCTCCTGGGGTGACCCGGTTGGAGATGGGGCTCCGTCGGGAGTTAAGAAATTTGCCTCTCAGTTCATCGCAAAATATGGAAATAAGAGCTGGTATCCCGATGTTGAGATGGCTTATACATGGGCTTTCTTACTAAAAAAAGGATTGGAGACGGCCAATAGCCTCGATCCAACAGCTGTTCGCGATCAGTTCCTTAAAAAAGGTTTTGCGCTACCGACCGCCTACGGTCCAGGATATATGCAAGACCGAGAGCTTCTTCGTCCTATTCAGTTTGCGACAATAAAGAAAGGTAAACCGGTGAATTTTCCGTTAGCATATCCTCCGGGATATCCAACAAAGAAGAAATGAGTCTTTAACATTGATAACGAGGATGGATGAAAGAGACTCTCAAACTAGCATTCTTAGGATAGTGAGGTAACTGTATGGAAGCTTTATTCGACATTCTAATAAATGGTCTGATAGTCACGTCATCCATCCTCCTATTAGCGCTTGGCCTTAGTTTAATATTCGGCGTTCTTGGCGTGGTCAATATTTGTCACGGCGCATTATTCACCTGCGGTGCTTTTTTCTATTTTTTGGCTGTAAAATTCCAGGTGCCTTTTTTGCCAGCTTTGGGAATGGCGATGATAACTGGGTTTGTGATGGGTATTATTATCGAAAAGGCTGTTTTCTACCCCTTACGCAATAATCATCTCAGTGGCGTTATTGCCGCGTTTGGCCTTTCATTTGTGATAGAAGTATTATTAGGACTTTCTTTTGGAAAAGACCTCAAATCTGTTCCGCAAGTTGTCAATGGAATATTCGATCTGGGTTTCATGACTATAGATGCCCAACGGCTCCTAACTATTATCGGGGCGGTGATCTTGAGCTCGGCTCTTGTCTTCCTAATACATTACACAAAAATTGGACGAGGCATCAGAGCTGTAGCTCAAAACAATGAACTAAGCTTACTCGTCGGTATCAATCCATCCACGGTACGCCTGGTGACCCTTGGTAGTGGTGTCGGCCTGGCTCTGATAGCCGGCGTACTAGTGAGCCCCACATCATACGTTGATCCGTACGTAGGCTCGGAATTACTGACACAGGCTTTTGCAGCAGTTATTGTCGGCGGCTTGGGAAGTATACATGGAGCGATTGTGGGAAGTGCGATCGTTGGTTTCTTGCTAGCGTGTGGTCTATACTTTGCTCCGATCTGGGCTAATGCAATCTTGTTTGGAACAATTGTGCTAGTCTTAGTCATTAGACCACAGGGCATCATTCCTTTTGAATCGGTCTGAGGATGAAAAAACAGAACTTGCATAAATTGGCCGCAATCGTTCTTCTTATTTTTCTGATTGCTATACCTTTGGCAGTGCCCAACCAGCACTGGCATTTCATAATGGCCTCAATTTGCATTAATGCAACAATAACAATGGGACTTTATTTGATTGCGCGCCTCGGAATAGTAAGTTTCGCTCAGGCCGCATTCACGGGCTTGGGCTCATACTCGATAGCGATCATGATGCTACATACAAACCTTCCGTTTGGCATTGCTTGGATAGCCGGTGGAATATGTGCTGCCTTAATAGGTGCTTTGATTGGATTGCTTGTGCTAAAGATGAAAGGTGCCTACTTTTTCTTAATCACTTTGGCGTTGAATCAGTTCATTGTGTGGATTTTCCATTCGTGGAAGGGTGTGACTGGTGGATACGATGGTATTCGCAATATCCCTGTTCCCGCATTCTTGGATTCTGCTGAGAAGGTGTACTACGTGGCGTTAGGATTAATGATAGCCGTATTCCTATACATTAGGACACTGGAAAGATCACGATTTGGCTTAACGCTTAGAGCTGTAAATGAAAATAATACCATGGTACAGAGCTACGGTATTTCAACCTTTTCAATTAAAATGCTGAGTTGGATTGGATGCTGTTTCATTACCGGTTTAGCCGGAGGATTAACCGTTGTGCTCATTCGATCCACTTTTCCGACAATGTTCGATATGATGATTTCTCTACGATACGTTACATTCATGGTTTTCGGAGGTATGAGCTCGCCCACGGGCGGAATAATCGGAACCGTGATTTTGATGCTGGTGAGTGAAGGAATTCGAGCGGTTAAGGATTTAGAACCATTAATCTATGGACTTGTTCTTCTCATTGCATTGATTTTCGTCCCGAATGGATTGCTGGGATTGTTTAAACGGAGGGAGCGCAATTGATCAACACTCGAGGAGCCAACGATATTGAGACTTGAGACGGTACGACTAAGGAAGCATTTCGGCGGCTTAATTGCCGTTTCGGACTTGTCACTGACGTTGTCAAATGGAGAAATCCTTGGCTTAATAGGACCGAACGGCGCTGGAAAGACCACCGTACTCAACCTTATAAGTGGATGGTTGCGACCGAGTAGAGGAAAGATAATTCTTGATGGAAAGGAGATAGGCGGACTGCCGGGCCACAAAATTTCATGCGAAGGTATAACGCGAACATTCCAAATGAAGAACACCTTTTCCACTCTTTCGGTGCTTGAAAACGTAATCTTATCCTTGAATCTTCACAAAAGGGCCTCTATATCCCGAACATTTACAGGTTTGTTCGTACCGTCGTTTCGTAAGGAAGAAGAGGAAATACGAGCAAAATCATTGTCACTGTTGTCTGGTGCCGGCTTGGGCCATGATGCAAACTTGAAAGCTGGATCACTTCCTCCCGGTAAGGAAAAATTGTTGGGTCTTATTATGGCCACAGCAAAAAAACCGAAGGCATTACTTCTGGACGAACCTGTAGCGGGAATGATGCCTGAAGAGATGCTGAGTTATATGTCTCTCGTCGTGAAATACACAAAAGAAATGGATCTTGGAGTAATAGTAGTTGAGCACAATATGAAGGCTATAATGACCTTTTGTTCAAAAATAGTTGTTCTCCATCATGGAACGCAAATATCCTACGGAACACCAGAGGAAATAAGATCAGACCCAAAAGTTCAAGAGGCTTATCTAGGGAGATCATCCTGATGCTACAGATCTCAAATTTGCGAGTGAAATATGGAAGCATTGCGGCACTGAAAGGTGTTTCCATCATCACTGATGATAAACCAATCGTTTCCATTGTAGGTAGTAACGGGGCCGGGAAATCAACGTTACTCAAAGCTATAGCGGGCCTGACGCGGCCTTCGGCGGGAGAAATATGGTTCAACGGTGAAAGAATAGACCTATTAACCCCAAGACAGATTGTACATCTTGGGATAAGTTACTCACCAGAGAGGGCGCCCCTATTTCCACAAATGAGTGTTCTGGATAATATTTTGATTGGCGCTTATTTGCTGAACAGAAAGGATACCAAAGAGCGTCTTGAATGGGTATATCAAACTTTTCCCATTCTAAGCGACAGACGTAAGCAGGAAGCTCGTACGTTGAGCGGAGGCGAGAGACAAATGCTTTCAATAGCAAGAGTCATGATGTCCAAGCCCAGAATGATAATGCTGGATGAACCAAGCTTGGGGCTGGCGCCACTCGTCGTAAAAGGATTGGGTGACCTTATCCTGCAGCTCTCAGCAAGTGTACAGATTCTATTGATAGAACAAAATTTTTGGCTTTCTCACCAATTGTCCAAGTGGCTGTATGTAATGGAGTTAGGTGAAATTACTTTAGAAGGGCCTCCTGAGAAAATAGTAAGAAGCGAACGTATTCAAAAGGCGTACTTAGGACAGTAGAAACAAAATGCATGAGTACCCGCATTTTCCGTTAGTAATAATCATTAGAGTCCAAAGGCATGAAATGGATTGTGACCTGGATGAAGCCGACGGTCTGCAACCGAAATTGTATGAATGATATTAAATTCCAAAACGAACTGGAACGGCTTTACACGCTGGCTGAGTTGTACAAAAGTCAGCTTGATGAAGCGCCGAGCCCAGTAGAAGCAATGAGTCATTACACCGATCTGAAAAATACCTTATCCGAGGCGATTTGTTTGGCTCAACAAGCTGATCGTGTAAAAGATTTGGAGCGTTTACAGGAACGTTCTATTGAGGCAAGACAATTGCTTGCGAATCATTTATGGTTTACTGATGTTTTTGCGCAAAGCCACTTTGGTACATTTCCCACATTTGGCATATTTCAAAATCGCACCAATAAAAAAAAGTAATTAATTTAGGAAATAGGAGACAGAAATTCTCAGAAAAATCGGGGGTATTTATGGGGGTAGTTGACAGAAGCCGTATCAATCGACATCAATGATTGCAATGCGTTATCTACGCGGTTAAATGGACGCCGCCGGATGGAACATTGATTTCTCTCATCTAAACCAAAGTCGTGTCCATTATTTTGTTGCATTTTCGGTAAGAGACCAAATAAAAAAACATTTTGTGAACCACGACATGCTTTTTTTGTTGTATATCTATTGTATATTTAGTAGCGATATTGGAAAACGGATATGACGAGAAAAAGATTAACTCATGTCGATATTGAAGATAAGGCCGAACGTATAAGGAAAGAATATGACTATATGGATAGTCTTCCGGAAGCAGGCTGGCTGTGGGAGTTGTCAGAATTTATTAATGCTGGATATTCATCTCCAGGCTTACAGTTTGCGCCAATACTGATTAAGTAAACGCAAGACTCCTCGTCGAGAAAGCAGTACTGTCCAAGCACATGGCCTGCGGAATTTATAGTCGCCGCGTATAGGTAATCATTATCTTGATTTGTATTGTATCTCCAATCATCAGCGCCAAATATCTTAACCGGCATTGATAAACAAAGAACGCTGATGCACATTACCAATACAATCCTACATTTTTTCATGGCTATCCCTTTTTCATATTATATCAGAGATCTTTGGGTATTGTCCTGTAAAATGGGACTATTTTACAAGTGAAAAACTTAATTATTTTGATTACCAAATACCTGTAGAAACCCTCTTTCATTGCGGAGAGGAAATTTCAATACTTCCACTGCATAGTTTTAGTAAAGCAATTATTATGCCCATTTTATGCCCATGACAATGAAAATAATGCATATTTTTACAGAATAATCTGAGTGTGCTGAAAACACGTAAAGCCTTGACAACCAAAGGTTTACATTGACTATCAAGGCTTTACGAATGATTGAAATTCAGGCACGATTTGTACTTAGGATCCAGCGGGTTAAACCATAGGGGTTCAAGTCCCCTCTCTCGCAAATTTCTTTGTATTTTATTGGAAGACTGATACAATCGGATAATGAGATTAAAATAAGAGGAGGCCCGCATGCAATGCTCTAACTGTGGTCAGGAGAATCAGGAAGGCTCGCAATTTTGTGTTAAATGCGGAAAAAGTATGAGCGGTTCCGGTAGCGGTACAATCTATTGCCCTTCCTGCGGAAAAGAAAATCTGCAGGGGGTCTTTTTCTGTGCCTATTGCGGTGCCTCTATAGGCGCGCCACAGGGAAAAGTTGGCTACGGTACTCAACAATCAGGGGAATTAAAATCGAAAATAGCGGCTGGATTACTCGGTATACTTGTGGGAGGACTTGGTATTCATAGATTTTATTTGGGCTATACAGGGATAGGGATAGCTCAAATTATTGTCACCATTTGCACCTGCGGTTTCGGCGCAATTTGGGGATTTATTGAGGGTATCTTAATTCTTGTCGGTTCAATTGATAAAGACGCGCAGGGAAAACCTCTAAAAGAATAAAATATTCCTTATTCTCCTCTTTTCTTTCGCCTCCTTTTCTGCTCATCACCTGCTTCTTCCTGCTTTTCTTTCCCTTCCTTCTTTCTGCTATCCAGCAGGTATTCTTCCCGAACCCTCGTAAGACTTCTGAAAATGTTTTTCTTTACGTTTCTGTTATAGCTCCTGAGTTCCTTGATAATCCCTTTCACGAGTTTTCTCTTTGAAACATCACCATGCGGACATTCTGAAGAGATAACTGGTAATTCGAGGATTTTTGAGAGATGAACAAGTTCTCCCTCTTCAACGTACGCAAGGGGCCGTATGATATCAAGTTCACCGTCGAACATTTCCTGACAGGGTTGCATGGTTCCTATTTCACCTTGAAAAAAGAGATTGAGGAGCATTGTTTCGATAATGTCATCCATGTGATGGGCGAAAGCAATTTTATTTGCTTTAATATCTCGGGCGAGGTCAAAAAGCGCTTTTCTACGGTTCCAGCTGCACCAGAAACAACCGAAATTATCTTCTTCACCCTTCCATTGGGCAGGAGCTTTTGAAATAATATAGGGGATCGATTCTTTTTCAAAATGTTCTATGAGAATGTCCTTATTGACCCAGGAAAATCCCATATCAACAAAACAGGCAACCATTTCATAATGGATTGGGACAAACTTGATCCTTTCCTGCATGATTTTGAGAAGGCACAGGCTGTCTTTGCCACCCGAGACGGCAATGATTACCTTATCGCCCTCTTTTAACATTTTGAAGTCCCAGATAGCCTTACCGACCTTTTTTGTTGTGAAGTAAAGGGGTCCGCTTATATTCATAAAAGAGCATCGGCAAGTTTATTTATTTTTTTCTTATACGATTCTTTAATTTCTTCTCCATCTATACAACCCGGTACCTCAACACCTCCTTTGTAATTGAGCTTCAGGAGATCAAAAGTTTTTTTGAATATGTCTTTTGTTGGTTGACAGGTGTCCGCATTGTTGTCCGCAAAGGTTATAAGAGTAATTGCTTTTTTCCCCGCGATTCGCGAATTATAATCGCTATCCATGAACGCAATGGAGCGATCTATGGCAAGTTTGAGTTGAGCGGACGGTCCGAACCAGTAAATAGGAGTCGCGTAGACAA
>JAEAME010002601.1_pt1 | contig 10270 bp, 8 predicted proteins | sample 8958731 | NCBI WGS metagenome assembly JAEAME01 (sample SAMN16933194, study PRJNA681113) | bioreactor sludge metagenome | isolation source: anerobic bioreactor sludge (Control) | place: India:Bengaluru | collected 2018-10-24
CTGGAGTTTGTTTTTAAATATTAACCGTTCAAAGATTTTCTTTGGACACTAGTGAATCCACATCTTCCGAGAAGCGATCAATGAGCCGATATCCTTTGGAGAGAGAAGTTCCTCCTTTGAAAACCGCCTGATCGCTGTATTTGCTGCGTGATAATCTTCTCAGTACCAATGTGATCCAATAATCTTTCTCCACAAATCCGAGGTTAATCTTCAGATGTTGAGATGCCGCTCTCAGTGTTTGAGAGAAGAGTTGTGTATCGAGATGTAGATTCATGAGAAATTCCATTTATCGGCTTCCGGGAATACCTTTTTTAGACCCGGTAGCCTGTATTTGGTGATCGGATTCAAAGAATTGTAAAGCGGTAAGGCAACAGCCTCAGCTTGAATAGTGTCGAGTAGCGTGCCCAGTAATGCCCTGGCAGCAGGTGGATACTTCATAGCCAGCCGAACCAGGGTTGACTTTTCACCATCAGACAGATTCTTGAGAATAACCGAGAGACGTTTGCCCGATTCGCTGATTGTGGTATCAGGAATCTTTTTGATGTAGCGGATCGCATCGAGGATCTGCAACAGTGTAATATTCTCTTTGGTGATGATGTTATTTTGTTTGATGAACGAAATTGTATACTGGCCTCGTTTGAAAGCAGGACGGACCACATTCTTGCCAATCTGAATGGTGTTGCTGAGCTGAGTGGTTAATCCCAGGCTGTTGTAGATGCTGTAACCAGTGAGGTAACCAACAGTTTTCCCACTTTCTTCCAACAGATCCCTGACCACCTGTGACTGGTCGGGCTGCAATTTCCCGAAAGGCGTAGTTTCAGGCTTGTAATACTTGCCTTTGGAAAGCTTGGCAATCTTACCGGTAGCTGCCATCCGGTTCAATGCTTTTATGACCGCTTGCTTTTGATTCACCTCTGCAGAGAAGTCGGCATAGGTGAATACATATCCTTTCGGAAACCTGTCAATTGTAAATGATATGTAATCAGTTATTTTCATTATCTATTATCCGGGACAAAGATAAACTATTTGTCCAGTTTTTATGCATAAAAACTGGACATTTTGTCCTATTTTTTTTATCGCTCAAAACATACTAAAAAAATGTTTGCATACAACCGGCTATCTCTAAGAGAAACAACCTATCTATTAAGGTTTCGCTTTTCACAATCTCATTACCAAGTATTGTTCGAAACAATTTATATGGTAATGAGGCTGTTATAATAGCGTATAAGGGGAATTACTTTTTGATGGGTTTGGATGAAAAAGTCCGTATGGGATTGCCTTCGCTGCGCTCGGCCTTCCCTTCCAGGGCCGCTCAGTCTTCTTCGAAGCCTGATCCTAAGGGATTGCCTTCGCTGCGCTCGGCCTTCCCTTCCAGGGCCGCTCAGTCTTCTTCGAAGCCTGATCCTAAGGGATTGCCTTCGCTGCGCTCGGCCTTCCCTATGGATCGAATACAGCCCAAGAAAAAAAGGCTGCGGGGAGCGCGTTCGCTCCCCTTTGCTTTTTGCATCCTTCCCCCTTACAAGCAAGCTTGACGGTGTCCGGATGCAAAAAGGCTGCAAACGTGTTTGCAGCCTTTTTTTCTTGTAGCGTGACCCAGGAGGGATTCAAACCCCCGACCTTCAGAACCGGAATCTGACGTTCTATTCAGCTGAACTACTGGGCCGGAATGAAATAGGATTGCAAAGATACACAGATTCCCGAACATTGAAAAAAAATGTATCTTTGGCATCATGAATGCATATGTTTTTCCGGGCCAGGGTGCCCAATTTACAGGAATGGGAAAGGATCTTTACGATACCGATCCCCAAGCAAAAAAACTTTTTGAACAGGCCGACCGGATCCTGGGATTTCCCCTGTCCGGGATCATGTTTGAAGGTTCGGCCGAGGAACTGAAACAGACGAAAGTCACACAACCTGCCATCTTTTTACATTCTGTGGCAGCGGCTATGTGTGCCCCGGATTTTAAGCCGGACATGGTTGCGGGACATTCGCTGGGCGAATTTTCTGCCTTAACGGCTGCGGGAGCGTTGTCTTTCGAGGACGGACTCAGGTTGGTGAGTGCCCGGGCACAGGCCATGCAGGCCGCCTGTGAGGAAGAACCATCAACTATGGCTGCGGTATTGAACCTGGACGATGACAAAGTGGAAAAGATCTGTGCTTCAGTCTCGGCTTCAACAGGTATTGTGATTCCGGCCAATTACAATTGTCCGGGGCAGATCGTGATATCCGGAAAGGTGGAAGCCGTGGAAGAAGCCTGCCGCCTGATGAAGGAAGCGGGGGCAAAAAGAGCCGTAATATTACCTGTGGGCGGAGCTTTTCACTCTCCTTTTATGGAAAGTGCACGGAAATCGCTCCAGGAGGCTATTGAAAAAGCGCATATGGTACGGCCGGGCTGCCCTGTCTATCAAAACGTGGATGCCCTTCCACATACGGATCCGGGTGAGATAAAAATCAACCTGAAAAAACAACTTACTTCTCCTGTTAAGTGGACTCAAACCGTGCGAAATATGGCCGCTGACGGAGCTAAGAATTTCACTGAATTCGGACCCGGTACGGTACTGACCAATATGATAAAAAAGATTGTCCCTGAACTATTTATTTAGTATCTTTGTAATTCTTTTCGTTTGGTGATCCGTTATGAGTGATGCACAGTTGATTGTCACACACTTTTGCATCCCGGAACATGTCACACGAGTGGCAGTTCTGGGAGAGGGATTCATAAACGACACATACCTGGTAGAAACGACAGGAGTCCAAAAGTACATTTTGCAAAGGAAGAATCGTTCGGTTTTCCCCGATATTCCGGGCATGATGGTCAATATTGATAAAGTGACGCGTCACATCCGTTCAAAAGGAGCCGTTACCCTTACACTGGTTCCCGGAAAAAATGAAGATCTCTATTACAAAGATAATGAAGGAGAATACTGGACATGTTGTACCTACATACATGATACGCACACCTACGAACACGCCCCTACAAAAGACCTGGTAAGGGCCGGGGGTGAAGGCATCGGGATGTTTCACAGTCAGATGGCGGATTTCCGGGGTACACTCACGACCACATTGCCCGGATTTCATGACATAAGGTATCGCTTCAGCCAGTTCTCAGACTCGGCAAAGGCAAATCGGGCAGGAAGGTTGACTGGCGTTGCTTCACTGGTTGAGGAAATTTACAGCAGACAGGAAAAGATGGAATCGTTTTACAAGTTGATAGCCGACGGGACCATCCCGCAAAGGGTAAGTCATAACGATACCAAACTTTCTAATTTTTTATTTGATAAGCAAAAGAAGGTAGTCTGTGCCATAGATCTGGATACGGTTATGCAAACGACCGTACTCTACGATTTTGGGGACGCCGTTCGTTCTTACACCAACCCTTATGCCGAGGATCATCCTGATCTATCGGAAGTTGTTATGGATGTGGAACGTTTCAGTGCTTTTTCAGAAGGATATGCAGACAAGGCGGCCTGGTTTTTGAATGATACAGAGAAAACCCATTTGGCTTTTTCGGCTTTGTATATTACTTATGAACAATTCCTCCGGTTTTTAATGGATTATATAGACGGGGACACTTATTACAGGATACGCTACCCTACCCACAATCTGGTCAGGGCACAATCACAGCTGGCCCTGCTCAGAAGCATGGAAGCAAGGTATCCGCAAATGCAGGATAATTTGAAAACAATCTTTAAAACTTTATAATATTCATTTAATTCCATATGATTATGGCAAAAGAAAAAAAATTCATCACATGTGATGGAAATTACGCAGCAGCGCACGCAGGTTATATTTTCAGTGACGTTGCTGCCATCTATCCCATCACACCGTCTTCCACCATGGCTGAATACGCAGATGAGTGGGCTTCACACGGGAAAAAGAACCTTTTTGGTGAACCATTGAAAATAGTTGAAATGCAGAGTGAAGGTGGCGCCTCTGGTGCCGTTCACGGAGCATTGCAGGCTGGCGCATTGGCTACAACTTTTACGGCTTCACAGGGTTTGTTGCTGATGATACCTAATATGTACAAAATTTCCGGGGAATTACTACCCACCGTATTCCACGTATCTGCACGTTCTTTGGCAGCCCAGGCATTATCCATCTTCGGAGATCACTCAGACGTGATGGCATGCCGTCAGACCGGTTTTGCACTGCTGGCATCGGGCGGTGTCCAGGAAGCCATGGACATGGGTGCGGTTGCTCACCTGTCCACTATAAAATCCAGGGTTCCTTTCCTGCACTTCTTTGACGGATTCCGGACTTCACACGAGATCCAGAAAATTGAAATGCTGGATCCCGAGGCCCTGAAAAAAATGATCAGCACCAAATCACTGGCTGCTTTCCGTGAAAGGGCATTGAATCCCAATGATCCCGTAACACGCGGTACTGCGCAAAATCCGGACGTATATTTCCAGGCCCGTGAATCGGCCAATCCTTTTTACGATGCCGTTCCGGATATCGTAGCACGTTATATGGGTGAGATATCTGAACTTACAGGCCGTTCTTACCTGCCCTTCAACTATTACGGAGATGAAAATGCCGAGCGGATCATCATTGCCATGGGTTCGGTTTGCGACACCATAAAAGAAACTGTGGAACACCTGAATGCAAAAGGCGAAAAAGTGGGTATGATAGCCGTTCATTTGTACCGTCCCTTCTCTGCCAAGTATTTCTTACGCGTTATGCCAAAAACAGTAAAGAAAATTGCTGTGTTGGACCGTACCAAAGAACCCGGATCCCTGGGTGAACCTTTGTACATGGATGTTAAAACCATCTATGCAGATGATCCCAAGGCTCCCGTTATCGTAGGCGGCCGTTACGGGTTGTCCTCCAAAGATACCACCCCTGCCCAGATCATGTCGGTGTTTGAAAACCTGGATCGGAAAGAGGTCAAAAACAATTTTACCATTGGTATTATTGACGATATCACCTTCAGGTCCCTGCCCCAGAAAGATGAGGTATCCATAGCCAAACCCGGCACATACGAAAGTAAATTCTTTGGTCTGGGATCCGACGGGACTGTGGGAGCCAATAAAAATACCATTAAGATCATTGGTGAAACCACACCAAAATATTGCCAGGGTTATTTCCAGTACGATTCTAAAAAATCCGGTGGATTTACCTGTTCGCACCTTCGCTTTGGGGACTCTCCCATTTATTCTCCCTACCTGGTGACCACCCCGGACTTCGTAGCCTGCCACGTTCCCAATTACCTGCGCAAATACGATGTGCTGAAAGGCATCAAAAAAGGAGGCACCTTCCTGCTCAACAGCCTGTGGGATGCCGAAGAAACCAAAAAGCACCTCCCTGATTTCGTAAAAAGGACGCTTGCCGAGAAGAACATCAACTTCTATATTATCAACGCCACCAAAATCGCAGACGAAATTGGCCTGGGAGGCCACACCAACACCATTCTTCAATCGGCATTTTTCAAGATCGCCAATGTAATTCCTTATGAACAAGCCATAAAGGAAATGAAAGACGCTATTGTAAAATCCTACGGTAAGAAAGGGGAAAATATCGTCAAAATGAACTTTGCCGCTGTTGATCGCGGGGGAGAAATAGAAAAAGTAGAAATCGATCCCAAGTGGAAGAGCTGTTCCGGAAAATTTGAAGCCGACACCCACAACCGCCTCGCTCCCGAATGGGTAAAACACGTGGCTGATGTTGTGAATGCACAAAACGGTGACGATCTTCCGGTCAGTGTATTCAAAGGATACGAAGACGGAACCATGCCGGCAGGTACGGCCGCTTATGAGAAACGCGGTATTGCAGTATTCATTCCTGAATGGAATGCGGAAAACTGTATTCAGTGTAATCAATGTGCCTATGTATGTCCCCACGCTGCCATCCGTCCTTTTGTTATGACTGATGAAGAAGCAGCAAAGGCCCCAGAATCCGTGAAACGGACCGCAGGGAACGGACCACTAAAAGGCTACCAGTTCACCATCCAGGTGAGTCCTTTGGATTGTGCAGGTTGCGGCAACTGTGCCGATATATGCCCTGCAAAGACCAAAGCCCTTACAATGAAATTTGCCGAAACCCAAATGGCTGAGCAACCGAACTTCGATTACCTGCATGCCAACGTTGGGTACAAGGACACGATCGTTCCAAAAGCACAGAACGTGAAGAATCTGGGTTTCACACAACCCCTGTTTGAGTTCTCCGGAGCTTGCGCCGGTTGTGGGGAGACCCCTTATGTAAAGGCAGTTACCCAGCTCTTTGGAGACCACATGATGATAGCCAACGCTACTGGTTGTTCCTCCATTTACGGGGCTTCGTTCCCTTCGTCACCTTATTGCAAGGACAAGAACGGACGTGGACCCGCATGGGCCAACTCCCTTTTTGAAGACAACGCCGAGTATGGTTTCGGGATGCGTTTCGGATCCGAACAGATAAGGGAAAAACTGGCCAATTTGATGATCGCTGCCCAAAAGAAAGACAGTGTCAGCGATGAGCTCAAGGGGTTGTTTGAAGAATACCTGCCTGTCCGCCAGAATTTTGAACAAGCAGTGGTCTTGGCAGACAAAATAATCCCTCTGCTGGAAAACGCAAAACAACAACCGTTGCGTGAAATTTACGAATTGCGCGGATTCCTGACACCCAGATCCCAATGGATCATCGGAGGAGACGGATGGGCTTATGACATTGGTTACGGAGGTTTGGATCATGTACTGGCAAGCGGTGAAAACGTAAACGTCCTGGTACTTGATACGGAAGTATACTCCAATACGGGAGGCCAATCTTCCAAATCAACCCCGACAGGTGCCGTTGCCAAATTTGCTGCTTCCGGGAAAAAAATCCGTAAAAAAGACCTTGGAATGATGGCTATAAGTTACGGTTACGTATATGTAGCGCAGGTAGCTATGGGTGCCAACCAGGTTCAGTTGCTCAAAGCCCTGAAAGAAGCCGAGGCCTACGATGGACCTTCACTCATAATCGCTTACTCTCCCTGTATCAATCACGGGCTGAGCCGCGGTATGGGACAATCCCAGCTGGAAGAAAAACTGGCAGTGGAAAGCGGGTACTGGCAACTTTACCGTTACAATCCCACATTGGCTGACGAAGGGAAGAATCCCTTTACCCTGGACAGCAAAGAACCTGATTGGGATAAATTCCAGGAATTCATCAGGGGAGAAGTTCGTTACAGCTCCTTGCTCAAAACATTCCCGGATCAGGCAAAAGAATTGTTTGCCCTTACCGAACAACATGCCAAAACACGCTACCAGAACTACAAGCGTCTGGCAGAATAAGGTTTCTACCGTGCATATCAAAAAACGGCTAAAAGCAATTTTAGCCGTTTTTTTTGTACCCGGACTAAATCCTTTTCCCCTTAAGTACGCTTCAAGCTCAAGAGCAGAAACCTATTTCCTCTATGCCAAGGCTTCGTTTCTTTGTGGCTACAGGCGGTCTCTGCCTCCACTATGCAGGTAAGATCTTTCATAAACTAAAGCATCTTCCCTTTCCCGCAGACAGTCTCTTCAATGCAAAGAACGGAGCGGTTTATCATTTTTGCCGAGGCGTTCTGTTCTTTTCACAGAAAAGTTGTTGCATTTTATCACCATCTAGTCAGACCCTAATAGGGATAATTACCTATAGTCAACTTTAATTAGGAAAAAATCCTACAGGTAGTCAACCAAAATCAGGAAACTACAGTTCATCCACAAAAACGGCCTTTTATGTGGATGAGTTGCGGAAAATCCCAAGTATGTCCACAAAAATAGGCCTATATGTGGATGGAAGGCGGAAAATCCCAAGTTCCTCCACAAAAACAGGCCTATATGTGGATGGAAGGCGGAAAATCCCAAGTATGTCCACAAAAACCGCCTTATATGTGGATGGAAGGCGGAAAATCCCAAGTTCCTCCACAAAAACAGGCCTATATGTGGATGGAAGGCGGAAAATCCCAAGTATGTCCACAAAAATAGGCCTATATGTGGATGGAAGGCGGAAAATCCCAAGTTCCTCCACAAAAACAGGCCTATATGTGGATGGAAGGCGGAAAATCCCAAGTATGTCCACAAAAACCGCCTTATATGTGGATGGAAGGCGGAAAATCCCAAGTTCCTCCACAAAAACAGGCCTATATGTGGATGGAAGGCGGAAAATCCCAAGTATGTCCACAAAAACCGCCTTATATGTGGATGGAAGGCGGAAAATCTCAGCTTCCTCCACAAAAACAGCCCTAAACGTGGATAGATTGCGGAAAATCTCAGCTTCCTCCACAAAGACAGGCCTATATGTGGATGGAAGGCGGAAAATCTCAGCTTCCTCCACAAAAACAGCCCTAAACGTGGATAGATTGCGGAAAATCCCAAGTATGTCCACAAAAACCGCCTTATATGTGGATGGAAGGGGGAAAAACTGGATGGATTGCCAGAAAATCAGAATTCTGTGATTTAAGTAGGAAGGAGGGCCACCGGCTTACTCCTCAACTATCATCTCGGGCAGGTTTTTGTATGCTTTCACACCCAACTCTCTGAGTTTGTTGGCTTGACCGATCAGATTGCCCTGACCTTCTTTTAATTGTCCCATAGCCGAATCGTAGGCTTCCTGGGATTTCTTTATGGAACCTCCCAAAGCGGTAAGTGTTTCTACAAAATTTTCAAACTTTTTCAGCAACAATTCTCCCCGCTTGGCGATCATCATTGCATTTTTGTTCTGCATTTCCCTGCTCCACAGATCGGACATCAGTTTCAGGCAAGCGATCAGGTTCGTGGGACTGATCAGTACTATACGCTTACGGTAAGCGTAGCTCCACAGTCCGGGGTCTTGTTGTATAGCAATTAAATAAGCTGGTTCAACAGGAATAAACATCATCACGAAATCCAGAGAACCCTGAAAGTTGTCGTACTGTTTGGCAGCCAATTCGTCAATGTGCTTTTTCATGGACACCAAATGTTCCGTCAATGCCGGTTGTTGTTCATTGGCCGATACACCGGAAGCGTAACGTTCATAGGCAATGAGTGAGACTTTGGAATCCACAATGATAACCCGCTCCCCGGGCAGGTGAATGACCACGTCGGGATAGAGGATGCTTCCCTGCTCAGTCCTGAATGATTCCTGCATCACGTAATGCGTATCCTTTTCCAGGCCGGATTGTTCCAGGATTCTTTCCAAAATCATTTCCCCCCAGTTCCCCTGCGTTTTGGGATTCCCTTTAAGTGCCTCGGCAAGGTTGTTTGCCTGTGCACTCACTACATTGGTTTGTTCAATCAGACCCCTGATCCTTTCTTCCAGTGTTGAACGTTGTCTTGTATCTTCTAAATGGGTATCCTCTACTCTTTTCTTAAATTCCATAATTTGTTCACCCAGGGGTTTGAGCAATTGCTGCATACTCTGTTGACTCTTCTGCTCAAATTTCTGCGTATTGACCTCCAGGATCCGGTTGGCCAGATTCTCAAATTGCAAGGTTAGTTTCTCCTGCATTTTTCCCAGCTCTTGGTCCTTTAGTTCCAGTGCCGTCCGGGCCGAGGCGATCCCGGAAGCCAGATCCCTGATTTCTGTGTCTTTTTCCTTAATCTCTCGATCCTTGCTTTGTAATCTCCTGTTGATCAGCGCCCAAAGGATTACGGCTCCTGCGATTGTCCCGAAGGCTATGCCTATTATTAATGAAATTGTATCCATAACAACAAATTTAGCAAAAAAGCGGGTGCAACGTACACTTGATTCTTTTCGCTGATCCTCAGCGTATTAAAAAAAACGCACCCCGGGGGTACGTTTTTTATAATTGCCTAAATTTGAGGCAAAAGAATCAAGTGTGCGTTGCACTATTTGCGCCAAAGCCGGGTCATGTCTTCCAGCGTCTTTCCTTTCGTTTCCGGAACCATCTTGAAAACGAAAATGGCAGACAACAAGGAGAAAGCGGCATAGATCAGGTAGGCACCGCCCGTACTCCATTCAGAGAGGGACGGGAATGTAGACGAAACTATAAAATTGGATATCCATTGTGCGGCAACAGCAATGGCAACGGCCTGACCACGGATGGTGTTGGGAAATATCTCTGAGATTAGCACCCAGGTTATGGGGCCCCAGCTCATCATGAATGAAGCGGTGTATATAATGATAAACACCAATGCAGCTACTCCAATAACATCCATAAAGGATAGAACGCTCAATGCTGCCATTCCGATCATCATTCCGAATGACCCTATGATCAATAGGGGTTTGCGGCCAAACTTATCCACGGTAAGTATAGCCACCATGGTAAAGATGATATTGACCACACCCATTACCACTGTCTGCCTCATGGAAACGTCGCCTGAAGCGCCCA
>JAEAME010002602.1_pt1 | contig 10265 bp, 15 predicted proteins | sample 8958731 | NCBI WGS metagenome assembly JAEAME01 (sample SAMN16933194, study PRJNA681113) | bioreactor sludge metagenome | isolation source: anerobic bioreactor sludge (Control) | place: India:Bengaluru | collected 2018-10-24
AAAAGAGTGATGGCCGTTCCGGCCCTCTCTCTGAGCCCGATATAGACGAAAAATTTAAAGAGTTCTGGGAGGCCTATCCCCGGGAGGGGCGGCTCGCAAAGAAGGAAAGCCGCGTCAAATTCGGCGCCCTCGTAAGGCGAGGCGAGCTCCCGGAATTCATCAAGGGGTTTAACGGATACTTCGACTACCTGAAGCACCAGAAGGTCGACAACCGATTCGAGCAACGGCCCATGTACGCCAAGACTTTCCTGAACGGCCGTTGGCAGGAGTTCGTCGGTTTTAGGTATCGGAACCCGCTCTAGAGGAGGATGCTGTGTACAGAAGGCGCTTTTACGAGGAGCCCGATGAGCCCTTCGTCATCTGCGCCTCCTGCGATGAGCCGCTTCGGGAATCCGAGGCGGCAGAACTCGACGGAGAGCACTACCATCCCGACTGCGCCGGTGTCTGGCGCTGCCAGGAGTGCGGCCGATGGAACGAGAACGGGCAGAAGTGCCCGGATTGTGAGCCTGAAAGGCTGGCGCCTGATAGCCGGGGCGACGACCTATTTGTCCTTCTCGCAGGTCTCGCCCTGATCCTGGCGTTCGCCCTGGGGCTCGTTCTGGGGGTGAAGGTGGAGCAGGCCGATCAGAGGCTGGCGGCCAGGCGGGCCGCCGCGGAGGTTGCGAGATGAACGCGGGATTCCTTAGGACCAGGCTAATGGAACTGTTGCAGCGGCATCAGGGACACGAAAACGCTATCCCCCGGGACAGGCTTCTCGCAGACCTCAAGTGCTACGACCCGAAGCTTGACGACCGCCGTTTCCGGGACCTTTACGCCGGCCTCCCGGTCTGCACGTCCCCGGAGGGCCTGTTCCTTCCCACGTCGCCCGAGGAGGTCCTGGATTTCAAGGCCTACATCACCAAGGGCTGGGGCCCGATCCTTGCCGACCGGAGGGTGCGGGTCATCATGGCCTATTATCCGAAGTTCGCGTTTTCCAACATGACGCAGCAGGAGCTTAAGTTTTGATCTACCTGGTCGTCCCCGGCGAGCCGTGCGGAAAGCAGAGGGCACGGACCTTCTATGACCGCAGGGCCGGCCGTGTCGTATCCAAGACGCCGGAAAAGACCAAGAATTATGAAACCTTCATAAGAGAGCTGTTTGCTGTCAAATACGGGGGATTCCAGCCTTTAGCTGGCCCGATAAGACTTCGAGTGAATGCCTATCGTGGGATTCCTCGGAGTGAATCTAAGAGACGAACCGAGAGGATGGAGGCGACCATCATCCGGCCCACGACTCGACCCGATGCTTCCAACGTGCTCAAGTCCGTGGAGGACGCGCTCAACGGGCTGGCCTACCGGGACGATTCGCAGATCGTCGAGGTACTCGTCCAGAAGTACTACTCGAAAACTCCCAGGGTGGAAATTACCTTAGAGGAGATGTTTTGATAACTTTAATAACGGTCTTCTTCTCTCTCTTTATCGGGCTTCTAATCGGAGGAATGGCAAAATCAACAAAAAGAAGAGAAGAAGCATTTCTACACGCGCTTAAAAGTGAGACCCATGATTCCAAATGATTATTGCTGCCATTTGGGAGCAAGAGGTTTGGCAGAAAAGGTTGTCAAAAGACGTCTTGCTAGAGCTATAAAGCGAGCGGCTGATGTTCTAGTTATTAGTGATTATAAGGTCACATTTCTCCAGGGACAGTTCTTCAATCTTGAAGCCATGAGAGAAAGGGAAATCCGCAAGATCCGAGTCGTCATCGATGTCATTAGCCCGACCGATGAGCGGAAAATAGGCGCCCTCAGATTGCCCGGCATTTGTACAAAAGAAATTTGGTGCAAACCGTACAATAATCCCTCGTTCACTATTAAAGAAATCAGATAATCCTGCCCTTCTATGGATAGGTGTTCCCAGCCTATCCCATCTTCTTGACTCTAAATTGAATTGGGTAGTATTCTGAGCGCAATGTGGGAATTGGCTAAAGAGAGTCTTCCGCTTAGCCTTCATTTCAAATAGGGGTAGAAGCCGGATGCCAAGGATTTTCGACAACATTGAAACCGACTTACTCCCAGCTCTGAGAGAAACGCTGGCCATCTCAGAAAGAGCAGATTTCTGCGTAGGTTACTTCAACCTGCGCGGCTGGAAGGCCCTGGACGATTATGTTGAGAGGTGGTCTGGCACTGATGACCTGCCCCTCAGCTTGGTGCCAGCTCTAGAGCGACTTTCCCGATTTCCAGCGCCTCCGGCGCCGGCGGTCTATACCCCAAAGAGCTGTGCGGTCTGATGCGATTGTAGACCTTTCGCCAGGCCTCCACAAGCACTTTTGCCTCCTCCAGCGTATCCAACACTTCTCCGTTTAGAATCTCGTCCCGCATCTTACCATTGAACGATTCGATATAACCGTTCTCCCAGGGGCTCCCAGGCTCGATGAACAGCGTCGTGACGTCGAGTCGGTTCAGCCATTTTCGAACCGCCCTAGCCGCGAACTCCGGGCCGTTGTCGGACCGGATGTATTCGGGCAGGCCTCTCCGGAGGAACAGCTCGTAGAGCTGGTCCAGGACATCTCCGGATCTGATCCTCCGGGCCACATGGAGCGCCAGACACTCCCTGGTGTACTCGTCGATGATAGCCAGGATCCGTAGAGGCCTTCCGTCCGAAGTCCTCTCCATCACCATGTCATAACTCCAGACATGGTCCTTCCTCTCGGGCCGCAGACGGATACAGGATCCATCGTTAAGCCATAAACGGCCCCGCTTGGGCTGCTTCTGCGGCACCTTCAAGCCCTCTCTCCGCCATATCCGCTCGACCCGCTTGTGGTTCACCTTCCAGCCGTCGTTTCGCAGCAACGCCGTGATCCGCCGATAGCCATAGCGTCCATACTTGGTGGCCAGCCTGACGATCTGGCCTACCAGCCGCTCCTCGTCGTCGGGGATTTTATGCTCGTGCCGTTGCGTCGACCGCGGCTGACCGACCACCCGGCAGGCCCTTCGCTCCGAGATGCCCATCACGTCACACACATGTTCGACCGCCCGGCTTCTCTTGGCCGGGCTCAGAAGTTTCCCCGGTTAACCTCTTTCAGGATGGCGTTGTCCAGGGATAGGTCCGCCACAAGCTTCTTCAGCCTCGCGTTCTCCTGCTCGAGCTCTTTGAGTCGCTTGGCCTGGTCGACCCTCATCCCGCCGTACTCCTTACGCCAGCGGTAATAGGTCTGCTCGGATACCCCAAGCTTGCGGCAGACCTCGGCGACCGGGTTCGATTGATTGAGAAGAACTTCCGCCTCCCGGAGCATGGTGATGATCTGCTCCGGGGAAAACCGTTTCCTGGCCATATCGACCTCCCTCGATCCAGCAAAATCTTAGCACAAGGGCTGGATCCCTGTGAGGGGGTCAGGTCAATAAGCTATTTGAGTTCTTCGATGCTTATCATTGGCATCTTGATGAACGCCCTCTTAAGAAGGATGACGAGATTAACCCTGACGTACTTGGTTACATCTTTGAAAAGTATGTTAATCAGAAGCAGATGGGAGCCTACTATACTCAGGAAGATATCACTGAGTATATGTGCAGAAATGCGCTGATCCCATTTCTATTTGAGTCCTCAAGGGAAAGTTGCAGGGTCGCATTTAATGGCCCAGGATCGGTCTGGCATTACCTGCGCGAGGAACCCGAGCGTTATATCCCCAAGGCTATGCAGCACGGATTTTTGTGGAATTATCGCCCTTTGAATATTGACAAGAATGAAGGTGAGCCAATCCCATGTGCGGTGTCCTTGCCATCTAAGATAGAGAGGGGCATCAATGTCGATAAACCCAATCTTCATGCCCGGCGGGAATATTGGAATCATCCTGCGCCTTTGGAATGGGGATTGCCAACTGAAACGTGGCGAGAGGTAGTGCTAAGACGGCAGGGTGTTGCTTCAGTACGGGAAAAACTCAAGACTGGAGCAGTTCAATCGATTAATGAACTAATCACACACAATCTCGATAGCAGACAATTTATGCAGGATATCATTGAGCAGGCCGAAGGGCCCGAACTCATAGCCGCTGTATGGGATACCCTCGAAAAGATCACGATTCTTGATCCGGCATGCGGGTCAGGCGCGTTTCTTTTCGCCGCGCTGAACATCCTTGATCCGTTATACGATGCCTGTCTTGAACGCATGCGGTTCTTCTTGAGCGAGTGGGGTGAAGAGGGAGCGACCAATCACCCTAAGTATTATGACCTCTTCACGCAGACGCTGCAAAAGGTCGATAACCACGCTAGCCACCGCTACTTCATCTTGAAATCTATCATCGTTAATAACCTTTATGGCGTAGATATTATGGAGGAGGCGGTTGAGATATGCCGGCTTCGTCTTTTCCTAAAGCTCATAGCGCAAATAGAACGAGTATCGGATATCGAGCCGCTCCCGGATATTGATTTCAATATTAGGGCAGGAAACTCACTCGTTGGTTTTGCCTCGCTCAACGATGTAAGAAGTACGCTTGGGACCCAGTTAGATTTCGGGGATGGCGAGTTGATGCGAATTGAGGAAAAAGCCTTGGCGGCCGATAAGGCCTTTAGAACGTTCAGGGAGATGCAGACGGATCAAGGTGTATCGCCCAGAGCGTATGCGGATATAAAGGCACTTCTCAGGAAACAACTAAAGTCCCTTGCTGATGACCTCGACAGATTGCTTGCGAGCGAATACGGAATTAATCCACATCGTATCCGTGACAAGGCTGCCTTCGAAGATGCCTTTAAAGCGTGGAAGAAATCCCATATGCCCTTCCACTGGTTTGGGGAATTCTACGGAATTATTAAGTCAGGCGGGTTCGATGTCGTAATCGGTAATCCGCCTTATGTAGAACTGGAAAAGGTGCGTGCTCTTTATACGGTCCTTGGCTATGTAACAGAGGAATGTGGAAATCTCTATGCTTTAGTCACAGAACGTTCATTAATGATTCTGAGACAAGGAGGGCGACTCTCGTTTATTATCCCGGTGGCCTCCACCTGTACCGATGGGTACAGGTCACTTCAGAACCTAATGATGCGATCCGGCGAGTTGATTTTTAGCAGTTATAACGATAGGCCGGGAAGATTATTTGAGGGCCTCGAACACATAAGGCAGTCCATCATCTTCTGCCATCGGACAGAGGCCAAAACTCCCACAGTATATTCGAGCAAATACAATCGGTGGAACACAGTTGAGCGACCCCTCCTTTTTCCGCGCCAATACTATGTAGAAGCTTCTGCAGGAATACGTGAGGGTTCCATACCAAAATTATCATCCCCGTTAGAGTATGGAATTTTGAGGAAACTGAATAGCGAGGGGAGCACGGTAGAGCATGCCGTAAGGAAAGGAAGCGACTATCTGATTTACTATACTCGGAAGCTTAGTGGTTTTGTTCAGATACTGGACTTCATTCCAGCGATGTTTGACTCTAAGGGCAAACGTCGGAAGCCATCCGAACTAAAGGAGCTTGCTTTTTCCTCGGCTTTGTCGCGAGATGTCTTTCTATCCCTCCTAAATTCCAGTCTATTTTTTTGGTACCTGACAATCTATTCTGACTGCAGAAACTTGAATAAGCGAGAAATCAATTGGATGCCTTTGAGTATAGTTAGGTTGGCTGGGTCAAATGCAAGGCGGTTGTCGGAACTGTCGCGGAGATTGATGGAAGACTTTAAAGAAAATTCAAGAATGCTTGAAATGAAATATGAGAAGATGGGCAAGCTGAAGGTCCAGGCGATATATCCAAAGTACTCAAAAACCCTGATCGACGAAATCGATTCTGTCCTTGCCGCCCACTTCGGTTTCTCAGAAGAGGAGTTGGATTTCATTATCAATTACGATATTAAATACAGGATGGGGGGCGAAGTCGAAAGCGCCGAAATATCCTGACCCATCATCTGATTAGCGTCCGGACTTGTTCTATTTTATGAGTTGGGGACAAGCCTCCTAATCGGGATTACGTAATCTGTCAATAGGGGAAGTTATTCGAGTTTGCTGACGCTGAGGGTCAATTCCCTTGACCCTTTGAGTCAGCTCTTCCAGTCCAGCCTGTTACCCCCCCCTTATCATCTCCCCCGAAGGCAACGCTCTATCGGAGGAGGTCCGTATGACCCGCAAATGGCTCTTCACCATCCTGGCAGTCCTCGGCGCCGCGGGCGCCGTCATCTCGGCGGAGTTCGGGCTGACCGTGAAGCTCGGTGCCATCGCAGCCGCGCTCGGCGGTATTGTCGTTTACGTCTTCAACGAGGCCAAGGCCGACAGGGCCAGGATGGCGGCCCAAAAGTATAAATGGGCCGACCCCAAATTCTGGATCACGATGCTCTCGGCCGTGGTCGCCGCGCTGGCACAGGAGATTGCACTGCCGTTGCCGCCTGAGATCATCATCGCCGTCCTGACCGCGGTCGTCGGTGTCCTGTTCAAGGCCAAGCCGGCCGTACGACCCACCGCCTGAAGCGTTCCCGAGGTCAGCGTGCCGGGCAGCCTGAAGGCCCATTACCTCCGCTCCAAGGCGGTGGAGTATGCCTGGACATTCCTGGGGCTCCCCTATATCTGGGGCGGTGACGACCCGGTCCGGGGCTTCGATTGCTCCGGCCTGGTCGTCGAAGTCCTTCAGGCCGTAGGCCTCATCCCGCATAGGTCCGATTTCACGGCGGGCGGCCTCTACGACCGGTTCTCGAAGCATGCTGTCGACAAAGGCTATGCCGGATGCCTGGTCCTATGGTTCGACCAGGCCGGAACGGCGTCGCACATCGAGCTCATGGCGGACGACTACCACACGATCGGCGCGTCGGGGGGAGGCTCTGCGACGACCACCGCCCAGGCTGCCATCGACCAGAACGCCTTCGTGAAAATGCGCCCGATAGGTTACCGGGGGCCGAACTACAAGGTCGTCGATCCTTTCCTGGGGGTGCCCGGATGAGGAAGCCAGGGGAGATCCTGAAGAGCGCCTTTACCACCATCGTCGCCGGGATCGTGAGCCTCCTGCCCTCCCTCCTCTCGAGGAAACCTTACTGCATGTGGTATTGGGAGTCCCCCAAGTGGCAGCTCAGAGGCGGGCCGTTCTCGGCGCGGCAGTGCCGCAAGCAAATTGCCGAGCTGGTCCGACTAGGTATGGACCCGGCCCGCTTCACCATACTCCGAAAGGGCGTCGAGCCTCCGGCCGGAGGGCCGAAATGCTGATGGACGCGGCCCAGGCCGCGGCCGACGCCGGGAAATCGAGCGCCAGCATCCTCCTCGACGCCGGCGTCATCGGCCTGATGATCACGAACTCGTTCATGCTCCTCAAGGACTGGCTGAGGACGCGGGCGGAGCGCCAGAAGGCCCGAGACGCGGCCGACGAAGCCGAGGCGAAGGCGCTCCAGGCCCAGGCCGCGGCGCTTGCCTCCGGCAAAGCCGGCCAGGCGCCCGGGAACGGCCAGGCGAACGGCCATCAGCAATACGTCGTCCCGCATACGGCCATGCTCGAGCGCCACGACGCCGAGCTCAAGGCCCTCAAGGAATCGAGTTCCAGGGTCGAACGGGAGAACCGGGAAGACCACCAGAAGATCTTCACGAAACTCGACGACCTCAAGGACCTGATCGTCGAGCGTCAGCCGGGGGAGGGAGGCTGATGGACATCCGCAAGGTCCCAATCTCCAAGGTCGTCCCCTGGGACGAGAATCCCAAGACGGCCAGCCCGGAGGACCTGGCCAGGCTCAAGGCCCAGGTCCTGAAGCTCGATGTCTATAAGCCCCTGATCGCCTATATGGACGGCGACAAGTATGTCGTCCTGGGCGGCAACCAGAGGCTCAAAGTCTATCGCGAGCTCGGGCACAAGGAGGTCGTCCTCTCGGTCGTCACGGCCAAGACCCTGGGCGGCCGGCTCGAAATCTCCATCTCCGACAATGACCGGGCCGGGTATTACGACCCCGAGGGCCTGGCCGAGCTCCTGTTCGAGCAGAAGGACGCGATCGACATGGGCCTGTTCAAGATCGACCTAGGCGTCGACGAGTCCCTGGCGACGCTCCTCGAGACGATGGGAAAGACGGTCCTCCCGACTGAGGTCTACGGGTCGGACCGCAAGGAAGATGGGCCGGTGATCTGCCCGAATTGCGGCGCGGTTGTGAAAGAGGGCGGCGATGGAGCTTAAGCAGGTCCCGCTACGGCTCATCGACCCTTGGCCCAGGAACCCCCGCGGCATCACGGACCGGGGGTTCGAGCGGCTGAAGCGGCAGATCCGCAGGCACGGCGAGTACAAACCCCTGATCGTCGAGCCCATGCCCGGCGGCCGTTACATGGCCCTCGGCGGCAACATGCGCCTCCGGGCCTTCCAGGAGCTGAAGTTCAAACATGTCTGGGTTTCTATCGTTCGCCCGAAGTCGGCCGCCGAGCAGACCGAATATGCCATGTCGGATAACGACCGGGTCGGTTCGTATCTCCGCGAGGCCCTGGCCAAGCTGGTCGCCAAGGTCAAGCACGACGTCGTCCTCGAGGACTATCAGATCACCCTGGGCGGGGAGGTCTCGATCCCCGGCCTCATGAAGGACTACGGCCCCGGCATGGGGATCCTCGAGAAGGAGCTCGACGAGACGATCAAGACGGCCCACAAGTGCCAGGAGTGCGGCTATAAATGGTGAAGCAGCCGACAGTCGTCTCCACCTTCGCCGGGTGCGGGGGCTCGTCCCTCGGTTATCGATGGGCCGGGTTCAAGGAGCTCCTTGCGCTCGACAATGACGGCGACTCGGTCAAGGTCTTCGCTGCGAACTTCCCTGACGTCCGGGTCCTCCAAGCCGATATCTGCCAGGTCTCCGTTGCTGACATCCTGAAGGTGACCGGGCTCAAGCCGGGCGAGCTCGATGTCCTCGACGGGTCGCCGCCCTGCCAAGGTTTTTCCCATGCCGGACGGCGGAAGGTGCGAGATACGCGGAACGACCTCTTCAAGGAATTCGTACGGCTCGTCCGAGGCCTCGAGCCGAGGGTCTTTGTCATGGAGAACGTGGCGGGGATGGCCTCGGGCCGGATGAAGGGCCGCTTCATCGAGATCATGAAGACCCTCAAGGCCCTTAACTATCGGGTCCGGTGCCGGAAGATGAATACCAAGTATTATGGGGTCCCTCAGTCCCGCGAGCGCCTGATCTTCATCGGCGTTCGCAAGGACCTGGGGCTCGAGCCGGTGTTCCCCGAGCCCGAGAAGTCCATCGCGACCGTCCGCAAGGCCTTTGCCGGCCTGCCTCCCCAGGTCGAAGACCGATCCATGCCCGACTGGCTCCGTCAGGCGGCCAAACATATCAAGGCCGGGATGAATTTCAAGCATATCGCCAATATCTTCCTCAAGGCCAAGGATTCCCCGGCAGGGTGTATCGCGACGCGGCGGCAGTATTGGGACAGGCCGGCCTCGACGATAACGAAGTCCGAGTTCGGGTCAGGGCTCCTCCATCCCGAGGAGGACCGGTTCCTGACCCTGGCCGAGCTCAAGCGCCTCGCCTCCTTCCCGGATGACTTCAAGTTCACCGATCGGCGTCTGGGTTGCGAGCGGATCGGGAACGCCGTCATGCCCCGGTTCATGTTCCATATCGCCCAGGCTATCAAGAAGGGGGTCCTGGAAACGGGCCAGAACGGGGCCAGAACGAGCCAGGTCACACAAAGCCAGGGGGGCCCTGGGGGCAGGAAGGGTCCGGCAGGGAAGAAGGCCAGCGGAGTCAAGCGGTGAGCGGTAAGAAGGTTCTCCGGAAGAAGAAGGCCGGGGCTGCCGTCACGGACCCTGGCGGCGGACGGCCCTCTAAGTTGCCGAAGGTCGACCTCGAGCAGGTCACGGCCCTGGCCTCGCTGGGGCTGACCGAGGAGGAGATCGCCCTGGTCCTGAAGGTCGAGCGGAAGACGATCTACAACTGGAAGAAGACCGACGAGCAATTTTTACTCGCCATAAAAGAGGGCAAGGCGAAGGCCGACGCCCAGGTGCTTCAGTCACTCTATAACAAGGCGACCGGGAGAAGGGTCATCACAAGGCAGACGAAGGAAGGGCCGGTCGAAGCGGTCGTCCGGACCGACCCCGAGACGCTCGCCTGTATCTTCTGGCTCAAGAACCGCCGGCCGAAGGATTGGCAGGACCGCCAGCGGGTCGACGGGAATATGAATGTCATCGGCAAGATGTCGATGGCCCAGCTCAAGAAGTCGATCAAGGTGATCGAGCGTGCCGATGCAAGAGCTTGAACGGGAGACCCGCGAGGTCATGGCCGAGCTGATGCTCAGCTACCAGCGGGACGCCGTCTTCTTCGTCGAGCACGCCCTGGGCCACCTCACCTGGTCGAAGCAGCGCGA
>JAEAME010002604.1_pt1 | contig 10260 bp, 9 predicted proteins | sample 8958731 | NCBI WGS metagenome assembly JAEAME01 (sample SAMN16933194, study PRJNA681113) | bioreactor sludge metagenome | isolation source: anerobic bioreactor sludge (Control) | place: India:Bengaluru | collected 2018-10-24
TTCATGGAGTCTCTTTTTTCCTTTATCCGTTAAAAGTTATTTTGGACAAGTATGGCGAGGTGTTGGTATGATTAGTGTTTATCGCGTGAAACGAATATGCCTGTTTCCCTTTTACCAGCTTCATTCGTTCCTTCATAATTTTTGAAATTTAACTGCTTTCCACTTACCTGGAGGGACCATCAGGGGTGGTATAAAACCAACAGTCGGGACACCTGTTATACCATGATTAAGTAAAATTGCTTAGATGAGAGAGTCCCCTCTCCAAATGTTTTAGAGAGGGCTAGGGTGAGGAATAAAATATCTAGTGTTTTTTGTCTTTTACTTGACACCCGTTTCTCTGTAGGATAGCATCCAAATTGTATTTCTATTTTTCAGTAAGGGAAAAGATATGGACCTGGTAAATATATTGCGTGATTTCGTCGCTATCGATACTACCGTGCCACCGGGCAGCAATTACCGGCAGGCTATGGAATTTCTGGTGCCCTATTTTAAGGACGCTGGCTTCACTACCCAGATCGTTGATATTCCTCCCGAACATGCGGAAGGACGTACCGGGCGGGTCAACCTTATTTGTCACCGTCATTCTCCCGGCCAGCCGCGCCTTATTTTTTACGGCCATGCTGATGTCGTGCCTGCTGCCGGTTGGGACGCTTTTAATCCTCGCGTCGTCGACGGCAAGATGTACGGCCGGGGTGCCGGTGATATGAAGGGTGCTATCGTGGGCTTGCTCGGTGCCCTCGATAAGGTGCAAGGCCGGCAGCTGAAGTACGATGTCTCCATCGTTATCACCGTCGACGAAGAAGTGAGCCAGGCCAGCCAGCTGCGCTATATTACCCGCTTCCTGGCACCGGTTGAGGGTGCTTATGTTTTTTCTCTGGATTCCAGCTTCGGTTTCGTCTGTATTACCGGCCTCGGTGCCCTGCAGATGGAGATTAAGGTTAAAGGTAAATCCGTCCATTCCGGCCTATCTCACCTCGGTGTGAATGCCGTCGAAAACGCCGCTCTCCTCCTGGCTGCCCTGCTTCGCCTTAAGGCGAAGGTTACTCGCCGCCGTTCTGCGGTCCCTGTTTCTCCTGAAACCGGGCTGAAAAAAATGCAGCCCCGCCTTAATATCAACAAGATTGAAGGCGGCTTAAAATCCAATATCGTGCCTGATTCCTGTGTTATCACCATCGACCGCCGCTTGATTCCGGAAGAGAATCTCGCTGATGCTGAAAAAGAGATCCTCGATGCCCTGGCCCAGGTCCCCGGCGTTGCCTGGGAGGTCCAGTCCAGATTCAGCATCCCTCCCCTCCCCCCTTGCCGCGACGCTATCGTGGATGAACTGGCCGCCGCCATCAAGCAAGTCCACGGTACTACCGGTAAATACGGCGAGATGGGTTCCGGTGACCTCTCCCAGATCGTGGTTAACGATTGGCATGGTACCAGTTTCGGTTTAGGAGCCATCCGCACAGAATGTAATATTCACGGTAAAGATGAATTTGTTTATTTAGCTGATATCGAGGCTCTGGCTGCGATCATCGCTAAATTCCTGGTTTAATTATATCCGCAACCCTTGACTCGGAGGATTATTGATGCCTGGCCCTGATACCTACGGCAGTATTTCTGCCGTCATTATAGGCCAACTCCAGGAGATCGTTGGCGAGTCTAATATTATCTCCGGCGCCGAGACGCAAAACTATGCTAAGGACGAGACGGAAAATATCGCCGGCCATCCTCCGGAGGTGGTCGTCAAGCCGACTTCTACTTCCCAGGTAGCGCAGATTCTCAAACTCGCCAACCAGCACCGGATTCCGGTCACCCCGCGCGGTTCCGGTACCGGCTTGTCCGGCGGAGCTATTCCGCTTTACGGCGGCATCTGCCTGTCCCTGGAAAAGATGAACCGCATCCTGGAGATCGATGAAGATAACTTTACTGCTACCCTGGAACCCGGTGTTATTTTGACCGACCTTTATCAGGAAGTGGATAAACGCCATCTGTACTATCCCACTTATCCGGGCGAGCTTTCCGCCAGCATCGGCGGCAATGTCGCCACCAATGCCGGCGGCATGCGGGCGGTGAAGTACGGCGTGACCCGTAATTTCGTGCTGGGCCTGGAAGTGGTTTTACCTACCGGCGAAATCATTGAAACCGGTGGTAAATATATCAAGTCGTCTACCGCTTACGATCTTACCCAGTTGATCACCGGCTGCGAAGGGACCCTGGCGGTCATCACCAAAGTTATCATCAAGCTGATGTCCCCGCCGGGACAACGTTATGTCGTCCTTGTCCCTTTTCCTGATATCCAGGAGGCGATCGAGACCGTACCTTATATCCTGAAAGAAGGCATCCTGCCCATGGGCATCGAGTTCCTCACCAAAGAGGTCGTTCACCTCACCGAGCAATTTCGCGGTAAAGAAATGCCCATCCATAACTTTGAAGCTTCTCTCATGATTATCGTCGAAGAAAAGACGGAAGAGGAAGCCAGCCACGTCTCTAACCGTATCGGCGAGATTTGCCTGGCCCGGAATGCCATCGATGTCTTTATTGCCAGCGGCGACCGTGCTGCCGATCTGCTGGCTTTCCGGGAAAAAGCCTGGCCGGCTATCGTCCAGGGCCGTAATCCCGATGCTGCCGATATCGTCGTACCCCGCAGCCGTATTCCCGACTATATACGCATGGTCAAGGAAACCAGTGCCCGTACCGGCATTCAGACTTTTATGGTTGGCCACGCTGGCGACGGCAACGTTCACCTGGCGCCCATTATTCCTGATACCCCGGATGCGGCGCAGCGGATGTCCGACTTTTTTCACGAGGTTTTTACTAAAGGGATGGCTATGGGCGGCACCATTTCCGGCGAACACGGCATCGGCCTCGCTAAAAAGAAATATATCGGCATTGCCGTCGATCCGCCCAAGCTTGAACTCCTGCGCCGCATTAAAAAGGCCTTTGACCCCAACAACATCATGAACCCGGGTAAGATATTCGATATGTAAATAAGGAGGGTAAATCATGGCCGATACCAGGTATGGCGACTGCATCAAGACCTTACCCATCAACAAGTTTAAAGACACGGAACTCATGCACGTCGGTGCTAAAGAACTGGGAGACTTTTATAACTGTTCCATCATCTATGCCTATGCCTTCCAAACCGGCATCACCGGACTGTCGCGTAAACCCCATGTCCACGATTACGATGAGGCTATCTTCTTTATCGGCTCCGACCCGCGTAATTTCAGCGACCTCGGTGCCGAGGTGGAATTCTCTATCGGCGCTCTCGGCGAAGAAGAGAAGCACGTATTCGATAAGCCTACGGCCGTGGTTATTCCCAGGGGTGTCTATCACTGCCCGATTGTGACGAAACGTATCGACCGGCCTTACCTGTGTATGGCTGTTTCGTTGACCGGTAAACGTACGGACTAGTATCTTGTTTCAAAATAACTAATAATTACAACAATATTGCTAGGCCAAGCTTATATCATCAGCAAGCCGCTCATGGTGAGCCTGTCGAACCATCGGCTTGCTTTTCGATATGCTTCACAGGCTTTTATTTTGGATAGCTCATATGGCTGTAACCTGGCAAATACATACAAAGTTAACGGATTATGGACAAAGTAATTGATTTACGTAGCGACACCGTTACTCATCCCACCGCTGAAATGCGGCAGGCCGTGTTCGATGCTCCGTTAGGCGATGATGTCTACGGCGAGGACCCCACGGTCAATGCCCTGGAGCAGCGCGGCGCCGAGTTGATGGGTAAAGAGGCCGCTGTCTTTACCGCCAGCGGTACTATGAGCAACCTTATCGCCGTCCTTGCCCAGGCTCGCCGTGGTGATGAGATCATTGTCGGCAGCCAGGCTCATATCTTCTGGTACGAGGTGGGCGGCGTCTCCGCTTTGGGTGGTGTGGTGCTGCATACCGTGCCTAACACGCCTGATGGTAAAATCGGCCTGGATACGCTCCAAGATGCGGTGCGCGGCCCTAATATCCATTATCCGCCTTCTACCCTTGTGTGCCTGGAAAATACCCATAACCGCTGCGGCGGGGCTGTTCTTGATGCTGCCTATACTGCCGCAGTGGCGGCGCTCGCGCATCGCCGTAGCCTGCGTTTACATATCGATGGTGCCCGCATCTTCAATGCTGCCGCTGCCCTCGGCGTACCGGCTCACGACCTGGTAAAGGACGCTGATTCGGTCGGTTTCTGCCTGTCCAAGGGATTGAGTGCCCCGGTGGGTTCGGTTTTATGCGGTGACCGTGAATTTATCGCACGGGCTCGTAAATACCGTAAAATGGTGGGCGGCGGTATGCGCCAGGCAGGGGTTCTGGCGGCTGCCGGCCTGGTCGCCCTCCAGGATACCGGGAGATTGGCAGAAGACCACATTAACGCCCGGCGTTTAGCCGAAGGACTCCGGCAGATACCCGGCCTGATGGTCTCGGCCAGTGTTCCCTCCAATATCGTGCTTTTTGATTTGGCTCCAAATATCGATAGCGAGGCTTTTGTACGGGACATTTCGCTGCGTGGTGTTAAAGTCAGCCCGCGCGGCGGACGGCAGTTTCGCCTGGTAACCCACCGTATGGTTTCGGCAGCCGATATCGATGAAGCCCTGGTGCGTATCGAAGCTTGCCTGCGGCGGTTGTTAAAGGCGGGATAAGCCCATCAGTTCCCGGACATGAGTATGCCGGGATTCATCGATATGCAGCCCTTCCTCGATCAGGTCCAGCACCAACTGCTTCTCTTCGGGGAATTTGTAGCCTTCATAGTCACGGCGGAAAAGTGGCCGGCCGTCTTTCCCTATCCAGGCATTACCCAGGTGGTCGAAACACAGGTGCGAGGTAATTTCCAGGTTCGTGAATAGCAGCTTTAGTTCCTGCAGGCGTTCGTGGGGTGAAGAGGCCTGGAATTTACCTGACTGGTAATCATCGAACAGCGGGGTTGGCGGGCGGGGGATGAACGGCCTCGACCGGATGTAGTGGGGATTGATGGCATTGAGGACGCGGGCGGTATTCTGCGCGTGCTGCGAGAAATACTTTCTTCCCCCCAGGTCCGGCATGATATACAGCGACAGTTCCATGCCTGCTTCGATAACTTTTTTACCGGCGGCGATATGTTGTTCGGCCGTGACTCCCTTATCCACCAGCGTCAATAATTCATCATCACCCGTTTCCAGTCCCACATGCAGCCGGTTCAATCCGCAGGACTTGAGATGTGCCATTTCTTCTGACGTCTTGCGGAAGATTGTCTTTGCCCGGGCATACGAGGTTATCCTTTCCAGGCTTGATAGCGTGGTCTTCAGGTAAGTTATGGCTTCCGCCATGTCCGGCGTACGCATGATCAATGAATCGGCATCCTGTATGAAAGCTGTCCGGCCGCCGGCGGCTAACCAGTAAAACACCGTCACAAAACAGTGGTCCGACTGTAATTCCGGCCGGCTGCGTACGATGGCGGTCCCCACTACCTCATCGACTTTGCCCCCTCGCCCCGCCTGCCAGGAGGCACTCTTGATGGCATCGGCGATCTGTTTTACCGCGTCGATGTCCTTTTTGATTTCGTCCACGGTACGGAGTTCGAACCGGGCGCGTTCGTACAGGCTTCCGGCACAAAAACGGCAGCGGCTCCAGGGGCAGTTGCGGGTAAAACGCACCAGTAATGAATTTCCGCCGCCTTCACTCGGCGGGCGGATCGGCCCAATTTCAAAATGCGGTACCATATCTATACACTAGGCTGTTTTCAGGCCGTACGTCAAATCTTCACCTGCCGCCTTCGATAAGGTTATCGTCAGGCGGACATCAGGTTGGTCAGCAGGTAACCGATGATCGAGAAAGCGGCGATCGGCGGTAAAGCAGGCATCGGTTTGCCCTTCAGCCACCACATCTGGATCAGGTAGGCTGCCATCAATCCGCTGACAGCGAACCCTCCGACCAGGATTGCCGCTGTCATTTCCTTTTGGAAAAATGTGGCTGATACCAGCATCAGGGGAAAGGCGATGTCACCGCCGCCCAAAATAGAATACTCCCGTTTTTCCGGGGCGGTACCTGCGAGGTCACTTATGTTGAATTGATGCACACTCAGTCCGTAGTCTTTGATGTCCCTGGGAAAAATGAAAGCCGGCAGTGTCGTCGTTTCCGATAACTTGTCAGCCATCCATACCATCAGTCCGAACTTGACCGCCAGGAAATCGTAGATGCTGACCACTACCATGACGATGATGAAAGCCCACGGTGACATGAAGAAAAAGCCGAATACCGAACCCATCGCCCCTAAACTGATCATCAATAATAGATTTTGCAACCATACCCGTGCCCAGAATAACCACAACAGCCCGCATCCTAAAGCGATGGCATATACCACGTACTCATTCAGTGAAGGCCAGGCCAGCCATATCAGGATCAGCGGCCCCCAGGCGTACATGATCGTGAAGATCACCCGGAATACATACTTCAGTTTTTGTACCGGTATCAGGAAAAGCACCAGTACCATTATTCCTACGACGACCAGGAAATAGACGATTGCCGGTGTCGCTGATATATCCGGTGAACCGATGCCTTGTTCTTCGACAAAGACCTTCTGGTGGACGGCGATATACAACCCGATGATGAATGTAACCGCCATCGTCAGGCCGCCCCAGAAGAAGTTTGCCAGTTTTGATTTCATGCTGGTCTGATAATGCTTCCTGTCCTTTCGTATTCCGCATATTATAGCAGGAATCTGAAAACAAAAAAGCACTCACGGCTGATCCCTCCATGAGTGCTTTTCCTGGTGCCTGAGTTAATCTATGCTTCGGCTATTTTCCCGGTGGTGCCCAGCCTCTCTCCCGTAAAACGGCTCGCCAGCCGTATTTCCAGTACTGCCAGTATGATGGTGCATGCCAGGGCGATCAGCGTTAGTAATAATGTCGTGGCGGTGATCGTGCCCAGGCTGATGTCCATGATCGGGCGGACAATATAGTAAGTGGGGAATATATACCCAATCCACTGCGGTAAAGACGGGAACATGTATACGATCGCCGGGCCGAAAAGCAGCAAGCCCCCGAATTTCCATACTGCGAACAGGGTGTTCATATCCTTGATGGCCGTGCCCAGGATCAGGCCCAACACGGCAGCCATTGCGGCTGCTATCATCAGGACCAATATCAGGTATAATGGGGCGCTGCCCCATGCCTGATTCAACACCAGGATGATGATCCCCATAACCATACTGAGCAGCGCCCCCACAATGCCCTTGGCTAACAGGATGTTGATTATCGAAGTCGGTGTAGCTGCCAGCGCCTGCAGTGTCCGTTTCTGCTTTTCGTTTATCAGAGAAACCGCCGGCATCATCAAACCTCCGAAAAAGACTGCCATCATCACCGTCAGGGGCATTAACCGCTGGCTCCATGGTACAGAAACCTCGTCGCCAAGGGTGACCGTTTCCAGGATGATCGGTTCCGCTTGACCGGTATATTTGCGGGCGGCTTGCATCACCGTACTCATCACTACCAGCCGGTCTTTTGCCAGGCTTTCCCCCCATAAGTATAAGGTGACGGTGGTCTTCCGCCCGTTGGTGATGTCATTATCCATACCTGCCGGTAACACGATGCCCATATCCGCGGCACCCCTGGTTACGGCATCCTGCAGACTTGCTGCCGATGCGTATTGTCTGGTATCGACCTGCGGATATTCCTCCAGTGTTTTTGTAAATTGAGTAATGTCTTCACTGTATACGGCTAACTGGGGGATGCCGCTGAACAGGTTGCCTAATGCCAGGTTGATGACCAGGGTGATTAATAACGGTGCGGCTACAACTATCACCAGGATGAATCCTTTAGGGCCGTGGAGGAGTTCTTTCCCGATGAGAGCAGCTAATTTCCTGATGCCCATAAATATCTCCTCCTTAACGTGATTACCCCGATGATGCCGAAAACCAGGCTCCAACCCAGCATGATCAGGATGTTGCCGGATACGGTACTGAAACCGGCTTTGTAATTCATCAGCTGGATTATGGCTTCAGTCAAGTGGTATGAAGGAATGACCTTCGCCCAATCAGCCAGCAGCCCGGGGATGATGCCACCGATGGCCGGAATTACAAAGATGATCATGGCTACCATGCCCCATGCCGTGACTCCCATTAAGTCACGTGACATCGCGGCCACCAGGAATCCCAATCCGGTGACCATGATACAACCCGCTATCAGTACGAGTATCGTAATCAGGGCCTGATGCGCTAAAGCTCCCACGATGAGACTGAAAAGTAATACCTGGAGAAAGGCCATCGAGATGCCCAATAGGGCTTTTTCCGATAACAGTTGATTAAGTTTGAGTGGTGTCGCCAGTAACGCCCGGATGGTTTTTTGTTCCAACTCGGTGGCGATCAGGCTGGCTAAACTCATTATTTCTGTGCCGAGTATGAAAATGATCAGTGCCGGCAGCAGACGGTTGCGCCAGGGCACCTGGTTGCCCATCATGTCCCGTCCTAATACTTCGGTCTGCATCTCTACCACTATTTCCTGGTTTGCTGCCATCGAAGCCATTTCATTGACCATCGTCGTGACGGCTATTTTTAACTCCTCAGGGGTTGCCGCGGCGAAAAACAGGGTTACTTTCGGTGTTTCGCCTTGCGCCAGCATACCCATGAAATTATCCGGTAGGGCGATCCCGGCACTGTATTGGTTCTTGTTGACAGCTTCCCATAGTTCCTCTATCGAGTTAAAGACTTTAAGGTCGACTCCTTCTTCCAGTGCAAGTGCGGCGTCGATACTTTCGACCTCCGGTATTCCGGGAGCATAGATCCCCAGTTTAAGCGTCTCCTCAAGGGTTGACGGCATGACGAAATACATGATGATGTACATCACTATTCCCAGAACCGTGATCAGAAAGTAAAACCGGTCGCGCGTAAAGAGCACCAGGTCCTTTTTTAGGAGCGTGCCCAGATGTCTGTTCATTCCGTCAATCTCCGACCGGTAATTTTGAGGAAGATATCTTCCAGTGTCGCTTCCTGGCTATGTGCGGTGATCACCTTTTCTTTGGCGAACAATGCCTGTATCATTTGCGGCGTGTCCGGCTGGTCCAGGGTTATTGTACGCGGTTCAAGGCGGCTGTCCCGGGCTACTTCCACTACCATCGACCGTTGCCCGTATTGCTGTTTCAGTTTTTTCGCTGTATCCAGGGCGGCGATTTTACCCTGGTTTAAAAAGGCAACCCGGTCGCATAATTTATCCGCTTCCCACATATCGTGCGTTGTGAGGAATATGGTAGCCCCGCGCTCTCTTTCTTTTAGTATTAGTTGTCGTATCGAGTCGGCGGATACCGGGTCGAGGCCGGAAGTCGGTTCATCGAGGAATAATATTTCCGGTTGGCTGACCATGGAACGGGCGACCATGAGGCGCTGCTTCATCCCCTTGGAGTAATTGCTGACTTTATCTTTCTCCCGCCCTTCCAATCCGACCCTCTTGAGTAAGGCCTGGCCGTTGAATCCCTTCACCCCGAATAACTGGGCAAAAAGATCCAGGTTCTCCAGTGCCGTCATCTGTTCGTAAAGGTTCGGTTGTTCAAAGCAGATTCCTATTTTAGACTGAACGGCCTTGATGTTCTTCGCGATATCGATACCCAGAATAGTTACTTTTCCCCCCTGTAACCGCAGTTGGCCGGTTAATACCTGGACGGTCGTCGATTTCCCCGCCCCGTTTGGCCCCAAAAATCCCAGGATCTCCTGGCGCGCCACCCGGAAACTGATCCCGTCAACTGCAACTAGATTGCCGTAATGATGTTTCAGATTCTCTACGATAATGGCGTCTTCGCTCATGCTTTCTCCTTGTTTGACAGTGCATTGTCGGATTCAAGGTTGAACTCTTTCTTGAAAATGCCGAAATACATCAACCTGGCCAGATTGATCATCATTGCCTTATCGTTAGCCAGCCGGGCGATTTCATTTTTATATCTTTCGCCGCCGGCTTCCAGGATGTTGAAATACAACATGAACAATTCCACCGGGATATCTGGATGGATATAGCCTTCACATTTGCCCTGTTCGATTACTTCCGTAAATATCGGTTTGGCATCTTTTTCGATAATTTCATCCATATAGCTTCGTGCAACGGGATCGGTCCAGATTTTTTCAATCAGTTCTGCTTGCATCCCATCGACTGAATTAAGTTTCACCGAGACCATTCCCTGCATCTTCGCCGGAAATGAAAGGTCACTTTTTAATAAAGCTTGCATCCGGTCAACTATTTGCCGGGAGATGTATTCAATCACCGCTTGAACCAACCCATCTCGGGTTTCGAAGTTGTTGTATACCGTCGTTGG
>JAEAME010002605.1_pt1 | contig 10260 bp, 9 predicted proteins | sample 8958731 | NCBI WGS metagenome assembly JAEAME01 (sample SAMN16933194, study PRJNA681113) | bioreactor sludge metagenome | isolation source: anerobic bioreactor sludge (Control) | place: India:Bengaluru | collected 2018-10-24
AGTATCGATGTTAGCGATTCAACGGCATATCTAGAAGCATGGCACGCATGGGGGGGTATTTTTATTCTAGGGGAATGGTATGCTCGTTCTGAGTTGACGTTCAAGGCTCTTGAAGCATCATACATGGTATTGGACAACATCGCTGTATGGAGTGATTGTCCTGAGGCTCATTATTCTCTCGAACTAACCGACCTCACAACTGGCGATAGGCTGTTTCGAGTTAGCGGCTCAGTGGGTATGCTCACGCTTGAGCAAGCTTTTCCGGGCTCATTATCGGATGGCCATCATTTCGTGGAGATGGACTGGCGGTGGAATGGCTCCACTCAAGAATTTGAGTATTACGGCGATAGAGCGGATACCCTGTCGTCCGGTTTCATCCCCGTTCATTATGAGAATACCTATCAAATCAGTCTTGAGGCCATTCCATGTTTGATGGGTTGTCCGTCAGTAATATCAGCCAATATGAGACTTCTCCCGGTCCCTGAACCGAATACCATGCTTCTTTGCGGTTTCGGCCTGGGTATCGTAGGATTCGGCTGCAAGTTCTATGGGAAGTAATTTCTCTACAGAACCCCGACGGGAACAATTCATTTCAAGGTTCGGGGTATGAGGGTGAACGAAAATCCTGCCCTTGGGGCCTCGGGGCATTATCTTTGGCAGGCAGTGGGAATTGCCGGCCGAGAGGGGGGATTCGGCCGGGGCCGATCAGGCGAATCCGTTGGTGGGCATCGACGTATCGCTACTATTTATTGTTCGCAATTCGTTGCGCCGTTTTTCTACGGTTTCCCGGAGTTTCCGCAGTTTCTCTTGACGACTCTATTTCCACGAGAATTGGTATCCCTGGTATCACCGCTCGGGAGCTTATAGGTCGTTCAAGCGTGTTTTTTGCCTTTTGTTGCCCCGCAAATCCTGCATCCTGTCCTGTATCTATTGATAAAAAGCGATATGGAAACTGAAAAAACTCCAGAAATTCAATTCGCAAATCAGGCAACAATCATTGTATGCGAGAAAACCATCGAGATGAACGGGGAGAACTGTCGGTTGAAGGCCGCCAAAAGGCCTCGCAGAAACAGCCCGAAGATAACGGGATAATCCTCAGCCTTTCGATAAAAACGCCATTCAAAACCCATAGGCATCCATAATTCCCCGCGTCCGCCGCGCCATCGGCATCGTTCAAGGCGATTCTATCGAAAGTGCCCCCCGACATTTTCGCTTTTACGAGCTTTCTTTCATGAGGGCACTTCCGATAGAATCCTAATCCGATATCAGAAGTTGTTCAGAAGCCTGCACGGCCGGATTTCCCGACCAAAGGCAATGTATCCCGACTATCCGTACTTTTCAGGACTGATCCCGCGAGTCCCAATATAAGAAGTTACAAATTGATTGCTTCCCTTCATCTGAACTCATAGTCGCGAAATTGAACAAGTGGGTTTGGAGTAGATCTGCAGTATTGGAAAGCGATACGGAAGATTACATCAATTAGTACGGTCCGCTGGCTTAAGGCGAAGCCCTGCCTGTACTTGTTTCCCTCCCGGCTCTTTCACCCATAAAATGGCTTTTTCCTGATTTGCAGATTGAATTTCTGGGATTTTGTCAGTCTACACATCACTTTTTATCAGAGGCTGGACGATCGGATGCAGCAGGTGCCGAGCAGGAAAAGGCAAAAACGCGCTTAAACCACCTATAAGCCTCGATATTAATAAATTGGCGTTGACTCCATTTTACTCATGAGTAAAATGGAGTCATGTCTACTTTGCCGGAACGATACCTGACGGCTGCGATCAGGAATGATTTGCGTGAGAAGATGGTTTTTGTTGCAGGACCAAGACAGGTAGGGAAGACCACCCTGGCGCAAATACTCATCGGCAACTATTCCACCGGGCACCCGGCGTATCTCAACTGGGATGACGATGTTCATCGGAAGAAGATCAAGGAGCGCGCCTGGCCCTCGACGGAAAGGTTGATCGTTTTCGACGAACTGCACAAATATGCCCACTGGCGGAATATGCTCAAGGGGCTGTTTGACACACTCCATGAGATCCACTCCTTCCTCGTAATCGGATCGGCTCGTCTCGACTATTACCGGAAAGGGGGCGATTCCCTGTTGGGACGATATCATTTCTATCGTCTCCACCCGCTGAGCCTGCCCGAACTCAACCCCTCCCTCAGGGATACCGGCCGGCTGCTGCAGTTTGGCGGTTTTCCGGAACCTTTTCTTAAAGCCGATGAAAGGCAACTCCGAAGATGGCACGTGTCCCGGGTAACGCAACTCGTTAAGGAAGATCTCCGGGATCTGGAGCACATTCGAGAAATCAGCCTGATCGAACAGCTGGCGGAAATGTTGCCTGATCGTGTCGGAAGCGTTTTGTCCATCAAGAGTTTAAGCGAAGACCTTCAGGTCGATTTTAAAACCGCCGCCCGCTGGATATCGATTCTCGAGAATCTTTATTATGTATACAGGATACCGCCCTTCGGCAGTCCTAAGATCCGGGCTGTCAAAAAGGAGCAAAAGCTGTACATGTGGGACTGGAGCCAGGTTCCCGAAACGGGGGCCAGGTTTGAAAACATGGTTGCGGCGCACCTCCTGAAATACTGTCATTTCATGGAAGATTTTGAGGGCTATCGGATGGAACTCAGGTTTTTAAGGGATACGGACCGGCGTGAAATCGATTTTGTAGTCCTCAGGAACAGAAAGCCCATTTTCGCGGTGGAATGCAAAACGGGCGAAAAGGAACTATCCCCCCACATCAGATACTTCGAAGCCCGCACGAACATCCCGAAATTTTACCAGGTGCACCTCGGCAGGACGCATAGATCGGTATCCGCTAATATTCATATGCTGCCGTTTGAAACATTCTGCGAGTTGGAATCTCTGGCATAAAAATCGTGTCCAGACGGGAATACGTTCTCAGCCCCCGATGGCCACCAAAAATGCTTCACCCAACTGGGCAAGCCCGACCTTGGAAAAGCGATGCCGAACAGCAGAAGCCAAAGCGAATTCATGGGCCCCATCCCTCACAGCAATATGATTTTTCCCGGGCAGTGTACGTTCTTGGGGGAACCAATGCAAGCATCAGGGGAAGAGGGCTCCCCGGATCGACCGCGGGTCGCTTCACACTCCCTGCCGGGTCTGAATCGGCGCTTCAGGGGAAAGGGGCCGAAGAGTCCTCCAGTCTGCACGGTAACGGAACGTAGTGTAAACGGCCCGCCAGGCCATGGCGGCCAGGAAGATCTGGATGAAAATATTGCCTCCACCGAATGGAAAGAACTGATTCGCAAAAAAGACCCACGCCCAGGCCATGAGAGGCAAGACGGTCAAAATCAGCAGAAGGCAGGCGGCCGTCCGGCTCTGACGCCGCAGCAGCCAGTACCCGAGACCGGCCCATAGGACGGCGTCTGCGAGGATGCGGAAGTTTCTGGGGCAGTGTGCTGACAGCGAGTTCGCTCCCGCGGTACGGCAGCTTTTAAAGAGAATGGAGGAAACTCTGGCTTCCGGGGAGTTTACAGTGGGGCAGTTTTATGCCGACCGGGGCAACCGCGGCGGGGCGATATCGCGCCTGAAGACGCTGATCGACGACTACCCCGATTTTTCGCGCATTGAAGAAGCCAGGCGATTGCATGAAAGCCTGAGGCATTCCCGATAAGGCTGTCCCGCGATAAAGTCGGTCTGAATGGCCCAACTCCTGCATAGCCCGGTTCCCGGGAACCATCGGCGAAATCCGCTACTTGGACACGACCGCAAGAAGAATCCAGAGAAGCCGCAAGGCCGCAAGCAGGAGAAAAACACGCAGGCCGTACCTTCGAAACGCAAAACCTATTGTGTCCCGGGACGGCAGGTTCCAGAAATCAATATCGCCATACATTCGAGGCATTCCAGGCCTCCAAGGGCGTGAACAGGATTGCTTGAACTATCAATTATATCTCTATAAATGACCAGATTGAAGCTATTTGCTTTTTCCCGTTTTTGGGCTTCCCGAAGCTGCGTCCCTGTCAGATCCTCTCGAATCCGGATCGCAAAAATCGTCCTTGCCCGGAGAACTCCGCAAAGTCGTGGCTTATTCAGATCAGCGCGCCACGGTAACGACAACGCGCTGATACCGTGTCAGAGCCGGCGTCCCGCTATCGGTCGCTTCGAGAATGAGGTGGATCGTCTGCCCTGGTGTTGCATCGGCAGGAATGCGCAGATTCGTTGCGACTGCTGTCGGCGTACCGAAATCGATTTCGCCTGGATAGCTGCCCACGCGGTATTGCCACCACCGCACGGCGACGGTGTCACCGTCGGGATCGTTAACCTCTCCTGCGAGGTGGAGCGTCTCTCCGGGATGCGCGGAGACATCGAGCGGCCCTTTGATCCTGACCTTCGGCTCGTGATTGGCATCCGCGAAACGCGTCGTTACGGACCACTTGAGACGAGTCGCAAAGTCGCGCTGCGCGGCCGGGAAAAAGTCGGGCTGCACAGGCCCGGCCACTCCTGAACCGGTCTGACCGGAGCCTTGGGACGGCGCAGCAATCACAGGCGCGGCATTCTGCGAGCCGGGGTTGTTCCACCCGCGTCCGCCCCAGCCGCCGTAGGATGCGTCCTCATGTGCGCGCAGGCCGTTGTCCAAAAGGTTCATAAAGGTGGGAGTGTCCCCTTCGCTTATCCAGGATCCCTTCTCCTGTACCGGAGTCCAAACTATGTACCCTTTGGCTCTGAGTTCATCGGTGATAAAGCCCGAAAAGCCGAAATGGTCGAAAATGTCGTCTTTGACCATCTGCTTTCCATCTCCCCAGACACGGTAGAGGGCGCCCAGAGGACCACGGCTGGATACATTCTCTTTCATCCAGGCCGCGCTTAAATACACGGCGTCTTGCGGAGCGGCCCCGTTTTGAGCCCCGTAGGCATATCTGGGCCCGCCGGCGAGCTGCCGGTAGTCTATCTCAGGCCAGTTCGGTTTGATGTACTTGGCGTAACAGTCATCCTGGTCGCCGGATGGAAGAATAATGACCTTTCTCGATACCCTGGCTTTGACGGCTCCCCAATCGGGCATCTTCTCGTACTGATCCTGGATTGACTTAAGAGCCCTTGCGATCGTGCTTTGTCCGCCCCACGCGGCGAGGTAGAGGGGGCCGTCCGCGGCATCGAGAATCAGCGACTTAATCAAGTTTGAACCCGGCGAATCCTTGGATATATCACCGTCGAATTCGATATTCCCGATTCGAATCTTCCTTTTCAGGTCTGTCGGGCTCGGATAGTTCGGGTTGTGAATCTTCAGGTTCGGGTACGCCTTCTCGTAGATCTCCACGGCGCTGTCTATGAAGCGTTCGCCTTCCGCCCAGCGCCAGGACGTACACGGGCAAATGTCTTTCAGCCCAAAGCGCGTATACTCGCGTCCGGGGACGAACCATTTCGTGCCCTTGCCGTCCCCCTTCCAATGGAAGCCGCTGCTGGCATAGACAAGCCCTTCTATGTGGAAATCGGTGCTGTAGAGCAGGAACCTGACAAGCGAGTTGGAATCGTCGAGTTCGGGGTCGGTCGTGATGACTATTCGCGGCTTTTTACGGTCAGGATCAGGTGAGTTACCCGGATCCTGAAAAGGCGGCGCTGCCAAACCGATGGTGCCCGACAACGCCAATATCAGAATTACCGTGCTGATTCTAAGCATCGTCATTTCAGACCCTCCCCTCCGGATTCATCGTCCATGTCTGCGGCAGGATTGGGCATGCGCCGCATCTTTTCGCCCGCCGGGTTCAGGTGGGCGAGCCCATGAATTGGAGCAGGTTCTTATTCCGGTCCGCCAAGTGTAACACACAATATTGCCTCGAAAGACCACACGCGTCCCGGTGGAAGCCAGGCCTCGCTGCCTGGCTAATTGCCATTACCTGGAGGGATATCGAAATGAAACACACGTGGATTGTGACTGCACTATAGATCTATTCAAAATCGTTTTCTAAAGCCGCAATTCGGTGGTGAGCCGTGCTGGACTCGAACCAGCGACCCTCTGCTTAAAAGGCAGATGCTCTGCCGACTGAGCTAACGGCCCACAAATTCGATGGTGAATCGCCGCCGCGCTCCCCTTCCAACGGCTTAGGAAGCGCTTTGCGGTGTCGGGAAGATTAACATGCCTGCGCGCGGTTTCAAAGGCAGTTCTTAAAATTTTGCCTGCCGGCCCACCGGCCGGCATTCCTAAAACTTGCCCTCCGGATTTCTCATGGCTTCTATCGCCTCGTCGGGCTTCGCTATTATCTCCAACTGCCTGTCTGTTGCCTTTTTCATCAGCAGCAGGAGGTCCTTCGCCTTCTACAGAGCATTAACCACGATTTCCACATTGCGGCAGGAATCGATCGTGTATACCCGCTGGCCCGCGAAAGCCCGGGTTTCGTTGTCACGCTCGATCGTGCGGATTATCAAACCCCATTTTCCTTCAATCCTCGAATATCCAAAGTAGCTGTCGGCTACAATGCCGCCCAGATTTGTCGAGTGGATCTTTTCCGGGTACCATACGGCGGATTCCAATCCAAGGTTCCTGAAATTCCGGCTGATATCCCCTACCGCTTTGCCGAATTCCTTCAGACCTGTGTTCAGGTTGTCCGAAATATGCTTTCCAAGCTCTTCGTAGCTTATATCCTTCATGGAAACAGACTCCGCTACATCATAGGTTTTATTGCCTGTTTTTGCACAAAATTGACCCTTCCGCTAACCGAGCGGATGCGCAGGATCTGCTTTCCGTCGCCCAATCTTCCGCGCGCCGAACGCGCCGGCCCGTATCTCCACTCCTGGATTTCCAGAGGGAAATCCGTTCTGAGCAGGCCGCTGGAGCACGAGATATCCACCACGGCGTTCAAATCGGCGGGCGCCGCAACATCGATATTTCCGCTGATAGACGCGAACCTCATATTGTTTCGACCTTGAACTTTGCCGATGTCCACCTTGATGTTTCCGCTGAAAGACGAAGCATTCACCAGGCCTCTGACATCCTTTAGGGCAACATTCCCTCGGACGCTCTCCGCGCTGAGCCGGCCGGTAACATCCGATATGTCCACATCGCCGCTGAAGGACGAGATACGCGTGAAATTGTATTCCACCGATTCAGGCACTCGGATCTCGAAATCGATCCGCGCACTGCCCGGTGGGAACTGACGCGGTCGAAGCCGTATGTCGATCCGGTATTCGGTGCTGACATCGAGAATCTCGATCTGATCCCCATCGGATTCCTTTTTTTTGCCGACTACCTCAATGCTGCTGCCTTTGAAACCTTTCACGCTGATACCGCCCAGGAAGTTCTCGATATGAATCTGTCCTCCGGGCACAAGAGTATAGCTCTTGCTAAAATCCTTGGCCTGCGCCAACTGGAAGCTGAAGAGAACAGTCAGGCCAAGTATGAAAGCACGCGCCATCCCGATAAATCCTCTTGTATATATATCTGATTTTTCCACAGCTCGGCGGAGACTACAAATTGTTTTTTGGGGGAGATGGGGGAACATGAACCGGGAGCATCAACCAACCCTCTTTGAACACGGCGCCGTAAAGACTGTTCCAGAACTAAATCAAAGGATCGGAGTCGGCATCGCCAGCGGAATCGATCATCGCGACCGGATATTGGCCCTCAAAAAACAAAAAGCCGATCGCTATGATCGATAGCGATAGCGATTCCGAGTCCTGTCAGAGTTTTTAGACAGATGGCTGGAGGGCCGTCCCCGGAAGCTACCCATGGGAAGGAAAGCTAGTTTTGCTTTTGCTTTGCCGCGAACCAGGATTCCAGGCGCGAGTTCCGGGAAACCAGGATCGTTTCCTTGCGGTCCGGCCCCGTTGAAACGACCGAAATCTCGGTATTGGCAAGATCGGAAAGCCGTTTGAGATAATCCTGCGCAATGCCCGGCAGTTCGGCGAAGGATTGAATACCCTCCGTTTTCCTGTTCCATCCCTTTACGGCTATATACTCCGGGCGGCATTCTTCGAGCACCTTCAGCTCCGGAGGGAACGACCGAAGGAGTCTGCCCTTGTATCTGTATCCCGTGCAAATCTTGATCTCGTCCAACTCATCGAGGACATCCAGTTTTGTGATCGCCAGCGTGCCAAGATCATTGATCAGGCGCGAATACCGAACCGCAACGGCATCGAACCAGCCGCAGCGCCTCGGCCTTCCCGTCGATGCGCCATATTCCCGTCCCCGCTGGCGGATCTGATCACCGATCGCGTCGCTCAGTTCCGTGGGAAATGGGCCTGATCCCACCCGCGTTGTGTATGCTTTTGAAATACCGAGCACCCCGTCGATTCTCGTCGGTCCCACTCCTGTGCCGGTACACGCACCGCCGGCCGCAGCACTCGATGCCGTGACAAATGGATAGGTGCCGTGGTCCACATCCAGAAGCGTTCCCTGCGCGCCCTCGAACAAAACGCTCTTGCCTCCGTCTATCTCTCCGTTGAGGAATTCGGCGATGTCCACAACGTACTCAGAGAGCTCTTCCCCAACGGCGCAGCTTTCCAAGTATATCTTTTCGATATCCAACGAACAGGCATTCGCAGGGAAAAGGGCTTTCTTAATTCCGATATTTTCTTCCAGGTGCCGATGCAGTACGGGCGGATTGCACAGATCGCACATTCTCAATCCGCGGCGGGCCATCTTGTCTTCGTAAGCCGGTCCGATTCCACGGTTCGTGGTTCCGATCCTATCCGGCCCTCTCCGCTCCTCGTCGCCCTTTTCCGCCAACCGGTGATATTCGAGAATGACGTGCGCTCGGCTGCTTATGAACAGCCGTCCCCTGCAGTCGATCCCCTCCGCCGCCAGCTCGGCGATTTCCCTTTTCAATGCGAACGGATCGATCACAACGCCGTTTCCAATAGCGCAAAGCTTGCCGGGATGCAGAATTCCCGAAGGTATCAGATGAAGAACATATTTTTTGCCGTGAATGATGACGGTGTGACCCGCGTTGTTTCCTCCCTGGTAGCGAGCAACCACGTCAAAGCGGTCCGACAGGAGGTCAACAATCTTGCCTTTGCCCTCGTCGCCCCACTGGGCGCCGACAATAATTAGATTTGCCATGAGAAACAGTTCCAGGCGTCGGAAATCCGAACGCGGTTTTCAAAGTGTGAATAGGGCTTTTTCGCCCGCGCTCGGGAAAAGCGGAAACCAGGTATCCGGTAGCGACGCGAATGGCTGCTCGAAACCAGCAGGTGAAGCAAAAAGCTGCCGTCGGACTACAGGTGATTATCGATCATCTTGGAGATAGCACCCTTTGTGGTGTTCCCCACGATCTGTTCCTTCACGACGCCGTCTTTGAAAAGCAACAAAGTTGGAATGCCTTTAATACTGTATTTCCCGGATGTCAGAGTGTTTTCATCTACGTTCAGCTTCACGATTTTCGCCTGACCTTCATATTTCTCCGCAATGGTTTCAACCACGGGAGCCAACATCCGGCAAGGCGCACACCAGGCTGCCCAAAAGTCAACGAGGACCGGCACCGAAGAGTTTAGCACTTCCGCCTCAAAATTTTGATCCCCGACCTCCATCACTTTTGCACTCATCTCTCAAAATATCCTAAGAATGTTGAAGGCAAACCAACGCGCCGCTAAAATAGAAAGTCATGATGGGAGTGACGTCTCGCCTTGTCAAGATAAATGAGCCCAGCCTTAAAAAGCGCGTTGGGCAGCATTTTCTAAGAGATAGAGGAGCTATCGACCGCATCGTCCGGTGGATTCAGCCGGCACCGGACGATATGTTTTTGGAGGTCGGCGCCGGAACAGGGGCCCTAGCTCAAGCTCTGGCGCCGCGAATTTCGCGGCTCCTGGCGATTGAGCTCGATAGAGACTGCATCCCTTATCTGCAAGAAGCCCTTGCAGAGCACGCTTCCGCGGTCGTGATTCATGGAGATATCCTTGCTTTGGATCTGGTGAAGACCGTTTCGCCTCATATGAAGCCCGGTGCCAAGCTGCGCGTTGCCGGCAATCTGCCTTATAATATTTCCACGGTCATTATTGAAAATCTGCTCCACTGCGGACTGCCCATCGAGGATATGTGGTTCATGGTTCAGTTAGAGGTGGCACAACGGATCACGGCACAGCCGGGCACAAAAGATTACGGGTACTTTTCTCTGGTTTGCCAGCACCGCGCAGCGGTCAGGATGGGATTCAAGGTTTCGCCGGGATGCTTTGTGCCGCGGCCCAAAGTCGATTCTGCAACGGTAGCTTTTCGCCTTAAGCCGAACACATGGAGTCCCGATTTCGAATCCGCCTTTGAAATCATCGGCAAGGCGGCTATCGCTTACCGACGCAAGACAATG
>JAEAME010002606.1_pt1 | contig 10253 bp, 9 predicted proteins | sample 8958731 | NCBI WGS metagenome assembly JAEAME01 (sample SAMN16933194, study PRJNA681113) | bioreactor sludge metagenome | isolation source: anerobic bioreactor sludge (Control) | place: India:Bengaluru | collected 2018-10-24
AACGCCAAGAATGTATTCTTTTCCCTTACTCTCAATTTCACTTTTGATTTTCTCACTAAGTTGTCTTGTGAAGTCAAAGCTGCTGATTTCACTGAAAGATTTAATTTTATTTCCGTTTCCGTAACCTCTCATTTAGTTGTTCATTTATTTATTGGTTCGTTTGTTTCGTCCTTAGCTGACCGCTAATGTTTCGCTAACCCAACCTGGTTGTGTTATTTTCATTATAAATGTTATATATCTCCATCCAAGGTGGCTAACCCAACCTTCAGGTATTGTTTTCAAATAAGTCATCCACCCTTTGTTTTGAAATAGCTTGTTTGCGCATACCATCCTTCAAAAAGAAATCCGTCCTTCCCCGGGGCAATAAATTCATACCTTCCCTCCACGCGAGATGGTCATCAAAAATCAGTAAATTCCGCATTTCCTGGTTTAGTGTGGTCCGTTGCAGACTAATTGTCGCCATGCTTCTGTTTCGGAGTTTAAAATTATAGCATCTTTCAGCACTATTCGTCCATTCCGGATATGTTGTTTAACATATTTCCAATTTGTGCTGTAAACGTTATGTATAAACTTCCAGCTTATCTGGAATCGTGTATGAAATATACCTCATGCCTGCTAAGGAGGATAGAGGCTTTTGCCTTTCGGGCGAAAGGGGTGAACATGAATGTAATTTCGATACCATTTTACGGGGATTCCAATATCCGATATCCGCAATTCTCATCATGCCCGGATATACAAGCAGCCCTGTACATCAATCTTCATTCATAACCATTTCAGTTATTCGCACAAAATCTATAATGTATTTAGTTATCAATAACATATTTGGTTAGCAGCGATAATCATTTTAATTAAAACCAAAAACACACCACTGATATCCAATAGCTTAACTTATCTTCCAATTTTATTCCGGAATGCCGGTTGAATGAAAATGATGGTTTTGTTTTCCGGATGTTGGAATTTCACCAGTGGTTTGCTTATTTTGTTATGCAATTCTGATGACGTGAATACGCTTTGTTGGGAAATACCAAGTGCTATCGATCTCGAAGAAAGGCTGAAAAAGTATCCTCCTGATTTTCCATATCATATTGACAAATTCTATTACATCCTCGACTATCTGAGCAGTGGAATGGATTTCGAAGACCTTGATAACAATGAGGGATTCGTAAATCTGAACGCAAGAAAACTACAGTCGGCCATTCACGATTACCGAAGGTTTTTGGATTATCTTCTGAAACACCGCATTATCAGTACAGATATGAGATATGTGGTGGGAAAGAAATCGTTTGGATATTTGGTCAACGAAGGAAAGGAGCATAAAGCTTCTGTGGTAAAAATTCCGGTTACTTCATGGCCGATGATAAAGAGACTGAGGAATGAAGCAAATAATACAGCATGCGAAAACAGGGCCACTGAAAATGCATATTCTCACCTGACAAAGTGGTTCAATCCATTGTTAAAAATCAACGTACAGGCAGCAAAAGAAAAGGTTGAAGAACTCTTCCCTGAAAAAACATCAGGAATAAGGGGAAGAGCCATTGGCAAACCTTCACTTTGGGCAAGGAGGTATAAAGCTGTTTATTCCATCGAGAAATTTGAACGGCAGGAATTTTATTACAATGTCGATGATAATGTAGGCAGATTTCATTCCAACCTGGCTAACATCAAAAGAGAACTGAGAAATTTTATCACATATGACGGTCAAAAGCTTGTAAATGTTGATATTAAGAACAGTCAACCGTTATTTAGCACATTATTGCTTTCAAGGGACTTCTGGAGGCAAGGTACCAGTTTTATTAATATTTTTGATATTCCTTCTGCTATTACTTTGCTTTCAAACTCCTGTCATTCTTCTCTGATTATTATCATTATGATAGTAAAATCTCTGGATAGATCAGATATACAACTAATTAATAATTATACCTACTCGGTGGCTTCCGGAGAGTTTTATAAACATATGTCAGATATATTACATCCCGGAGCTCCCTTTGTAAAACAACGAATGAAGGAGATGATATTCACCGTGTTTTTCTCAAGCAATCGTTTTATCGGACAGCCGGGGGCAAAGGATAAAAGGTTATTTGCCCAATTCTTCCCTGATATCTATCGGCTGTTCTCACTCATAAAAAAGAATAACCATACAACGCTGTCCCATATACTTCAGAGGATAGAAAGCCAGATTATCGTTCAAAATGCACCAGGCCGAATAGCAAAAGAAAATCCCAATCTACCCATTTTCACAATTCATGATAGCATTGCCACCACTGTAGGGAACGAAGAATATGTAAAAAACATCATCGTTGAAGAAGTGTTCAAATTAACAGGGTTGAATGCCAACGTCGGTTTTGAATACTGGGAGTAATGTCAATTTTGATATTGATTTACAATAGTGGCCTATATGTGGAGTCATGGCACCACCCCATTTTAACCCTCCCCCATCCTTTTTTGCCATATTAATGATACCCCCCCATTTATTTTTCCTACTGATGGTTTTTTCAGCCGGGATTCCGGGAAAGAGAAAAAATATTGTATGTAAGAGACAGTAGCCTACTCCCAGCCACCACCCCCCGCACATGCCAAGAATCCGGGATATTCCCCCGGGTAAAAAATCAATTATTAACTTTTTTCAAAATCAAAGTCTTATGGTACAAGTTGTTGACTTTGCCCAAAGGAAAGCTTCCGACGGGCGTGAATTTTATGTCCTCATCATTCAGGGAGGACTGAGCTTCGTTCAATCCCGTACAACAGGGAATTACTATGCCACCGTAAAAAGGTGTTCCATCCCTTCGACATTCGATGAAGCCACCGCAAAATCAATGGTCGGAGAGAAAGTTCCTGGCTCTGTGCAGAAGAAAGCCTGCGATTCTTATGAATTCACCAACAAACAGACGGGTGAAATCATCGAAATGAATTACCGCTGGGTTTACGTCCCTGAAGGTGCTACCCTCGAAGAAGCCATTTTCGAAGGTGAACCTCAGATGACTCTGGTTGAGCAGAAACCTAAGCCGTTGTTTGCGAGGTTCTGAAATCAGGAAGAGAGCATCCTTTGTGTGGGTGCTCTTTTCTGAATGCATTATGTGTTTGTTTTTCAATAATATATATACAAGAAATGGAATTAAGAAATGCTACACGCAAACAGGCCAAAATCAAGCTTGCTTTGCAAGGGCCTGCAGGAAGCGGAAAGACCTACTCTGCCCTTCTCCTTGCATTTGGTTTAACCAATGCCTGGAATAATATAGCTATCATCGACACGGAAAACCATTCTGCCGATCTGTATGCCCATCTGGGGAATTTCAATGTCCTCTCTTTGGATAAACCGTTTTCTCCTGAACGCTATATTGAAGCCATCGAATTGTGTGAAAAGGCAGGGATGGAGGTCATCATCCTTGATTCAATCACCCATGAATGGGATGGCAGTGGTGGTATTCTGGATGTACATCAGGCGATGACAGGTAACAGTTTTACAAACTGGTCAAAGGTTACCCCCCGTCATAATGCCTTTGTTCAGAAATTCCTTCAGTCGGAATGCCATATTATTGCCACCATCCGCACAAAGCAGGACTATGTGTTGTCGGAGAAGAACGGAAAGATGGTGCCTGAGAAGGTGGGATTGAAAGCTGTTACCAGGGAAGGTATGGACTTTGAATTTACGCTTGTCTTTGACCTTGACATCAAACATATGGCCAGTGCTTCCAAAGATCGTACAGGGCTCTTTATGGATAAACCTGATGGTGTCATCACCCCTGATACGGGAAGGAGAATTCTGAAATGGTGCAACGAGGGAAAGACGATTTCACAGGTTGCCGCTGACATAAAAATTGCTGAATCTGTTGAAATGTTGCGCAGGATCATCCTTCAATATCCCGAATACAGGAAAGAGCTTGAGCCTCTGGCAATACACCGCAAAAATCAATTATCAACCATTCAAAATCCAGTAAGTCATGGAATTAGTTAAAGTTGACAACGCCGTACAGATATATGATGCTGTACGGGTGGGAAACTTCTTTCCTGAGATTGAAGAATCCTCTGATATTGCATTCATCTCAGCCAATACAGACCCTGTGACATTGGCACAGTTGAAATCAGAATGCATCATCCCCGTCTTTGCGAAAGACAATGAATCGACAATCTCCCATCAGGAATTCATCGAATCAGTCATGTATGTATCTGAAAAGATATTCTCCGGTGAAACCATTCTCTCTCCTGCTATCCGGGTATCACATCCAATAAAAGGGAGAATTCCGGAGGCCATGGGAAAACCTGCCAAAGAGCTTCTGGAACATGAGAAAACGCTGTATTACGAACGCATGGCCTTTGCCATTGAAATACCCTCCTTATTGGGAAACGTGGCTGGAAATGAGCTGAGGCTGACTGTGGGAGGTGTCAGGGCATACAACCAGGAAAACCTGTATGCAAAGAAGATGGAGGAGCGTTTCAAAATATTCATCGGTTTTCAGAACAAGGTATGCACAAATCTGTGTGTTTCCACGGATGGATTGAAAGCTGAAGTGAGGGTAAGAACAGTGGCTGAACTTGCAAAAACAGCGTTTGACCTCTTCGGGAAGTTCAATGTTTATGCGGAAATGGACTTTCTGAACAGGTTGCCTGAATTGATGATAACGGAAAAGCAATTTGCACAGATTGTGGGTAGGGCAAAGATGTTCCATCAGCTGTCCAACCGGGAGAAGGTCAATTTGCCGCAGTTTCCGTTGTCTGATTCACAGGTGACTCAGGTGGTCAGGGAATATTACAACGACCGCTTTTTCGCAAGAAATGACCTGGGGAACATCAACCTGTGGAGACTGCTGAATCTGTTCACAGGAGCCAACAAGAGCTCGTATATTGACAATTTCCTTGATCGCTCGGCACTGAGTACCTCTTTTATCAGAGGGATCCACAATGCCCTCAGCCAGCGTAACAACCATTGGTTTTTGAGTTAAAAAAACGGCAGGGTGAAGGGTGACACCTCATCCCTGCCTGTATATAAAAACGATAAAATATGACAGATCGTAACAGGGAATACATCCTTGAATTATTCAAAATAGTCAGCCCAACCAGTATTCTGGTGGTGGATCAATATGGAAAAGTAAAAAGGCTGCATTGTCCTTTCAGGGTGATGGCCATTGTGGATATACCTCCGGATATAGAGCAAGGGACATTTTACATGGTTGATTTTGTGAAAATGACCCTGGAGTTGAAGGATGTGTTCATCATACAGGGGAAGGGGTATTTTATTTCGGGATTCCGGATAAAAGGGTGAAAGCTTATCCCAATGCTAAACTGATAAACATTGACGCAAAGAAATGATATTGCAATCCATACACCGGACTTTCAGGCTTTATGCTGCATTTTTTGCAAAGTTTTTTGAGAAGGTTTTTCACCTGGAGTGTATGGTGAAATGAAAAACCGCTGAAAAAAGGAAAAGGAGGCTGGAAGGTCTCCTTTTAAAATTTTCACTCTGTATTGGTGAAAGTGGTTTTATTTTCTGAATTTTATGTTGTGAAAGATTACAGCGTGATTGTAAGTGAGGCATCAGTTGAAGAAATAAAACAAGCACTCATAAAATCATGCCTTACCTTTGATCCTTCATGTTTTAAGCCTTTTCTGTATGCGGAAAAATTTACCTGTGATATCGACAGGAGAAAGTTTTTCTGGCTGTTTAAAAATATGTTGGCTGCCTCCAAAGCACAATCTGAATGTGAACTAACCCTGAAGATTGAAAATACGACTTGTGGAGGAAGGGGTGTTACGCAGTACTGTTTCTATGATGCCGTACACAAATATGCCAGGTTGTCAGTGAATGTGGTGGAGACGGAAGAATCGGTGAATTTTGAAATACGGCCTTTTTGAAGAGGAGATATTGTACAACCAGTATAATGGACAAGGGACAGAAAATTATTATTATCTGCAATTGCAGCAAATCTGGAACAAATGTATACGATTGATGATGCGGTGAGCAAAACATTTCATCTTCTAACAGATTCAATTATCTTTCGTTTTACTGACTTCTTCGAATTAAGTTTTGTAATTTTGCATACATGAGATATCCTATCTAATTAAACGACTGAAAAATACAATGAAGACCTGGCTTATTATTTGCACACTATTTTTGTTTTTTTCTTGTACATCAAAGTTATTTGTGAAGCAGCAGGAAGAAAATTTGAATTCCGTCTTAAGGATTACCGATGGAAAGTATGGATTTTTTTCACCTAAAGGAGGAGAAAATGGTATGAATCTGGTATTCACAAAACAAGAAAAGACCGGATTCTATAATATTTATATGAAGGCTGAGGTTTTATCAAATGCCATTGTACAAAAAACGACCGGTTACAACTTTAACCTAAATCCCGACTATTGTGAAGCAACAAAGAATATCGTATTTCAATATTATGACTGGAATAATTTTGACATATACTATCTAAATGCAATGTCGGGGAAAGCGATAACACAGGTAACTAATTCCCTTGAAAATGAATATAATCCTTCATGGTCAAAAGATGGGGAATTGATCGTTTTTGAAAGAGGCATTCCACGCAAATACTACGGCAGGAAAATCTTTTTCTTTTCCTTGAAAAAAGCATATTTGGGATTTGAAGCTGCGTATGAAATTTGGATAAAAAATATAAGGACAGGACAGCTAAAACTGATTGGAGAAGGTCAGCATCCAGCCATTTCTCCCGATGGTAAAAATATTGCATTCATCAAATGTGACAAAATAGCTGGATGTTTAGTCAACAAGGGATTACTTTGGATTATGGATATTGATGGGAATTTCCCCAGGCAGGTGACTTTCTCTGATATGGGGTATGTTTCATATCCATGCTGGAGCCCCGACGGAATGAAGATTATATTTTCCATGAAAAGACAGAATAAGTCAGATATTGACATTTACAGCATTGGGATAGATGGTAATTCGTTGATGCAACACACATCAAAAAACTCGGATGATTTTGCCCCACACTGGACTTCAGACGGATACATTTATTTCTGCTCTGATAGAGAATCATTTCGGGGGATATATCATATCTGGAGATTTCAGATCAAATGAAATTGCATTATTGAGAATTGAGAATCGGCATTCAAGGCATATAATACCAGTTTTTGCACATTGGATGAAATTAAGTAAATGTTTCATGAGAAGAATATTCATAACCTTTTTTTTGTTTTTGATTCCAATTGTTGTTTTTACACAAGTTGTTTCTCAGATCGATAACATGAGACTTTCTTCTTTCGCTTATGAAAGACCTTTTCGTTTTGGTTTGACATTTGGATTAATATTGCCTGTAATCAATATTGACAATTATTCTTACCTTGGTGAAAATCCTGACTTTATAAATTCAAATCCATATCATGACTCAGAAATCAACTCTGACAGTTATTTAGGGGGCCATACACATCTATTCAGTTCTGCTCCCGGAATCAAAATTGGAATACAATCTTGTTTGAGAATAACCCGAAGTACTGAAATCAGGTTCATGCCAGGTATTTCTTTCTGGGAACAAACGATTTTTTTCAATTATCAAATCCCTGATTTGGCGTACGATCGAATGACAAATCATGAAATAATCCGTTCGACGTCTCTGGATTTTCCTTTGAATATCAGGTTCAATAACAAAAAAATCCTTAAGGGTAAGCCGTATTTTTTTTTAGGAGGATCTTATCAAAGAAATCTTTCAGATACACATAATATGTTAAGCATAAAAAGCGACAACATATATACTGATTTAGGGACAGGAATATCAAGAAATTTGCCTATGGTGAGATTTTCCTTGGAACTCAAGTTAAGTATATGTATGAGAGATCAATTGGAACCAATTCCTGATGAATATGTACTGCCTTATTTCCATCAATCAATTAGGTCACTTAAAACCAATGTTCTGACATTATCTGTTAACTTTGATTAAAGCAATTTTACCAGTATAAAAAGTTGAAAAATTGCAATGTCGATTCAGGGTGTCAGACAAAATGGACATACGAAATAAATAAGCTTAATGTACTGTATTTTAAGCATTTATAATTTTACAGCGAAAATTGTCGAACCTATGAAAGCTCCATTATACTTATGTATCTTGTTTACGTATTCATTTTTCTCATTGTCTGCTCAGGCTCCTGATTCCACAGGCACTTTTACTGATTCCCGCGATAGCAAAGTCTATAAAACCGTGAAAATCGGGAATCAGTGGTGGATGGCAGAGAATCTGGCATGGTTGCCAACTGTGAATCTTCCAACAGTTAAATCAGATACAGGAAAATGTTTTTATGTATACGATTATTCCGGTATCGAAGTGGCAGCAGCCAAAGCAACTATCAATTATGCAACCTATGGGGTGCTTTATAACTGGCCTGCGGCAATAACATCCTGCCCTAACGGGTGGCATGTTCCCAGTAATGCAGAGTGGACCATTTTAAAAGATTATTTGATCGACAATGGTTATGGTTATGGGGGAAGCGGGGATGATATAGCAAAATCCATGGCTGCAACATCAAATTGGAATTCTAATTCAATGCCAGGTACTCCAGGAAATGATCTTGCTAGTAATAACAACAGCGGTTTTTCAGGGCTTCCTGGTGGTTATCGTGTCGTAGGTGGAGATTTGTATTTCCTTAAATTAGGTTATGGCGGCTTCTGGTGGTCTTCTACGGAGTATTCATCTTTTAAGGCATGGGGGCGGGCCTTCGATAGCTATAACATTTATGTGGACTGCATGTTCTTAAGTAAAGAGTTAGGTATCAGCATCCGTTGTGTGCGTAATAATATTTCTTCGCCTTCAGTTTCCACTACAATGCCTGATTCTGTCACAAATAACTCTGCAAACCTTGGTGGAGAGGTTACATTTGTTGGTGGACCTGAAATTACCGAACGGGGAGTATGTTACGGAATCACTCAAACACCGACGACGGAAAACAACAAAGTTGGAATGGGAAGTGGCACTGGTGTGTTCAATCATAAAGTAACAGGATTGTTGGCAAATACTACTTATTATGTTAGAGCATATGCCATCCATAACAAGGAGATTGCTTATGGCAAACAATTGAGTTTTACGACATCAGGAATCGTAAAAGATGTTGATGGCAATACTTATAATACGGTTATAATCGGAACTCAGCTATGGATGGCCGAAAACTTAAAAACCACTAGATACAATAATGGAACAGTAATTCCTAATGTGACCGAAGATGGAGAATATTTGGGTACAACCGGATGGAGAAATATAACTACAGGCGCTTATTGCTGGTACAATAATGATGAAACTACTTATAAAAATATGTATGGTGCCCTGTATAATTGGTATGCCGTAAACACAGGAAAATTATGCCCAACTGGCTGGCATTTACCCAGCAAATCAGATTGGTCAACACTTACAACCTTCCTTGGTGGTGCGGCTATTGCCGGAAATAAGATCAGAGAAACAGGGACAGACGGTTTTTGGGGCCTTCCAGGGGGCTGCCGTTTTAGCGATGGTTCTTTCGAAGCCAGTGGGAGATGGGGTTACTGGTGGACTTCTACGGAAAAATATTCAACATGTGCCTGGTACAGGTACCTGCTCGAGGGCGCATATTTTTACGAATATTACTGCCCTGAGCAAGATGGGCTTAGTATTCGTTGCGTACGGGATTCTGTTTCTACTCTTGTACTAAGCTGTCCTTCGCTGGACAGCGCAAAGATTTTTAATGCTGTGCCACTTGCTTACACTTCTTTAAAGCAGCTCCTCGCTGCCGGTGGCAATGTTTCAAGTAACTGTGGTTTTGGGAATGATACCATCGTTTCATATTCCGATGTTACTAGAGGCACATGCCCCAGTATTATCGAAAGGACTTATTCAGTGACAGATAAATGTGGAGAAACGGCTTCTTGTGCACAGACTTTTACCGTTAATTCAGCACCTGTTACTAAAGGTGATACTGTTTGTTATAGAGAAATGGGTTTTTTAACAGCTACCTGCCCAGGAGTTTTAACAACAGCAGATACATTATATGCCGGTTCAGGTACAAGCAGTGGAAGCGGTAACTCTTGGAATAATCCGGGCAATATTGTAAGCAATGATGATTTAACTGCAACAGTGTCCGGTATGGGTGCTGGTTTTTCTCAATATCTTTATGCTACTAATTTTGGTTTTTCAATCCCCTCAGCCGCAACAATTTTGGGAATCCAGGTTTTTATCGGAAGGTACAGAAGCGGAACTTCCGGAAGCGGTGAAATTCAAGACTATTCCGTAATGTTAATGAAAGGAGGTTTGCCAGTTGGAAATAGTCTT
>JAEAME010002608.1_pt1 | contig 10241 bp, 7 predicted proteins | sample 8958731 | NCBI WGS metagenome assembly JAEAME01 (sample SAMN16933194, study PRJNA681113) | bioreactor sludge metagenome | isolation source: anerobic bioreactor sludge (Control) | place: India:Bengaluru | collected 2018-10-24
GGCCGGTACGGCACATGCTGGGCTTCGACGACGACCTCTACCGCGTGCGGGGGTTCTCTGAGGATGAGCTTCAGTCGCTCGTCGACATGGCCGAGGAGCACGACGTCATCGACCAGGCCGAGGCCGAGATGTTTGGCTCCATCGTATCCATCGGGGAGCGCACAGCCCGGGAGATCATGGTGCCCCGGGTCGATATGGTCATGGTCGACGCCTCGGTGCCGATCGCCGAGGCGGCGAGGATCATCGCGCAGTCGGGCAAGTCTCGCATCGCCGTCCACGAGGAGGACGACGATGAGATCATCGGTATCCTTTACGCCACCGACGTGCTGCGGTGCTTCCATGCCGGCGATACGGAGAAGACGGCCCGCGATGTCGCCAGGGAGCCCCTGCTCGTCCCGGAGACGAAGCCCGTCGATGACCTCTTCCGTGAGTTGCGGCAGCGTAGGACCCACCTCGCTCTGGTCATCGATGAGCATGGCGGCGTCGATGGGCTCGTTACCATGGAGGATGTGCTCGAGGAGATCGTCGGCGATGTTCGCGACGAGCACGATATCAACGAGCATCCCGATATCCGGCAGCTAGATGATGGCACCTACCTGGTGAGCGGGACCACGCCGCGTCACGAAATCGAGGAGCTACTGGAGATCGACCTCGGCGACGACAACGGCGAGTTCGACACGATCGCGGGGCTGCTGTTCCTGCGGGCCGACGGTCTGCCGGAGGCGGGGTACTACGTCGACCATGGCCCCTTCCGCTTCCAGGTCATGAGCATGGATGGACCGCGGATCGTGGAGGTGCGGATCGCGAGCCTCGCGCCTTCCCCCAGCGGCGAGGAGAGCACTCACTAGGCGTCGGGTGTCCCGCGAGCCTGGGCGTCCGCCTCAAGTCCGGCGACGCGCTTCTCTAGCGCCCTCACCGTCTTCAGAAGGTCCGGCAGGCGACCTAGCGATGCTTCGATGTACAGATGCTCGCGGTGCGGTCGGGCTGGGCAGCCACCGTAAGTAGCCCCAGCGGGCACGTTCCCGTAGACGCAGGCGCTTCCCGCGAGCTGGGCCCCTGCCCCGATGGTCACATGGTCGCGGATGCCCACCTGCCCGCCGAGCACGGCGCCATCTTCCACTACGGTCGAGCCCGCGATGCCACAGCATGCGCAGATGAAACAGCAGCGACCGATCTGCACGTTGTGCGCGATCTGCACCAGGTTGTCGATCTTCGTGCCCGCAGCCACTCGCGTGAAGGACCCAGGAAGGGTGCTGCGGTCGATCGCCGTGAGTGCGCCGATCTCCACGTCATCACCGATCTCCACGCCTCCGCGCTGCGGGACCTTCACGAGGCCCGCTGGCTGCGGCTCGTAGCCGAACCCGTCGGCCCCGAGAACCGAGCCGGCATGGATCCTCACCCGATCCCCCAGCCGCGTCCCCTCGATCAGCACGACCCGCGGAAACAGCCTGCATCCCGCCCCAACCGAGACTCCATCATCCACGAAGCAGCCAGCGCCCAACACCGTGCCGGCCCCGATCCGTGCTCGGCCGATGGTCGCGTGGGCCCCGATGTGGACGTCCGGCGCGATGTCCGCCTCAGGATCGACAACGGCGGTCTCGTGGATGCCTGGCTCCGGCTGCGGCTCAGGGTGCAGGACCCCGAGAAGGGCGGCGAGCGCCAGCCGTGGCGACTCAACCCGGATCACCGGTCGGCCACCGCAGTCCACGCCGTGACGCGCCACGACCGCTGATGCCGCGGCATCGGCGGGCACGGCCGTCTCTTCTCTCCACACGATGATCTCACCGACCGCCGACGACGCTGGATTGCCGACCGCCTCGACCGTGACGTCACCGGGGCCCTCCAAAGCTCCGCCGAGCACCGTCGCGAGGTCCGCCAAGCTATGGCTCACCAACCTCACCCGCCCTCTCTGTGCCGATGCGTGCGCGCCCGTAGAACTGTGCTAGCAGATCAGCCACCTGCGCGGTACGGTCCGGAGCGTTCCCGTCGAACCGGAGATCCAGACCCGCTGACCGCGCCAAGGTTCGTGCGTCACGTCTCGTTGAATCGATGATCGTCTGGAGCAGGCCGACATAGCGCTCTATCAGGGCCAAGCGCTCGGAGTCCAGTGGGTCGTCGCCCATCGCGGCGACGGGATCGGCAGGCACGACACCCTCGGACAACTCGCTCCACACTGGCTGATCCGGGCTGTACTCGCTCGCTGAACGCTCCAGGCTGCCGCGGAAGTCGTTCCTCGACTGCGCGGCCGCCGCCAACTCCCGAGCGAGCTCACGGAGTCTGATATCCCTGGCGACCGCGAGTTCCAGGTCGCGACCGTTGCCCTCGTGGGGCTCGTGCGGCTCCTCCCCGGCGCCGGCGCCCTCCGTCTCAGTGGTCTCCCAGGCAAGGTCTCGCCACTCCGAGCGGGCCCGCGCCTCTGCCGCCTCGGCCTCGAGTTCCAGCAGGCGAGTGAGGCGGTCCAGGTCGTTTGGGGTGCGGCCTGGGTCTCGTGCCGCGCCGGCCGCGAGCTCACCTCGGTAGGTCAGATCAACGTGCTGCCGGGCCTCGCTCTCGGCGGAAGAGGCCCACTCACTGGCCGGCGGAGCGGATCGTACGGGCGTCTCGTCGCCCAGAGCGCCGTTACCATCTCCCGAGATGGGATCGCGCGGTGGGCGCCGGTAATGCCGATCCAGGATGGACTCGAGCGTCGACCCAACGTCAACGTCCTCGGGGGGATCGCTCTCCGGGCCCTCACCAAGCGCCGAGCCGCCAGCCTCCGCCTCGTCCAGGGACAACAGCTCCCGCCGTGCCAGCTCCTCGAGTATTGCCTCCTCTAGAGCGGGAGCGCCCCCGAGGTCCCGCCGAGCCAACTCGGCCTGAGCCCATCCGGGGTGGAGGCGGGCCAGGGAATACACATCCGCTGAGGCAGCGGTCAGCTTGGGCGGCTCCTCTGTGGGGACTGGTGGGCTCTTCATGCGGCACGAGCAGAGCGCCACAACCGACGCTAGCATCATGTACAGCAAGAGGGGGGAACGCGGCCCAAGGGTAGAGCCGTCGGTCCCCCCTCGATAGGTACCTGGAGATGCGGTCACAGCGCGCTCTAGCTCCCGCCCCCCGCCGCCGGCGCAGCGGAGCTGCCTAGGAGTTCGATGACGTTCTCAGTGATGTCCGTCCCGCCCCAGTGGGTGAGCACGAGGGGGACGGGCTGCAGGCCCCCCTCATCGTCGACTGGCTCCCAGACGATGAGAACGCTCTGCAGGCAGACCGTCGCGTTGATCGCGCGGCACGCCTGTTCTACGGCTTGGTCCAGAACGTCCCGCACGCTCGTATATAGCTCCAGCTCACGCTGGTTGATCTCCGTGGCTAGGGACTGCGCGAGTTCCTTGATGGAGTCCTGGTTCAGGCGCTTCATCTCAGCCAGGCTACGGAGCTGCTGCTCCTCGTCGGGCGTCAGGCCCGGTCTGTCGATCAGGTCCAGGAACAGGATCTCGTTGTCGTCGTTGAGCGAATAGAGCCGATCGAGCTCCGCGAGCTCCTCGGCCGCGAGCGTCTCGCCACGCACCTGGCGAATCTGGAGCGCCGCAGCCTTCGAGGCGTCCTCGATGGGCAGGTAGACGAAGCCCGACCTCACGTTGTACTCATCGCGCTTCTGAGCCTCAAAGCGGCTCAGATCATCCTTCAGGCCAACGTAGGGCGCCGCGCGCTCCTGCACAGTGTATAGATCCAGGAGTGCCACATTCTGGGCCTGCGCGGCCGTCGCAAGCGCCGCCACCACGAAGGGGAGCGAGCGCGCAAGGCTGGTTCCATGACTCATGAGTTCACTTCCGTCCTTGCCAAGGGGATCAGGGCCGAGACTCCCGGCCAGGTCCAGGCCGGGCCAATGAGCAACCTCGGTCACGTCTGAGAGAGGCCCTTGGGAGATGTCCACTCCATCCAGGCGGGTGATGACCGCATCCGTGATGTCGCGCGCGCCCCAGTGGACGACCGGAATGTTCGCGGGCTGCAGCACGGACATCTCCGGATCTACAGGCTGCCAGATCCGAACGTGGGCCACGCTGCACGCCGTCGCCCCCACCGCCGCACACTCGGCCTCGATGGCGGACTTCAGGTGCTGGTCCAGAAGCCCACTGAGTTCACTCCCGCGCTCGGACAGGCGATCCTGGAACCCCGTGCGCGTCCCGTCCAGGGCCGTTCGATTCGTGGTGCGGTAGTCCCGAAGCTGCGTGAAACGCTCCTGGGCTTGGGTCGAGGGGGCGGGGTTCGCGATGTGCCGCACGAACTCGGAATGGAACTCCTCCTCACGATCCTGGAGGGTACGGAGTTGATCCAGCTCCGCCTGAGTCATCGTCCCCCGGATCTGCTTCAGACGAAGCGCTGCCGCCTGCTGGGCCTCCTCGGGTGGCAGGTACTCGAACTCCTGGCGCGCCGCCAGCTCCTCCTGGAGCTCCTTCAGCAGGTTCTCCAGGCGTTCGCTGAGCTCGGCGAACACCTCGGACTCATCGCGGATGCGGTAGCTGTCCAGCGTTGCCAGAAGCTGGGCCTGGCTCGGCGCCAGCGGCGCCAGAACCCCCAGCGCTATGAACCCGAGAAGAATAGGTCGGAATGTGCGCAAGATAGCCGTTCCTCTCGCGCGCGCCGGCGACCCCTCCCGGGTGGCCGGTCGCGCTCTAGAAGGTCTGGTAGAGGCCGAAGTGCGTCCGCGGGCCCTCGTCGCTCCACGCGAAGTCGAGTCGGATGGGACCCAGCGCGGTGGTGACGCGAACGCCGACGCCGTAGCCGAACTTCGGTGTCAACGTGCGGTGCTCTGATCGATAGATGGTACCGTCGCTGGCGCGCCACTGACCGCCATAGGCGTCGCCGACATCCAGGAACCCGACCAGCTGGATGTCATTCGGGTCATCGGATCCGCCGAGGCCGTGCCGGTACTCCAGCGTAACGAGGAACTTGTTCGTTCCGAAGAACCTGTCCTCGCGGTAACCACGCAGACGCTCAGCGCCGCCAACCGTGAATGTCTCGTAGATGGGGACCGAGCCCGCAACAGTGCCGTATGCCCCACGGAGGGCGATACGTCCCCTGTCACCGACCTCGAAGAAGCGCGTCGCCTCGGCCTCGAAGCGAGTGAAGCGATGGTCGCCGCCGAGGAGTCCGCCGGCCTGCTCCACGCCGACATCGATGCGCCCGCCGTGGGATGGATCGTAGATGTAGTCGCGGTCGTCGCGGCTCCACCGGACGGACAGGCTGCCCACCACGCCGCGCCGGAGCGCGGGGGCGATGATGTTGACCAGGCGCGGGTCCTGATTCACGACGCGCTCATAGCGGTACCGCGCCGATATCCACTGCGTCTCGTCCCAGTTCAGAGGATGACTGATCCCGATCTGTCCGCCCGTGCGGCTCTCCAGGGAGAGGTATTCGCCCGAGCCAACGACGGATACCGACGCCGTGCCGCGACGCTGCGACTTGTCATAGAGCGAGACTTCGAGGGATGTGTGATCGTTGTCGAGCCACGGATCGAAGTAGGTGACATCGTAGACGTGGGTGGATCCAACCTCGGCCCTGGCCGACAACTGCTTCGCGTCGCCGCCCAGGTTACGCTCCATGTACTCGAGGAAGCCGACGAGGCCGTCGCGATTGGAGTATCCCACGCCGAGGCTCAGGGTTCCGGTCTTTTTCTCCACTACGCGGATAACGAGGATCATCTCGCCCATCTCGGCGCCGGCCTCGAAGTCCGGCAAGACGGTCTCGAAGATGTCCAGGTTCCGCAGTCGGTCCAGGTCCCGGAGGATCACGTCCGTCTCGAAGAGGTCCCCGACTTCTGTCTTCAGTTCGCGGAGAACGGTCTTCTCGTCTGTCTTGTCCAGTCCCTCAACCTCGATGCCTCCCACATACATCTCGAGTACGGAGACTGCCAGGATTCCCGTGTCCCAATCGAACTGCGTATCGTCCACGTCGGCCATGAAACCGGCATCGTAGTAGGCGCCCTTGACGGCCTCCGCGACGACCGGCTCCTGGGTGATGTTGTAGACGTTGCCAATCGCGATGTACTTGCTGATCTCCTGGACGATGACCTCGGTGGGGACGACGGTGTTACCCGTGACCTCGATCCCCATGACCTCGGGGTTCTCCGCGAAGTGGTAGACGAGGATCTTCATGTTCTCCTCGCCCGTATCCACCAGCTTGTAGTAGCTGAGCTCAGGTTCAGTCCGGTAGGTCCCGAAGGTGATCAGGATCTCCTCGAGGTCATCCTGTGCCATCGCGCGATCGAAGGGTTGGCCGACCTCGTGACGGATGAGCTGCCTCACCGCCGCCTCATTGGTCTTCTCGACACCCTCGACGTCAACGCCAGTAACGATGACTTCATCGTACTGGGCAACAGCCGGGAGCGCACAAAGAACGGCTAGAACCGCAGTCCCAGCCAGGGACCACATCATTCGCCGCGTCGTCAGTCTCACCGTCGAAGCCCTCCCTAAGGGCCGCACTCGATTTAGCACGCGCGACCGACATTTCGCAAGTCGGCAAACTCTAACCTGCTATCAGTGCGCGGGTCAACAGAGTCTTTTTTTGTCAGCGGCCGGTAGGCGCGCTCCGTGGCATCCTGTCCGCAGCGGCTGATTGAGTACTGCTGTTCATATACCGTCCACATAGTGCGAGACCTTCTGTTTCAGCGCCACCCGGGCTCGGAACAGCCTGGATTTGACGGTCTCCACAGTCACTCCCAGGGTGTCCGCTATCTCCCGGTATGACAGGTCCTCGAGCTTCAGAAGCAGCACTGTGCGGTAGTCCTCGGGCAGGTCAGCAATCCCTTGCCGCAAGACCTGCCGCAGTTCCTTGCCGCGAACTACGTGGCCGGGCGAGAGGCTCTCATCGGGGATGTCGGCCGTCTCCCCGACCTCCTCCCCCCCTCCCCCACGAACGGGGGCATCGAGGGAGAATGCCTCGAACCGTCTGCGCGTCTGCCGGTGGCGGATGCGATTCTTGCATACGTTGATCGCGATCCGGAAGAGCCACGTCCTAACGTCGGCGTCGCCGCGGAACCTGTGCGCGGCAGCGAAGGCGTTCTCGAAGGTCTGCAGGGTCAGATCCTCGGCCTCATCAGGATCGCCCCCGATGTAGGAGTAGACCAGGTTGTAGATCGACCGGTAGTTCTCGTCCGCAAGCCGGGTGAGCCGCTCACGTACCGACTCGTCGACGCGATCAGCCGAGCCCACGGCCCACACGCCCTGTCGCGGATTGTCGGCATCCGGAACCACTGACCCTACTCCCATCCGCCATGCCTGTGACGTCCCGCAAAACCCCGGGGTTCCCCACAGAGGCGACCGTGGCGGCGCACCAGCTACGCCGAACACATGATAGCACCTGGCTCCGGCGTGGCATGCCCATCTAGGACGCGGTCTGGCACCAACGGCCTACTCGATCACCTCGATCTTCAGGGATCCGATCAACCCGATCACGTCCGTCATCGAGCTAACATCCCCCTCGGCGAACTTGATGTGGGTCGCGTCGACAGGCCACACGGTAGGGCGCGTGCTGTCCACGGCGATCCAACCCTCGCCATCAAGGTTGACCTCATTCCACGCATGGTAATAGAAGCCCGGTGCCCCCGGTTGGTTCCAGTAGACGATGCCAGCCGCGAACTTCGTCGGGATCCCCGCCGCCCGCGCCAGACCCGCATACAGTGCCGCGTAGTCACGGCACACTCCACGAGGGTCGCTCAATACCTCGCTGGCCGATCGGATCGACCCCACCGACGCGTCCGACCGGACCAGCCTGTGCACGCCCTCGCCCAGGAGCCGCGCGATCTCTACGGGCTCGTCAGCGTCGCCCAGGATCTCCTCGGCCTTCGCGATGATGGCGGTGTCGCTCGCCTCGATCATCGCCGTAGCCGCAAGGTACTCGGCCGGACCGTCGGGCAGACTCCCCTCCACGGCCGCAGGGACCGGGGGCACCCTCACCATCACCGTTGCGGTGTAGCGACCGTCCTCTTGCTTCTCGACCTCGGACCACGTCTGCCGTTCATCGGTGATGAGGACGTCGGCCGACGGGATGCCAGACACGCGCAGCTTCAGGTCCACGCGGCGGTCCGGCGTACTGATCGGCTCATCTACCACGACGCGCGTGTCCGCCGCTAGGTCGGGGGTGTACTCCGCCCCCTCCTCCAGACCCGACAGCGCCATCTCCTCGGTCTCCCGCAGCATCTCCTGCTGAGCTGCCGGCGACAGCACCCGCACCGGCTCGCCCGTTACCTTGTCACGCCAGATCTCCATGCTGCCGGTCACCCCGAGGGTGCCGGCTATGCGGTGGCAGTCGTACTCGGTGCCATGGACCGAGATCCGCTCCTCGCCCACCACCGTGTAGGTCCCCGTGATGAGCTGCATCATCATCGGTTCGAAGGCACGGAAGGCCATCTCGTCGCCGACCTCGGGCAGCACGTCCCGCATCGCGAGGTCAGGGTCCACCAAGCTGGCCCCCTCGCCGATGGGAATCTCTCCCTCGGTCGTGCCAGCCTTCGTCTTCCGCTTCCACCGCACCGCCTCGTCGCTGAACTCCGCTTCGACCACCTGGCTCAGGGTGCCTGACTGCTCGTAGTGCCCCCTCAACGGCGCGCCCCCTGCGCTGTAGATCACCTGTTGCAGAATCCCTTGGCGTACCGTCTGGCCCATCATGGTGATCTTGAGGCTGACGTCGTTCACGAAATACACCACGGGCTCGCCGCGCCACACGCCGTTGGAGACGGTCGTGTGCTGCCAGCCCGCTTTCGCCCCCGCCAAGTAGACACCGTAGTAGGTGTCGGTGATGACCTCCAGGTCCGTGGGCGGCGACCACTCCGCATCCGACCCCGGCGGATCGGCCACCGACACGGCCGCCGGAGCATCCGCCGCTTGGGCGTCGACGCTGTCCGATTGGCAACCCATCATCATGCTGACCACGGCAATCAACAGGGTGACCTCCACCCAGCGGCGGCGAGTCATTCTGTCACAACCTCCTCTTGGTTGGCCTCCGCACCCGCGTCGGCCTTCTCCATCGTGTCCGCGTCGAGCACTTCGATCCCAACGCTGCGAATCACCCGGGCAACCGGCACGAACGCTCGCACGTCGCCCTCGGTGAACTTTATGTGCGTCGCATCAGCGGGCTGGCGCACCCCGGGTATCGTCAGCGTGGCGTCGATAGCCACCCACTTCCCGACCCATACCTCGTTCCACGCGTGGAACGCGAAGGCATCGCCCGCCAACACCTCATCGACATACAGCGCCCCGACCGCTATACGACACGGGATTCCCGCTGCCCGGGCTACCCCGCACATGAGCGCCGCGTAGCTCCGGCAGGCTCCGCGAGGCTCCTCCAGCACCTCGAGGGACGAGCGAAGAAGGGGCTCGTTCATGTCCGGCGCCATGGTGCGATCGACCCACTCCGCGATGTCGCACGCCACGATCCACGGGTCCGTCTCATCGCCGGCCAGTTCCTCGGCGACGGCGGCGAACCGCGGGTCGTCGGACTGGATGGTCGCCGTGCTCTCCAGGAACGGCTGAACCTCCTCGGGCACTCCCTCCCCGAGGGCGGGCCGCACTTCCGGCGGACCCAGGGCGAGGACCGTCAACGTGCCCTCCAGGCTGCCGTCCGGCGCCTGTCTGATATCCTCATAGATCTGGCGCCGATCCTCGATGAGCAGCCGCTCGCGATCAATCCCGGTCACCCTCGCCGTCAGTTCCGCGCACGCTCGCGGATCGGGGATCTGGAGCCCTGGGCGCACGGCAGTGCCCTCGATCAGGTCCGGCAACTCCGCGAGTCCAGACGCTTCGCCCGCCTCGAACGCCGCCGCCTCCTCGGCCGACACGCGCTCCAGCGAAAGCTCCAGCGCGCCCACGGAGTAGCTCGAACGGACGATGTACCCGGCGTCATCCACCCAGTGAGTCGTCGGACCCAGCGCCTCCGAGTCGATCTCCAGCCGCCATGCCTCCATCGATCGCCCCGAAACCGATACCGGCTCCCGCCCCGTGTTGACAATGCTGACGGGCTGGATCGACAGGCTCATCGGGTCGAACGCCCAGAGAGTCGCTGCCTCGCTCGTGGGCATGGCGGCGGGGTCGTAGAGGTACTCAGGGTCTCGCAGGCTGATGCCTTCAGGGATGTCCACCGAGCCGGAGGTCTCGTCGTCACCGGATCGGCGCACGTACTCCACACGGTCGGGGTAGTAGGTGGCGATCACCTGCTGTCCGGCGCCCGCGACCCGGCGACCGGCCGGGCCCTGCCTCCCCACGGCCCAGGCC
>JAEAME010002582.1_pt1 | contig 10238 bp, 10 predicted proteins | sample 8958731 | NCBI WGS metagenome assembly JAEAME01 (sample SAMN16933194, study PRJNA681113) | bioreactor sludge metagenome | isolation source: anerobic bioreactor sludge (Control) | place: India:Bengaluru | collected 2018-10-24
CGCGATGATCGCCGATGTTTCTTCCGGGCCCAGGTTAAAAGCCATTCTGTTGATAATATTTGTCCCGGTGGTTATAAGCATCCTCGGTGTATCAATGTCGAATTTAACGCCCGTCACGAAGTAGGCAGGTTCATCTTTTACGCACAGAACGATATCGTTATCGATAACGGCAGCGCAGCATTTCTGGTCCATCAAGTGTGTGTCGGCGAATTCTCCTACCAGCCTTGCCATTTCTTTGATCCCAATCTCTTTCATTTTTTGTTCCTCCTTCCGGTTTATACGTTACCGGACGAAACCGTAATCAAAAGCAAGCCATCTGTTTCTTTTCGCATACCCGGTGAAAATTTCATGTCCTAATATCAACCTTTCCTCCATGTCTCTGACATCTGAAATCCGGCTTACAGAGTATTCCCGAATCGTATGCCAGATGTAATGATTCCTTCAAAAAATATGCCATGATGATACGATATTGAAAAACCTTAAATAACAATATGTTGGATAATGTGTCATGAGCGGCAGCATTTCCTGACACTCCAAAATATGTTGCTTTTCCCCCTTCAGTGTCATTTATGCTGAGGGTTTTAACTCTTGACAAATTATTGTAATACGGGTATTTGATAAATTATGGATTGCAGCGTCAGTCGTTTTGATACCATTGTTACTGTTTGAAAAAGTTATGAGGAGAAGCAAATGACCGTAATAATCCCGCCTATCCCTTTCCCTAATTCTTACTGGGTTTCGCCGGCGAAATTACTTGCCGGATACTATCCCGGTGATCTCGATACCGTAAAGATGGAAGACAAACTGAAAAGGCTCCTTTGGGTTGGAATCAGGCACATCATCAACCTCATGGAAGAGGATGAACGGAAGAGATATGGCGACCCTTTTCCGTCATATGAGAATGCTATAGCGCGTTATGCAAAACGAACATCGATACAGGTAACCTGCGTCCGTATGCCCATCAAGAATCTCACCGCTCCAACCCGCGGGTATATGCGGGATATTCTTAATGAGATCGATAACTCGATCGCTCAGGATAGACCCGTTTATGTTCATTGCTGGGGTGGAAAAGGCCGCACGGGGACCGTTGTCGGGTGTTATCTTGCCCATCAGGGATACGCGCATGGTGAGAATGTTTTTGACCTTATTCAGAAGCTTAAGCCCAATGACCCCGATGCCTATTATCCTCTGCCTCAGACCCCGCAGCAGCGCCATCTGGTCGTTACCTGGCAGGATAAAGAAAAAAGAAAAAACAGAGCTCCCCGGGCGAACCAGGTTTAACCGATTCCTGTTCTGTTGTCTCTTGTTGCCGGATGTTCGCATCATGCTGCCTGCTTTACACGATTTGCTTGACCTCTTATTCCCTTGCGTTTCATCGCATCCTCTGATACCATAAGAATGCCTCAAAACGAATGAGAAGGGGAGGTCTTGTTATGAGCAAATCCATTCTTGATAATAAGAAAATACTGGCAGTCGATGACGAACCTGACATACTTGAAATTCTCAAAGAAGAGATAGAATCAAGCTGTTCCGGTTGTGTTGTGGATATTTCCACGAACTACGAGGATGCCGCAAAGCGTCTTGAATCGAATAATTATGACCTTGTTATTCTTGACATCATGGGGGTCCGGGGATTTGATCTCCTGGAAATCGCGGTGAAAAAAAATCTCAGAGCAGTTATGCTCACCGCCCATGGCTTGAGTGAAGAGAACCTTATGAAATCTTATGATATGGGAGCGCTTGCGTATCTGCCGAAACAAAAATTGGGTGAGATTGTTCCATTTCTTGAGAATGCTCTGAAATATGATTTTCAATCCGGCTGGAAACGTCTCTTTGAAGCATTACGAGATGTTTTTACCAATCTGTTAGGCAGGAACTGGAAGAAGATTGAAAAAGATATCGGTATGAAGCGACCCCGTCTTTGAAATCTTTTAAGAGCGTTTTTGATTTTGCATTTCACATTACCTTCATGTCGGTTCCACCCACGGCTCTTGTCTGTCTTGCTGAGTTCGTGGATATTGCATCTAAATATAAAATTAGTTTGAGATTTGCTCTTCGCGCCATGTATACTCATCCCACATTATCGTTCCTTGGTATTAGTGCTTCGTCACGAGTGTTGTTTTCCTGACTGCCGTATTTTATTTTTTTTATTTAGCGCTTAAAACGCAATGTTTCTCGTGTCGTTTCATGATCAGATCAGCGCCCAGACAATGGCATAGAACAGGGCCGGCAACAGGTTGCCGATGCGGATTTTAGCGGCGCCGAGGAGGTTGATGCCGATAGCGACGATCAGAAGGCCGCCTGTTGCCGTAACAGCGCTCAGGACGGCCGGTTCCTGCAGGAAAGCGAGTTTCGCGGCAAGGAGTGTTATGGTTCCCTGAACAACAAAGACACTCGCGGCGGAAAAGATGACGCCGATACCAAGCGTAGAAGCAAATGCGGCGGCTGCCACACCGTCCAGCATAGACTTCACGTACAACGTGGTCGCGTTCCCTGTTGTTCCGTCCTGAATGGAGCCGACGATAACCATAGCGCCTGTGCAATAAAGCAGAGAACTGGTTACAAAACCTTCCACGAACGTTGAGGATTCGGAACGGGCTCGATTTCTCAACCAGAGACCGAAGCGCTCAAGACCGGTCTCGATTTTCAGGAATTCACCGGTCAGCGCCCCCAGGAGGAGACAGCCGATTGTCGGTATCACATTGGAAACGGAAAGGGCCATTTGCATGCCGATAAGCAATGTTGACAGCCCGAGTGCCTGCATCAAAATAGTCTTCACGCGTTCCGGGAGCTTGACCCCGGCCAAAAGGCCGATAAGGCTCCCTGCTATTATGGCCGCCGCGTTAACAATAGTCCCTTTCAGAATGTACCCTCCTTATCAATCAGTTTCAAGATTCGCGATTCACTTTTTATTTTCTTCCTTTCACCTTTCGCATTGCTCGTTTTTTACTATTCACTTTTCAATAATGACTATTCGCTGTCATCATTGACCCTACGACCCAATGACCCAACGACTCAACGACCCAATAACACAGTCTAACATATTTTGGATTGAATATATTTCAGACACTTATTATAATACTTCATGAATTCTTTCAGGACACCACGTGCGCGCTTACGCGTATTCCGATTTCTGCTCATCGTCATTTCACTGATGCTTTTTTTGCCCTCTCCGGGATTCTCAGCCCCTGATTCCGTGCGTTTCTTTCGATCAGGTGACGGCAGAATACACATACGAAACGAACACAATAAACGTGAAGCACGTGTGAACCTATTTAATTCCGATGGCAAGCTTGATGAAAAGGCTCTTGGCGAAATCGACGCGGTATTCGGTTTTCCCAAAAATCAGAAAGGAGAGCACACCTCTCTCAGGCTTCTCTTTTTCTTAGACCATTTTTCTGACAGGATTGCCCCCGGTAAAATGATCCATCTCACCTCAGGGTACAGAAGTCCTGATTATAATGAGAAGCTGAAAAAATCCGGTGGTAACATAGCCGGTACGAGCACCCATATGGACGGCATGGCACTGGATTTTTATCTGGATGGGGTGAAGGGCAAGACCATCTGGGAGATCATTCGAAAAGAGAATTGCTGCGGAATCGGCCATTACGGAGGTGTTAATGTCCACCTTGATTCCGGAAGGCCCCGCTTCTGGGAAGCGGCAACGTCAAAGACAGGCACGACAGAAAGTGAATTCAACCGCAAGGTCTATCTGACAACCGAATACGATCGTTACCAACAGGGAGAAAAAGTCCGTTTCTTTCTTACGTCACTGAGCGATTTTCAATTCGGGATCAGCAGAGCAGGCGCTTTATTAAAAAGTGTTGACGCCAGGAATGACGGGATAGAATTACAGATTCAAGGCCGTGAAGAAGAGAATTGTCTCATGATCAAAGACAGAGACGCGTCGCGATCAACATACGCGACACTGCCCGCTGAGTTAGAGCCGGGCCGGTACAGGATTCGACTCAATTTTTGCAGTAGACCGTTCGAGCAGATGCCGGCCACCTGTTAGTCCTCACGGGTTTGACCCTCACCTTTGCCGGCGACCGGGTCTATCGAATTCAGAGCAGGTGGTATCCCATATCAAGAGACGCCTTCAACGTGGTCATTTATTCATTCATGGGGCTTTTTAAAATGTTCTTCATAACCTTCAGTCTTGTTCCCTATATTGCCCTTTTGATCATGGGATGAAACCGGTCTGCAGCTCATTGTAAAGACGAAATATTTTTATGCACAGAATAAAAGGATACTTGATACAAACATTCATTTTAATGTATATTTTGTAGGCAATTAGTTGTATCGCACGTCAAAAGGAGACCGGCATGAAAGACACAAGAACCCAACCCGTGGGAATGACACAGGAAAAAAATGAAGGCAAAGGTAATTCCGTGCATCCGGTAATCGACAACACGACCCTCATCAACAGGTCCTACGTCTATGAATTTGCCAGCGAAGCATATTGCCGGGATCATGGAACGACCAGAAAAGAAATCATCGGCAAACCGGTGTCATTTATCTGGGGGGAGGCAAACTTCAAAAAGTACATCAAGAAAAATCTGGACCGCTGTTTTGCCGGCAATGTGGTGCGTTACGAGAACTGGTTGGAGTTTCCCGGCCAGGAGCCCAGATACTACCGTGTCTCTTATTCACCTTACGCAAATCCTGAAGGCGAAATTACCCATGCGGTGATAGCCTATCAGGATATAACAGAGCTGAAAAATGAAGCAGACTCCCTGGAAAAGATCGAGGCAGGTTTCAAAACAATCCTGAGGAATATGCATTACGGAGTGTTTACTTTTGACACCGAAGGGCGTTTTACTTTCGTCAATGATGTGGTTGTCAAGAGATCGGGGTATCCCAGGAAGTGGTACGCGGGAAAGACGCTCTTTGATGTTGTCCGGCCGCAGGAAAGGGCAAAAGTTGAAGAACATTTCAAAGCGACCGTACGGGGAGAACAGGTCCTTCCCTATGAATTCGCCTACCTGAGAGCGGAAAACGAGGTGGCGTGGGTACATATCAGCACTACGCCTATTCGTGAAGAAGGGCGTATCGTGGGTGTGCTCGGTGTTTTGTTTGATGTCACAAAACTGACGAGATCGCAACAGGCCCTTAAAGAAAGCGAGAAGAAGTATAGAACGCTTTTTGAAGATTCGCGAGATGCTATTTTCATTACTAACAGCAAAGGGATCCATACCGATGTGAACAGCGCATGGTCGAAGCTTTTTGGTTACACGAAGGAAGAAACGCAAAATCTCCGAGCTATTGACACATACGTTAACCGGGACGATTGTATAACTTACATGAAAGCGATCGAAGAAAAAGGTTTTGTCGAAAACTTCAAAACCAGATTAAAAAAGAAAGACGGAACGGTTATGGACTGTTTACTTAACGGAACACCGATCAAGGGGCCTGAAGGCGATATTGAGGGCTACCAGGGCATTATAAGAATGGCGGGCGAGAAGTAGAAACGAAAGAGGAGGGGCGGGGAGGGGGGATATATTTCCCTCCCCGGGAAAATAACAATCAGCGTTATTGAATTTGGTGAAGCATTTCTATTCAGCAAATCCTGCTAAACTACCACAGGATAAGGCGGCAATACCATACGGACGATATTTGTTTCCCACACCTTCTGCATGATTGACAGAGGCAAGGGTTTATAAGGATTTTTTTTGGCATTTAATACCGGATCAGAAATATCTTCGATACATTTAAAAAAAAGCGAAAATTGCCGTCAGATTGCCCTCGATAAACAAGAGGGTGAATCCTCAGAACTTTCATTATTGATAATATCGACAAATACATCAACGAGATCAGCCCTTAACTGTGTTCCTGCCACGCGGATCAGTTCCTGCAAGGCGTCTTCTTTAGAAAAAGCCTTTCTGTAAGGCCTGTCTGAAGTCATGGCGTCGAATGTGTCGGCAACAGCGATAATGGCCGCGAAGAGCGGTATGCCTTCGCCGGATAGCCCGTCAGGATAGCCTCTCCCGTCCTGCCGTTCGTGGTGATGCCGTACCGCCGGGATATATTTACGCAGCGACGGCGCTTTTTCAAGGATGGAAGCCCCGTATTCCACGTGGTGGATCATCTCCTCGTATTCGTAATCAATAAGACCGGATTTTTTCAGCAGGATAGAATCGGGTGTTTTTATTTTCCCCACATCATGGAAGAGGCATGCTACTTCGAGGTCTTTCCGCTCCTGAGTATTGAGACCTATTTCTTTGCCGAGTTTCAAAGATAGTTGTGACACCCGCGCGGAATGTCCATGGGTATATGAATCTCTCGCGTCTATGGCTGCCGCCACCACCCGGACAATTGCGATATACGATTCTTCGAGTTCCCGGGCGTACCTGTTCAGCTTGCCCTGTTGCCCGGTGATTGTAGACGACATTTCATTGAAATTGATGGTCAGTCTGCCGAGCTCATCATCAGAATATATTTTGAGAGGAATTTCCGCGACGCCTTTTTTCAATTTTTCTACCCCGATCGAGAGTTCTTTGATGGGCCTTAAGAAAAAAGACGCCATGAGGATGCTTGTGATAGCGCCAAGAAGAAGAATGATGTTGGAAATCAGGAATATTTTTGACTGCACCTCACCTTGTGCCGCCATGAGAACGGATTTATTAACGGCAAGGACTACCTTGCCCAGAGGCTTGTTCATAAAAATGATGGGATACGATATTTCCATGAGTGTGTATGAAGTCCTGGACAGTTCTTTCACGGCCACCCCGTTATGGTTTGTCGTGATCACCTTTCCCTGATCAGCCACCACGGCTTTCTCGCCGTATTTCTTTTCGCTGTGAGCAATTATTTTGTTGTCAGGAGTGAGGATAGCTACATAGTCCATATCATTGTTTGTCTTTTTTATCTGCAAAACGAGCTGATCAAGACCTGCCTGGTCGTTGTATAAAAGACTGTAAGCGGCAGAGGCGGCCACGTCTCTGCTTACCGATTCTCCTCGTTTAATGATCTCGTTCAGCACATACTTATTCATGATATTTACTGTCGTAATACTGAGAGTGAAGGAAGTACAGGCCAGGAGGGTAACGACGAGAAAGGCAATCTTGAAACTGAGGCTTGAAGACCGGAACCTTTCCCGCACCATCTGTAAAATGGCCGGAATCAGACCTAAATGCGAATGAGAATCAGAAACGTTTTTATCCGTATGCGAATTATGATCAATATTCATCTTCAACATCCCTGTATTTGAACTGTGTGATATAAATCATCATTTACTCATGTCCATCTCCCTTGAGTGGAACGTAATTAATTCTATTGGCAATTCACGTGCCACAGTAATACATACCGTAATGCCTTGTTATTGCTAGATATAAAACAAAAAAGGAGATTTATGGGTAATCCTAACCTACATTTTTTGTAGCTCAAGCTACAAAGAAGGAGGGAACATGGAAAGAAAGCAACAAAAAAAGTATCGACTTGAAGAAACTGCTTGGATTTCTTCTGTGTTTTATTTAATCTGTTAAGGAACAAAATGGAAATCAGAATCAAGAAAATAAACACGCGGGTACTCGCCGGAAATGCTTCGGGCGTGATAAATATGTACCGGGTCATCGAAGACGGCAGAGAATTTTTCCTTAACCGCACAGTGCGTCTGCATGGCAGCAGTCTTAGCATGGCGGGGAAAGAAGGTATTCTCTATGTGGACAGCGAAGACAACAAAGTGCACAGGCAGATAGTGGCCTTAAGCGGGGCATGCGGGCTGAATACTGATGATGAAACAGTTGAAGGGTTGTCACCGCAGTCGGTCAGATTATTGATCATGGCAGATGAGACAAACGAGTCAGAGGAAATTACGATAACCGGTGATGAAGATGTGAAACATGAAGTGTTTGAAACGAATAATGAAAGGTAAATTCTGAAATGAGAAGACGAATGGTATGATTTGCCGGGCCCATTCAATGTTCTACGACCCAATGACCCAACAGTGCAAGAGACAGACGATTGGGCATAAACAGCGAAATGCGAATATTATTAATAAGCTTTCAGAATCATGATCGAATTGATGATAGTGCGTGCCGCGTCAGGTTTCCCCAGTCGTTTTGAATTTTTTCTCAATTCTTCGAGACGTGCCGGTTCGCTGAGGAGCATTGAAACGCGATAGCTTAAAGCGCCGTCGTCACAGGCCTTAAGCGCCGCGCTGTTTTCGAGAAGAAAATCGGCATTCCGTTCTTCCTGACCGGGGATGGGCGATACTACAATCATGGGGAGCCCCATGGCGAGACATTCCGATGTGGTGAGTCCTCCGGGCTTGGTAATCGCCAGATCACTGGCAGCCATGACCCTCTCGACGACACGCGTGAAACCGAGCGGAAAAAGCCTTCCCGGATGCTTCGCGGCGATTTCATTGAGATGATCGAGGAGTCGCTCATTTCTGCCCGCGAGAGCAACGATCTGAAAATCATGATTCAGGGTGAGGAGCATTTCAGCAAGTGTTTCAATTCCGCCGATGCCGGCGCCGCCTGACATCATGAGAATAGTTTTTTTATCCGGATTGAAGCCAAATTCTTCAGCGCACTCTTTTCGTGACAATCTGTCAGAAAACTGGGGCATAATGGGGATGCCGGAAACGTGAACGGTGTCGTGGGATATACCGCGTGCGGCCATACGCCAGGCGACTTCTTCGTTAGCCGCGAAGTAGCCGTTCATGTAAGGGTGTATCCAGAGCGCGTGGACGTCGAAATCAGTAACCACAACCCAGACCGGTTTTATGAACTTTCCTTTTTTGATTTTCCGGGAGAGGAGCTGGGCAGGCAGAAAATGAGTGCAGATGACATGGTCAGGTCTGGTATCTTTTAAAACGCCGATCAATTTCTGCGTGTTTAATCTTTCCATGGCGGCACGAAATTGATTTAAGGCCGAATCGGTTTTTTCCTGGTCGGTTTTATTGTACAAATAACCCCAGAGGGCCGGATATTTTTCGACAATCTTCAGGTAGGAATCAGTGTAAGCCTTCCGGAAGATAGGAGATACCAGTTCCATGACATCTACATGGACAACATCGATATCTTCGTACCACCGTTCAATAGCTGCTTCAAGTGCCTGAGCTGCCCGCACATGGCCCGCCCCGGCCGATACGCTGAGGATCAGTATTTTCGTTCCTTTTTTGCTTTTCATAGACATATATTATCCTCCCGCTTATCTTTCAGGCAATTACGGTTCTTTATTAAAATTACGGATAAACTCAATAATATCCTTGAACACTGTGTGATAACCGTAGCCGCCCTCACGCAATTCCCGGATTGCCTCTTCTGTTTTCCATTTTTGAATGGTAATACGATAAAGGGCAACAGCAGTCCCTGTCCTGTCCGCGCCGTGCTGGCAGTGAACAAAGACGGGCCACATCGCCGGGTTGTTCATGATATCAAGGGCTTTCCGATATCGTGTTCTGTTTGGTTTTGTTGTCGATGTGGGAACATCAAAATAGTTAAAGCCCATTCTGGTAATTCTTTTTTTATCGGTATGATGTTCCCGGAGATTGATAATTGTCTTGACTCCCATCTTTTTAAGCTCCAGAAAACCTCCCCGTGTAGGCTGCGAGCCACGATAAAGCGTGTTTGAGACTTTATAAAGATTCGGCAGGCCTTTTTTCACGACCGGTGTTGCCCACGTTGCCGGTCTTTCAGCGGCTGTCTTCGCGTAGCCCAAATTGAATGTCGTCAATAAAGAACAAGCAGATATGACTACAAATATATAACGAAGTAGAGACTTAAATGTGTTTTTCAGAGTCATATGAGTGTTATGATTCTATTTTGTTATGAAATAAAAATCAAGAAAGGTGATGAGTAAAATAAATATTGACTTAAATCAAGGACACCTTTACAGGGGATGTTTATGATACTTATATTGACAGGGTAGGAGTGTATCATGAAATGTCCGGGACAGGATATGAGAAATTGGAAGCCGGGGGATATTTTTGATGTCGAGTGCCCTCAGTGCGGAAATGCCGTTGAGTTCTTCAAGGACGAAGGAACCAGGCGATGCGGCCAGTGCGGGAACAAGGTTGTCAATCCCCGTATGGACCCCGGTTGCGCCGGCCACTGCGAATTCGCGGCGCAATGTTTGGGTGACGCGAGACCTCATGATGCAGAAAAATGAGGCATCTATAAAGGGTATATCTTTTTTTTATAAGCAATGTCTTTCCGATTCAGAGAATGTATTATGGCACTATTTCATTGACATACTGAAACGCTCATCGTATTATTTATCACAGGAAAAGA
>JAEAME010002609.1_pt1 | contig 10237 bp, 8 predicted proteins | sample 8958731 | NCBI WGS metagenome assembly JAEAME01 (sample SAMN16933194, study PRJNA681113) | bioreactor sludge metagenome | isolation source: anerobic bioreactor sludge (Control) | place: India:Bengaluru | collected 2018-10-24
CCTGCCACGCGGTGTATCTGTACTTCGGCTTTGTGTTCAAATGCGGGGAAGGCCCGACGGCCGGCCCCGCCGCACCGTATCGGTTCTGTTCCGGTCCCCGCCGGCTTAATGGGGATGGGTCTGGTACAGGATGTAACCGTATAAGAAAAACCGGGCCACCCGGGAAAGGGCTGCCAGCAGGTATTTGCGGTTGCCGAAACCCGATGCCCCGACCACCAGGCTGGTGGCTGAATAGGGCAGCGGAGTGGCGGCAGCCACCACAATCAGAAAAATACCGTATTTACGCACCATAGGCAGGTAACGGCTGAAAAAGCGCCGCTGCAGATAGCGGTAACCAACCACCCGCTGGAGGTATTTGCCGGCCAGAAAGGCTGTATACCCCGCCAGGCAGGATACGGCCGTAAAAAAGAGAATATGCAGCACATACTGGAGCAGATCACCCTTGTGAAGCGCCCAGATCATGAAAACCTCGGGCGGTATCAATCCGAAAAAGAATTCAGAAAAGAGGTAGAGCCCGTATATCTGAAAAGGTTTGGAATAGAATTTCTCAATCCAGTATTCCGGGTTGTCCTTGTAGACAAGCTCCACGAAAAGGATATAGGCGCCCACGATAAGCGACAGCCATACCAACCCTTTCAGGAGGTTGACAATCAGAAAACGGAGGCGCGGATATCGGTTGAAAAGCATCGTATCAGTTCAGCCCTCTTTTGCGGAGCAGCGGTTCGATGGAGGGATCCTTGCCCCGGAACTTCCGGTAGACGGCCATTCCCTCGTCGGCACCCGATTTGGCAAGAAGGGTGCGGAAGCGGGCTGCCACCTCCGGATTGAAAATATCGCCGGTTTCGCGGAAAGCTTCAAAGGCGTCGGTATCGAGCACCGCAGCCCACAGGTAAACATAATATCCTGCGGTGTATCCGCCGGTGAAGGTGTGGGAGAAATAGGTGCTCCGGTAGCGGGGCAGGATTTCGGGGATCAGTCCGTATTTCTCCATCGACTTATTCTCGAATTCCCTGACGTCGGAGATCGCCGGATCGGTAACGGTATGGTAGTCCATGTCAAGCAGCGAGGCGGCTATATATTCGCCGGTTATGAATCCCTGGTCGAAGGTGCCGGCGGCTTCCAATTTGGCAATCAGCGAGTCTGGAATGGCCTCACCGGTTTGGTAATGTTTGGCATACACCTTCATCACCGCCGGTTCGGCGGCCCAGTTTTCCATAATCTGGGAGGGCAGTTCCACGAAGTCGCGGGGCACGGAACGGCTGGTACGGCGGTAGGGTCCGTCGGTGAAAAGGCTGTGAAGGGCATGGCCGAACTCGTGGAACAGCGTCGATACCTCGTCAAAGCTGAGCAGGGCCGGCGTATCCCCGGCAGGACGGGTGAAATTCATCACCATCGACACCAACGGGTAGATGTGTTCCCCCTCCGGAGTATAGGATGCCGAACGGAAACCGGTACACCAGGCCCCCACCCTTTTGCCGTCGCGCGGGTGGAAATCCATGAACAGCACCCCCACATGCGAACCATCGGCCTCCTTCACCTCGTAGGCAACCGCCTCATCATGGTACACCGGAATGTCGCCTCGTTTCTCAAAGGTGATGCCGTACAGCCTGTTGGCAACATAAAAAATACCTTCGATCGCATTGTCGAGGGTAAAGTAGGGTTTTATCTGGGCTTCGTCGAGGTTGAATTTCTGCTTCCGCAGTTTTTCCGAATAATACCACCAATCCCAGGGGGCCAGCTTGAAACCGCCGCCTTCGGCATCGATGATCTGCTGCATGGCGTCACGGTCGGCCTTGGCAATTTTCATGGCCGGGTCCCACAGCTTGAGCAGGAAATCGTACACCGCCTGCGGGGTTTTGGCCATGTTGACATCGATCACATATTCCGCAAAATTGTTGAAACCCATCAGTTTCCCCTTTTCGTGGCGCAGCTGCACCAGCTTTTTGATGATCTCCTTGTTGTCAAATTCGTTGTCGTTGTCGCAGCGCATGAAATAACCCCTGTAGAGTTTCTCACGCAGGGTCCGGTTTTCGGCATACTGGAGGAAGGGCAGCATGCTGGGCTTGTCAAGGGTGAAAACCCACTTGCCCTCCATTCCCTCCTTTTTGGCCTGGTCGGCAGCCCGGAGAACCACATCCCCGGGAAGACCGGCCAGATCGGCCTCCGTTTCCACGACCAGCCGGAAGTTCTTATTGCTTTCGGCCAGCAGGTTATCGCTGAACTGCAGCTGAAGTTTCGACAGTTCTTCGTTCAGGGAGCGCAATGTGTTCTGGTCTTCCTGCGACAGGTTGGCGCCGTTGCGCTCGAAATCCTGGTAGTATTTTTCCACCAGCCTGAGTTGCTGGTCATCGAGCCCCAGGGTCTCGCGGCGGTCATACACCGACTTGATGCGCCGGAAAAGAAGGGGGTTCATGGAAATGTTGTCGCGGTGACGGGTCAGTTTGGGGGTGATCTCCCGGGCCAGGGCCTGCCGTTCCGGATTGGAGATCGCTCCGTTCAGCGGGCCAAACACCCCCTGCACCTTTTCGAGCAACCGGCCCGACCGGTCATAGGGCAAAATCGTGTTTTCAAAAGTCGCAACCGACGTATCGGCGACAATGGCGGCAATTTCAGCCTCCTGGGCTACAATCCCCGAATCGATGGCCGGAATGAAATGCTCTATCCGGATCTCCTCGAAGGGGGGTACCTGAAAGGGAGTGGTGTACTCCGTGAAAAAAGGATTCGTCATGCCTGTGGCTTTTTCTTTCTCCCGGCCGGTGCAGGATGCCAGCAACAGCCCGGGAATTGCAAGTAAAATCAAGAACCTGTTCATATTAAACTGTTTTTGTGGTTATTAAATATGGTATGCGCCGCAAAGGAAGGGGTTGCCGGGGAATAATCCGAAACCGGAAAGTCCCTCCGGGAAGTAAGTAACTCCCTGCGGATGCCTTGCCGGCCTGTTTTCACCCTTGCCGCCGCCTTTGTGCTTCAACAGGCAAAAATAGGCATTCCGGTTGAAATTAGCCACATTCCGGGAGGATGAATTCACCGCCGGAGGGCTTGGTGTTGAAAAGTGAATCGGCGATCTGCGCAGATGAGGCAGCCATGCTGCCTGACCATGCGGGAAGATTCTAAATGCGGTCAAATAAAGAAATGATCGCCCCGGGGGGGCTATCAGGCAACCGGCTGATCTACCCTGCCCATCATGGCGTATAAGAGTTTATAAAACGCCTTTTTCCCCGGGGCGCGGCCCCTGACTGGCTGAAAACGGGCCTTCAGCCCGTGCAATCAGAAAAAACCTCCGTTCACCGACCCGCAGGAACATCCTAATTTTAACAAGCCGGGCCCATAATACAGGCATGCCGGAAAAAATTCTGCTTCGGAAATTCAGTCATTTTGAAAAACAGCCGCTACATTTGTTAACTTGCAAAACTCCTTTAAAAAAAAGAAAGATGAAGCATTCATTGGTTCTTTCGCTGAGGCTGAGCGGCCTCCTGCTGGTGTTACTGCTGGTGGCCCCCGCGGCAATGGCTCTACATCCCGACTTTTCGGGTAAATGGAAACTGAACACTGCGAAGAGCAAACTGGGCGATCAATTCAGTATGGCTCCCCGCGAGATGGTAATCGTTTGTCAGGAGAATGAAATGTCGGTGGTCAGGCACTCCGAATTCCAGGAGCAGACCGTGACGATCAGCGACCGCTACACCCTCGATGGCAAGGAATCGATCAACGAGGGATGGATGGGGAGCGAAAAGAAATCGGTTGCTGTCTGGGCTGCCGACGGACAAACGCTTTCGGTTGCCACGAAAATACCCTTCGGGGAGTCTGATGAATTATCGGTCGCAGAGGTTTACAGCATCGAAAGCGGGTGCCTGAAAATTCAGGCAAAAGCGGTCTCCGGGTGGGGCACCACTGAGGAGATCTATATTTTTGACAAACAGTAACTTCTGCTGTTACAGCCAGGAGAGCGGGGTCTGGCCGTGGCCTGCAGCCGGCCATCCGGCCCGGGAGTTTTTTGAATTAACAACCATTGATGAACAGATGAATTTATTATCGGAGCTTACACCGCAGCCTTTGTGGGGCTATTTTGCGCGCATTCTGGAGATCCCCAGGCCCTCGAAGAAAGAGGAGAAGATCATAGCCTTTCTGGAGCAGTTTGCCGGGGAACAGGGACTTCCCTTCAAAAAGGATGAGGCAGGGAATGTTCTGATCAGCAAGCCGGCTTTCCCGGGCCGGGAGGGGTCCCTTCCCCTGGTCTTGCAGACCCACCTCGACATGGTATGCGAGAAGAACAGCGACAAGGTATTTGATTTTGAGAAGGATGCCATTGTACCGGTGATGATGGGGGAATGGGTGAGCGCCGACGGCACCACCCTGGGGGCTGATGACGGGATCGGCATAGCGGCGCAACTGGCGGTACTGGCGTCGGGCAGCCTTCGTCACGGTCCCCTGGAATGTCTGTTCACAGTAGACGAAGAGACAGGACTTACGGGCGCCCGTGCCCTGAAGCCTGGTTTTTTCAGTGGCACCGCCCTGGTCAACCTTGATTCGGAAGATGAGGGGGAGATTTTCATCGGCTGTGCCGGCGGCATGGATACCACCGCACAGTTCAGCTACCGGGCTATGCCCGTGGCAGCCGGGAAAAAGGCGTTGCGTTTCCGGGTCACAGGGCTGGCCGGCGGCCATTCGGGCGATGACATCCACCGGGGGCTGGGCAATGCCAACAAGCTGCTGGCCCGTTTCCTGGTGCAGGCTGCGGAGCGTTTTCCCTATGCCCTGGCCACGTTCGACGGGGGCAACCTGCGGAATGCCATTGCACGCGAGGCCGAAGCGGTGGTGGTCACCGCCCCGGCGCAAGCCGCTCCTCTGCGCGCTTTTTTCGACCGGTTTGCCAGCCTTCTCCGCTTTGAATATGAGATCACCGAGCCGGGGCTCACTCTCCACGCCGGGGAGGTAGACCTTCCGGCCATTGGCATAGACCCACGGTCTGCCCGACGGCTGCTGGATGCCCTGACAGCCTGCCCGCACGGGGTGCTCGAAATGAGCAGCCGCATGCCCGGCATGGTTGAAACCTCGACCAACCTGGCAGCGGTCAAATGCTCCGAGCCCGGCGTCATCACGGTGACTACCAGCCAGCGCAGCGAAATAGAAAGCCGCAAGATCATGGCCGCCTCCATGGTAGCCTCCCTTTTCCGTCTCGCCGGCGCCACCGTAGACCACTCCGACGGCTATCCGGGCTGGACGCCCAACCCCTCCTCCCCCCTGCTCAAAAGCTGCGTTGAAACCTACCGTGAGCTCTTCGGCACCCAACCGGTGGTGCGCTCCATCCATGCAGGGCTCGAGTGCGGGCTTTTCCTGGAAAAATACCCGGGCCTCGACATGGTAAGCATCGGGCCTACCATCAAAGGCGCCCACTCTCCATCCGAAAGGATCAACATTGAAACCGTACGGAAATTCTGGGACCATCTGGTAGCCATCCTGGAATTACCGGCCAGTGGTATTCTTTCCGGCACCCTGCAGCCATGAATCCCCGAAGCAGCGGCCTGTTGCTCCATCTGACCTCCCTGCCGGGCAGGGAAGGCTGCGGCACCATGGGAGGTGAAGCACGCCGGTGGATCGACTTTCTCCACGAGACGGGCCAGCAGCTCTGGCAGATCCTTCCCCTCTGTCCGCCCCACCACGGCAACTGTCCCTATCTTGCATTCTCGGCCTTTGCCGGCAATCCCCTGCTGATAGACCTCCGCACCCTGGAGGAGGAAGGATTTTTACCGGCCGGCGAGCTTGCCTGCGTTCCGCGGTTCGACATCCGCCAGGTCGAGTTCGAAAAAGCCAAAGCTTGGAAAACGGGACTTCTGCGCAAGGCTTACCGTCGCTTCACCTCCGTGCCGCCCCAGGGCAGCGAAGAAGCTTACGGCCGTTTCCTTAAGGAAAACAGCTGGTGGCTGGATGATTACGCGATCTTTATGGCCGCCCGCGACCATTTCGGAGGGATAAAGTGGCAGGAATGGCCACGCCCGCTGAAAAGCCGGGAGCCCGGAGCCCTGGATTCGTTGTGCTCGCTTCTCAGCGAAGAAACAGGATTCCACCGGTTTGTACAGTTCTGCTTTTTCAGGCAGTGGGACAGTCTCCGCGGTTACGCGGCATCCAAAAATGTACGGATCATCGGCGACATCCCCCTCTATGTGGCGGGCGACAGCGCCGATGTCTGGGCCAATCCCGGGATTTTCCGCCTCGACGGAGAGCTGAACCCGCTGCAGGTTGCCGGCGTACCCCCCGATTATTTCAGCGCCTCCGGGCAGCTGTGGGGCAGCCCCGTCTACGACTGGGACAACCTCCAGAAACAGGAATACCACTGGTGGATCGCCCGTATACACTTCAACCTGAGGATGTTCGACCAGGTACGGATCGACCATTTCCGCGGACTCGAAGCTTTCTGGTCCGTACCGGCGGGAGAAGAAACCGCCATCCACGGCGAATGGGCCGCCGCCCGCGGCTACCAGATGCTCGACCTGCTGCGCCGGCAGCTGGGCAACTTCCCGATGATCGCCGAAGATCTCGGCACCATCACACCCGAGGTGGAACAACTGCGGGACACCTTTAACCTGCCGGGGATGAAAGTCCTTCAGTTTGCCTTCACTTCCGACGAAAAAAACCTTCACCTGCCCCACAACTACCTTGTCAATACCGTGGTTTATACCGGCACCCACGACAACGACACCGCCTGGGGATGGCTTCACGCAGCCGGCGAACAAGAGAAAAAAAGAGCCCTTTCCTACCTGAAAAACTATCACTGGCAGCCGGTCTGGGGGTTGATGGAAATGGCCTGGGCCTCCGTGGCCTGCAAGGCGGTGGCTCCCCTGCAGGACCTGCTCGAACTGGGCGCCGAAGCCAGAATGAACATCCCCGGCGTGGCCACCGGAAACTGGGCATGGCGCTTCCGGTGGAATCAGCTCAGAGGCAGGCACCGCCGGTTCCTCCGGGAAATCACCCGCAAATACAACCGCACGCCGGATTAGGTATATCCTGCAACAAACCGGACAAACAGGAGATCCAGGATAACAAACCAGCGGCCCCTCCTATCGCACCTCCGGCCCCTGGAACTCCTTTTCGTCCTTACAGGTCCCTATGATCTCAGTTTTTGTCTCCAGGATCTTTTTCTTTATCTCCTCGATGCTCTCCAGAATCTCCCGGTTGTGCATACCGATTTTGTAATTCATCATGATGATCTTTACCGAAACCAGCAAAACGCCAGCCTCCAGAAAAAGGTTATGGGTAAACCCTTCCGTAAACAAAGCTGCAACAAAAAGAAGCACCGTTATGGCTATTACAAGATAATTGGCCAGTGAAAACCTGTTGATCATTGTCAATCCTTTATTTTGTACCTTTTCCTGATTTCCAGTTCTATTTTTTTATCCCACAGTCTCCGAAGAATCTCTGTCATTTTTTGCTTATAAAACGCAGCCATCTCTTTGTCTCCGGTTTTATGGCAGAGAGCCGACAGTTCATTTAATGCCGGAATGTGCAGATCGTTGACCCGGAGACACAACTTATATTGTTCAATGGCTTCCTGGTAATATCCGGCTTTTTCAAGTTTTTTCGCCAGGTTAAAATGCTTCTCCAGATCCGTAATATCCGAATCGATAACCAGTTTCAGAAGGTTTTCCGTTTTATTGATGACAATGGAACAGGGAAGCCTTTGGATGATCATTTCGGTAACACTTCCGATCAATACCCTCTGCAAGAATGATTTACCCGTTGCCCCGATGAATATAAGGTCGATGAGGTTGCTTTCCGCATATTCAATAATTTTCTGGTGGGGAGTCCCTTTCAACATTTGGGTTTTGAAGTTGACATCGGTAAAATCTTCCTTTTCCAGAAAATTCATGAATCTGACCTGGTTTTCCACCTCAAGGCGCTGGTTCTCTTCCTGATAATCAACGTTCAGCCGAAAAGCAAAACTTTCAAGCATGGGTTCAAAGACATTCAATACATGCAATTCCGCATCAAATATCCGTGAGATTTTCAAGGCATTCTTCAACGCTCTCCGGGAAGCATCGGAAAAATCGACCGGGCACAGGATCTGCCTTGGAAGAACGCCGGAACTCTCTTTCAACACCCACACCGGCTTGTCTGTTTTTCTGATCAGCTTCTCAATAACAATATCGATGGTGTATTTTTTTCGATCTTTTTGGAATTGTGTCTCAATCAGGATGAGGTTTGAGTTTTCTTTTTCGGCCACTTCTCTCACCTGGTCAAAGACATCCCCATAGCGCACCACCTGGCTGAAACGTATCCCTTTTTCCCGGAGGTCTCCGGTAATTTTCCCAAACTCTTTGTCCACAAATCCGGACAACAGGTTTTGTAAGCTGCCAGTTTCGGCTTCGGGAGGCAATACCTGCAGGAGGGTCAACTCCGAGCTGAACTTCTGAGCCAGTTCAGCAGCCAGATCAACCTGGGGCTGCTGGCTATGCAAAAGGTCAACCGGAACCAGAATTTTCTCCAGAAGTTTCATTGTGAGTATTTTTTAATCAGGTTCAAGCAGGGAAATCCCGCCGGTAAAATTATCAAAAAATGCTCATAAAACAGGGCGAAAGAGTTCAATGAACCGAATTCCGGTAAAAGCGACAGGGGAAAGGGTCCGGGCACATGAAACGAAGGACAGGCAGGGGCACAGAAAAAGCCTTTTCCATAATAATCTGATTGTGGAAAAGGCTTTGCTCCCGGCGGTACTTGCTTTGGTCAGAATTTGTAGCTGAAGCCGGCGCCGAAAAGCTGTTTCAGCTGCACCCTCCTGCCTTTTCCCTCAAAAGCGCCGTCTCCGTCCCTGTCGACAGGCACCCGGATATCGTCATCGTACACCAAGTTGGTGATGAAGTTGGCCGACAGGTATTTGTTGATCTTCATGTTGACGCGGAAGTCCCAGTTTACGTCGACATTCTGGGGATTGTGCAGGTAATTGGAGAAAAGGCCGACGGCGGTCACCATATCCACGTTGGTCACCAGAGGCAGTTTCAGTTCCGATTTGAGGGTTCCCCCCATCTCAGCCCTGAACTTTTTGCCTGGATCGACGCCGAATGCCCCGGCAGCCGAAAGAAGTTCATCACCCACAAAGGTAAACTTCGAGCCCAGGGGACTAAGGAAAAGCGAAAACCGGTCGTTGGGTTTGAAGTCGGCCCCGAGGGCGAGGCTCAGGTAGGCAGGTGCAAAGAGACCGGAGATCTTATGGGTCACATCGGGGTATTTGTAGCCGTCGGCAAACTGGGAGCGGAAGTTGAGAAGGCCGCTGTAGTACCATTTACCCGCCTCGGCCATCTTGTAACCCGCCTTGGAGCTGAATTCCATCCGGTCCTCCGATTTGATCAGGTCGTCACCGCCCTCTTTCAGGAGGCCGTATCCCAGGTTCAGGCTGTTGTCCCAGCTCGTCCTGTCCCTGAGGTAGTTGAAAGCATAGTTGAACAGGGAAACCCCCGACACCGAGTTTTTGCCGCCGGCCGCCCAGTTTGAAAAGGAGACCTGGCTGAAATTCAGGGTGAAGTCCCCGTTCTTTTTCCAGTAGGTGGTATCCGCAGCTTCCTGTGTGAAGGCAGGGATCATCCAAAACGCTGCCAGCAGCGTGAGAGCAGTTTTCTTCATATCAGGGAATATTTGGGAATGGTTTTACAGTCAGGGCCAGCCATTTTTACGGACCGGAAGCGGATCGCCGGGGCGGCGAAGCGCCATCCTGGCAGGCAGGAAACGGCGCAAGGCTCCGCAAGGATTACTCCTCCTGCGGAAGTTCATTGATTCGTTCGTCCACCAGGATGCGGCCGCAATATTCGCAGACGATGACCTTCTTGCGGCTGGCGATATCGAGCTGCCGCTGCGGCGGAATTTTATTGAAACAGCCTCCGCAGGCATCCCGCTGGATGGTCACCACCGCCAGTCCGTTGCGTGCGTTTTTCTTTATGCGCTTGAAAGCCGCCAGCAACCTCGGCTCAATGAAAAATTCTATCTTTTCGGCCTTGGCCTTCAGTTTCTCCTCCTCGATCCGGGTCTCCTCGGTGATCTCCTCCAGTTCTGCATTTTTCCGGTTCAGGTCTTCCAGTTTTTCGGAAAGCGCCGTCTGGGTGGTTTCAATGGCGCTTTTTCTGGCTTCCATGTCATATCCGAACTCCCTGATTTTCTTTTCGGCCAGCTGGATTTCCAGGTTTTGGAATTCTATCTCCTTGGCCAGGGAATCAAATTCGCGGTTGTTCCTGACGTTGTTCTGCTGCTCGGT
>JAEAME010002612.1_pt1 | contig 10233 bp, 9 predicted proteins | sample 8958731 | NCBI WGS metagenome assembly JAEAME01 (sample SAMN16933194, study PRJNA681113) | bioreactor sludge metagenome | isolation source: anerobic bioreactor sludge (Control) | place: India:Bengaluru | collected 2018-10-24
CGGTACTCGTAACCCCACACTTTGGAGAGCAATGTCTCGTGGGTCATGACCCAGCCGGCGTTGTTCACCAGATGGTAGAGAAGGCGGTACTCGGTGGGGCGCAGCTTGACTCTCTTGCCGCGCACCAGCACCTCGCGGCGCTGAAAATCAACGGCCAGGCCGTCGTCAATGACCAGGGTCGATTTCTGGCCGGGTGAGGGCATCTCGGCGCGACGAAGGGCGGCCTTGACCCGGCTAGCCAGCTCGCGCGGAGAGAATGGCTTGGTGACATAATCATCCGCGCCGAGCTCCAGACCGCGTACCTTGTCCTCTTCTTCGGCCTTGACGGTGAGCATGATGACGGGGACGCTGGAGACCTGGCGGATCCGCTCCAGCGTTTCATAGCCATCCAGCTCCGGCATCATCACGTCGAGAAGGACCAGGTCGGGCAATTCCTCGCGCACCCTGTCCAGGGCCTCCATGCCGTTGGCGGCCGTGCTGACCTGATAGCCCTCCAGTTCCAGGTTCATCCGCACGAACCGCACCATGCGCGGCTCATCGTCTACTACCAGGATGTGCTTTCGTTCCTCGGTCATCAGCATTATCCTCCGTCGAACGCCCTTCTTTTACCGCCGAGGTCGCAGAGACCGCAGAGTGTGCTCTGCAGGCTTCGCAGGGGTCAGGTTGTGGCTGCTTTGGAGCAATGTCATCCCGGAGATTGCTGCCTGCTATTTCAGCGGAAGTGTGAAGCGAAAGGTAGAGCCCTTGCCCGGCGTACTCTCCACCCAGATGCGCCCGCCATGGCCTTCGACGATAGCCTTGCACAGGAACAGGCCAAGCCCAACGCCCTGTGTGCGCCGCCCCAGCCTCGAGTCCACGCGGTAGAACGGTTCGAACAACCTAGCCTGCTGGGCGGCAGGGATGCCGATGCCCTGATCGGAAACGTAGAACTCGGCATAATCGCTCTCGCCTAACAGATGGCGAGATGGAGTACCGACCTGTACACGCCCGCCGACACGGATGGTTCCGCCTTCGGGTGAGTACTTGATGGCATTGCTGACCAGATTGGCAAAGACCTGTTGTAGTCGTTCCTCGTCGGCCAGGATCGGCGGAAAATCGGGCGGAAAGTCCAGTTGGAGGTCATACTTGGCCTTCCCGCTCGATGGATCGGGAGATGCGGGAGCTTCTCCGGAAGGAGCCGGGGGCGCAGTAGCGATTTGCACACGAAAGCGCTCCACGACTTTGGCGGCCAGTCTGGGTACGGATACGTCGCCCAACTCCAGCTTGAAGGTACCGGCCTGGACGCGCGAGGCTTCCAGCAGGTTGTTGATCAGACGATCCAGGCGATCGCTTTCTTCCTCGATGATGGTCAGGCTTTCGCGCACCGTGTCCTGGTCCCAGTGGGCATCCTCGCGGCGGAGCGTGTTGGCATAGCCCTTGATGAGGGCTACGGGGGTCTTGAGCTCGTGCGAGATCACGGAGATGAACATGGACTTCATCTCCTCCGCCTCACGAAAGCGTGAGACATCGTGTACGCTACCGACGATGTGCACTAGCTCGCCCTCTTCATCATAGAGTGGCGAGTAGGTGATGCTCACGCTGGTGCGCTGGCCATCGGGGCGGATGATGTCGCCTTCCGCCTGTGGCCGGCCTTGCTTCTCGAATGTGCGCAGCGGGCACCCTTGCTCGCACAGGTCCAGGCCCTGGCGGTTGCGCAGAGCTATCACCTCGTGACAGGGCCGGCCCTGGGCCTGTTCCGGCGTCCAACCTGTCATCTTGGCCAGGGTGCGATTGATGGTCTCAATGCGGCAGCCGGCGTCCAGGATCAGCACGCCGTCCGCGCTGTTCTCAATAATGGCATTCAGGCGATCCTTCTCTTCGGCCAGGCGCTGGTACAGGGTGGCGTTGCGTACGGCGATAGCGGCCTGGTCGGCGAAACTCGACAGAAGCTGGCGGTCATCGGCCGAAAAGGCCGTGCCGCGGGTGCGGAAGACATAGATGACGCCGATGAGCTCATCGTCCAGGGTGAGCGGCAGGCCGACAACCTGGCGCAGGCTCAGCCCGGCGCTCGCTGCGACCAGTTGCAGGCGGGCATAGAGGTCGGACATGGGCCAGCGGTCGTCACTGAGCGGAACCTTGGGGGTCAGCAGGGGAGCAAAAAGCTGGTGGGCCTGGGCCGGCAAGCCATAGCTGGCGCGCACGTGGAACTCGCCATCGCGGCCCAGGAGGGCGATCAGGCCGGCCTGGCCCGGCAGGATTTCGACCGCCTGGCTCAGGATCAACTGGAGCAGAGGGGGCAGGTCAAGACGCGCCGTCATGGCGCGGCTGATTTTCAGCAGGTAGTCTCTTTGCCGTAGCAGGTAGTCTTGCATCGGTGCACCCCTCGCCCGGGTCAGTTTCTCACTCGACCAGCGCCAGGCAAAACGTCAGGACGCTCTCAAGAATACTGGATTTGCCGCCTGCTGTCAATGGCATGTGCCCCGGCCACGATTTTGATTGGCCAGATGCAGCGCTAGTGCTGCAGGGTGCGCCGGACGAGCTCTTCGACGGTGAACTCGGGGCTGTTGACATAGGCCAGCAGCTCCGCTTCGGCCTCGCGATGACGGATGGCGGCAGCCGCAACTTGGGCAGCGATGGAGAGAGGGATGGTTGTTACGCCATTGATGTCGCCATGCAGCAGGTCGCCCGGCCGGATGAGCACGCCGTCCAGCTCAACCGGCACGTTCACCTCGAGCAGACGAGGGTTACCATGCGCGGGGACGACGCCGGCGCAAAAGAGGTGCAGTGCGAGTCGCTTTAGCTCCAGAATGTCGCGCAGGCCGCCGTCGGTGACCACGCCCACCACTCCCAGACGCCTGGCCATGGTGCCCATGACCTCACCCAGATGGGCTGATTTGCGCGGCTGCGGCCCGACATCTTTGAGCACCAGGACGCAGGGTTTGGGTGAGCCCTCCATGGCCCTGATCCAGGCCGCTCTGGCCTGGTTGTTCCTGGGCACTGCGGGGGTAGTGGAGTCCACGGTCACCGTGACGGCGTAGCCAATCATCGCGCCAAACTCCGGCGTCAGGCAGCGGATGTCCATGCCCAGGAACCCGTCCACCTCGCTGCGCACACCGAACTTTTCTATGGCGTTGCAGATGGTGGGTGTGTCAATGGCCTGCAGTGCTGCGATTTGCTCGGAGCTGAGCGGGTTGCATGTGGCAGAAGCGCCAGCGGTTGGTGAAGACGCTCGCGCTCCATCTCCTGCATTCTTCATGTTGCCCTCCATTGTCATCACGGCTCTGGTTCAGGCGTTGACGTTACACTCCGGCAAAAGCCATGAAGCCACCATCCACCGTAACTACGCTGCCGTGCACGAATGCGGCGCTGGGCGAAACGAGCCACACCGCCGCTCCGATCAGATCCTCCGGCTCGCCAAAACGGGCCTGTGGCGTGTGCTCAAGGATGGTCCGCCCGCGTTTGGTCAGCCCGCCGGACTGCGGATCGGTGAGCAAGAAACGGTTCTGCTCGGTCAGGAAAAAGCCGGGTGCCAGGGCGTTGACGCGGATGCGTTTGGAATAGTGCATGGACAGATGCACCGCCATCCACTGGGTCAAGTTAATGACCGCCGCCTTGGCCGCCGAGTAGGCCGCCACGTTGGTGAGTGGCCGGAAACCGCTGAGCGAGGCGATGTTGAGGATGGCCCCCGCGTCCTGCCGGACCATCTGCTGGCCGAACACCTGGGTGCACAGCAAGGTGCCCAGGAAGTTGAGATTGAACACCCACTGGAAGGCATCCTTCGGCAGGTCAAAAAACGACAGGTCGGCCGAGGTGGTAGCTTCCTTCTTGTTGCCGCCCGCGCCGTTGATCAGGATGTCCACTCGCCCGAACCGGTCGAGGATCTGCCGCAGTGCAACCTGCAGGTCTTGCGTTTCAAGCACATTGGCCTGCACGGCGATGGCCTCACCGCCTGCGGCCGCAATGGCCTCGGCCACAGTCTGCGCGGCACCTGGGTTCATGTCCAACACAGCAACCTTGACACCGAGGCGGGCCAGGGCTTTGGACAGAGTGCTGCAGAGGATGCCGCCCCCGCCGGTAATCACGGCGACCTGGCCCTCCAGCCCGAACAGGTCGTGCAAGTACTGGGAATCCATTTATCCCCTCACGATGGCGAAGAAGCGCGCCGGAGCACCCTCAGCTGCCAGCTTGTAGAAGGGGGCATAGAACTCGGCCCCTGTGGCGGGCAGTGCTCCCAGGTTGGTCAGGCCTTCCATGATGATGACGCCCTTGCCCAGGATAGCGCGGTGCGTGACAAAATCCTCCGAGCCAAAGTCGGCGGAACGCCCGGCGATGTACTCCTCGGAAAAGTCAAAGCCGATGGCCTTCGGTCCGAACTCGACCAGCCAGGCAGCCGCCTCGGGCGTGAGCCAGGGCGAGTCGGTGAAGAACTCGGGTGTGCCCCACATCTTGTCGGACCATCCGCTGTGGATGAGCACGATGTCGCCGCGGCGCACCTTGACGCCGCAGGATTTGAGCTCATCCATCGTGATCCCATGGTTCGCGGGCGTACCGGGCAAGTGAAAGACGACCGCTTTGCCGATGACGCGGTCCAGGGCAATCTCGGCCATCAGCGGGGCGTCCGCCACCACGTGCCGTGGCGAGTCCACGTGCGAGCCGGTGTGTATCGTGCCCTTGAAAGCGCTGGCCTGCCAGTGGCCCGGGCCGCGTCGTGACGGGGTGATCTCCACCTGGGCGTTGGTGGAAGGGGGTCCCTTGGTGCCGTTTTCTACGGTCAGACTGAGGTCGATGATCCTTTTGGCCATGGATGGCTCCTTTTCCGGATAGAATCAGGGCCTGCTGCCACGGGCTTGCAGCAGCTCCCGTGCTTGCCGGGCGATATTCTGCGGCGTCAGCCCGTACTTGACCAGCAGATCCTCGTTGGGCGCTGATTCGGCATAGCAGTCACAGATTCCGATACGGCGCATGAGCGTCGGCTGGCGCTCCGAGAGCGTCTCGGCTACGGCCGCGCCCAGGCCGCCGATGATCGAGTGGTCCTCCATTGTGATCACCGCACCCGTCTCGCGCGCCGCCTCGACCACGGCATCGGTATCAAAGGGCTTGATCGTGGGCAGGTGCAGGACCAGAGCCCGGATACCCTCCTGGGCGAGAGCGGACGCTGCCTCCAGCGCTGGCACGAGCATCCAGCCGGTGCTGAGCAAGGCCACGTCGCGTCCCCCGCGCGGGGGTTCTTGCTGTCCCGGAAGGGACATCGGAACCGCCTTCCCGATGTGGAAGACATAGTCCGGCGGCATGACAGCCCGGAATGCATCTCGCGACACGCGGATGTACACCGGCCCACGGTACTCGACTGCAGCGCGCAAGGCGGCGCGTGTCTCTATGCCGTCGGAGGGTGCCAGCACGGTCATTTGTGGCATGGCCCGGAAGATGGCCAGATCCTCGATCGATTGGTGGGTGATGCCGGTCTTGCCCGTCAGGATGCCGCTGTACCCCCCCGTGAGCTTGACATTCAGCCCGGGCTGGGCAACGGACGTGCGCACCTGGTCCAGCGCACGCTGGGAAGCAAAGCAGGCGAAGGTACTGGTCACCGGAATCCAGCCTGCCAGCACCAGCCCTGCCGCTATGCCCACCATGTTCTGTTCGGCGATGCCCACCTGGATAAACCGCTCCGGAAACTCAACGGCAAAGTCGGTAGCCCGGGTGGACGGGCCCAGGTCCGCATCGAGCACGACCAGATTCGGGTGCTCGCGCCCGAGCTCGCGCAATGCCTGCCCGAAAGCTTCTCGCCCTGCCAGAGCGGGACCGGATACCGGAGGACAGATATTGCAGCTCATGCGTCACTTCCCCGGGCGAGCTCTGCCAGAGCCCGCTCCAAATCTTCCCTGGATACGACTTTGGCGTGCCATTCAACACGGTCTTCCATGAACGATACGCCTTTGCCCTTGACAGTATGGGCCAGTACGACTCGTGGCTTGCGGGGCAACCTGGGCGCTTCCAGCGCGCCGATCAGGGCGGCCAGGTCATGGCCGTTGAGCTCGACCACTTCCCAGCCCATGTCGCGCCAGAGATCCGGCAGGACAAGGACGGGCATTGTCTCAGAGAGCGTTCCTGTCAGTTGGAGACCATTCCAGTCCACGATGGCGGTCAGGTTGTCCAGACCGAACTTGGCTGCCGACATCGCCGCTTCCCACACTTGCCCTTCTTCGCACTCTCCATCTCCCAGCAGGCAGAACACGCGGTAGCGCTTTTGCGCCATCCTGGCGCCCAGGGCCAGGCCGACAGCAACGCTGAGCCCCTGGCCGAGCGATCCCGAGGACATGTCCACTCCCGGCGTCTTGCGCATGTCGGGGTGTCCCTGCAGGCGGGAGTTCAGTGTGTCATGCGTGGCCATCTCGGCCACGGGGAAATAGCCGCGGCGCGCCAGAGTGGCATAGTACACCGGGGCGGCATGGCCTTTGGACAGGAGGAAGCGGTCGCGGTCGGGCCAGTTGGGCTGGGCCGGATCGATGCGCATGACGTGAAAGTACAGCGCGGTCAGGATCTCCACGGCGGACAGGGATCCGCCGGGGTGTCCGGCCTGGCTCTTGTTCAGCGTCTTGAGGATGAGGCGGCGGATTTCCCGTGCCTCGCCCTCAAGATGGGTCAGGTCATTAGCTTGGATTGGCATTTTCGGCGTTACTCCTCGTGTTCTTGTTGCCGTTAACGGCAGAAGTGGTGAGATAGGCGCCAACGAGCACCAGCAGCGCCCCGAGGGCAAAGGGGACCCCCAGACTCTCACGCAACAGCAACCACGAGAGAATGCTGGTCGTGAGCGGGGCGACGTAGATAAAGACGGCGGCGCGGGATGCCTCGAGCTGCGCCAGGGCGCGATTCCAGAAGATGTGGGCCAGGATGGTGGAGAAAACACCCTGCAGAACCAGCATCAACCAGGGCACTGCCGGTGCGCGCGGGAAGCTACCTCGCGATGCTAACTCGACCGCGGCGAACGGCAGCAGCCCGATAGCGCCAATGGTCTGCGTGTAGACCATGGCCGGGAAGGGGCGGAACCTGGCCACGACGCGTTTGTTGACGACCAGGCCGATGGCGCCGCTGATCGCATTCAGCAGGATGAGAAAATCGCCCAGAACGTGCTCCGACCGCAGCGAAAAGGCCCCCAGGGACCCTTTGGTCGATAGCACGAGGACCCCGAGAAAGGCCAGCAGGATTCCCGCAATCTTGCGTGGTGAAAGGGATTCGTGCAGCACCACGGCCGACAGGATGGCGGCAAAAACCGGCCGGACGTTGACAATGACGGACGTGTTGGATGCCGTCGTCAGGCTGATCCCGGCATACTGCAGGGCAAAGTAGAACGCAGTCTGAAACAGGCCCACAACGATCAGGTCGGACCAATCACCGCGCTCCACCTTTTGGCTCTTGCCGGTCGCCCACATCAGGGGCAAGCAGATGACCGCCACGATGCCAAAACGAAAGGCCGCGGCGGTGAAAGGAGGAATGTAACCCACCGCATACTTGGCGGCGACGTAGGAAAAGCCCCATAGCATCGAGGCAATCGTGGCCCACAGGGCCACCTGGCGGGGTATGCGGGCAGAAACGGCCGGCTCCGGCATGTCTTTACCAGCCCCCGCTTTCATGCAGAATGTACGACGCGGGCGTGGTCGGCGGGGAAAAGATTGAGGCCGTAATCAGGGGCTCATCACCCGTGTTGCGTACCATGTGTTTGGAGTTGGCGGGCAGCAGGACGGCATCGCCCTTTTTGAATGGGGCAGTCTCTCCATCCACCCAGGCCTCGCCCTGGCCGGACAGAATGAGCAGGACCTCTTCGGTGTCCTTGTGGCCATGCAGCGGGCGCACGGTAGAATGGGCAGGGCAGTTCATGATGGCGATGCCGATCTTTTCGACCCCCAACGTCTCCGGGGTCACCAGCCACTGCAGCTGGCGACCGGGTAGCTCTTGAACGGGGATGCTCTCCAGCGAAGCAACACGCACGGGCATAGGACAGGCTCCTTTCAGACGTACTCTGAGCCGGTCCTGCAATGACCCGCTATCCGCAGGACCAGCTCAGAGGTCTGGCAGTCAAAACTGAACGTTCGTACCTTTACAGACTGCGGGTATAGGCGCAGAGGCTCTGGTAGCCGTCTTTGGTGACGACGACGTTCTCTTCAATGCGCACCCCGCCCCAGCCCTGAATGTAGATGGCCGGCTCGATGGCAAAGGTCATGCCCTCCTCGAGGAGTTCTTTGCTCTGTGGATGCAGGGTAGGAGGCTCGTGGAACTGCAGGCCCACGCCATGGCCGACGTGGTGCACAAAGTGCGCCCCGTGTCCGTGGTCAATGATCACCTGCTGGGCGACACGGTTCAGCTCGCTGGCCGGTGTGCCAGGTCTGACAATCTTGAGGGCTGCGTCCACGGCCTCGTTAATGATGCCCCAGATTTCCTGGGCACGCGGGGTGGGGTCGCCGACCGACATGGTGCGGGTGAGGTCAAAGAAGTAGCCGTCGGTGAAGCCATCGAGCTCTAACAACACCACATCGCCGCGCTCGAGCTTGCGGGCGCTGGCGATGCAGAACGGCCGCCAGGAGATGGCCGAGTTGGGGCCGGACATGGCGAAGCAGTAGCCACGGGCACGGCGCACTCCGTTGTAGCCAACGCCCTTGCCGTACATGCGGCCTTCGACCGCGCCGGATACTTCGGCTTCGGTGACGCCCGGGATCATGAGCTCGCGCCCGGCGGCATAGCCAAAGGCGCCGACGTCGCAGGCGGTGCGGATGAGCTCCACCTCCAGCGGTGACTTGACGATTCGCGCCTTGCGGATGGCAGTTGAAGCATCCACGAATTTGGCCTCGGGGAAGGCGGTGAACAGCATGTCAAAGCTGCACTGCGTGGGCACGCGCGATTCCGCCGACACGTTGTTAGCCGCTACCAGCTCAAAGCTGGCCTCATAGCCGATGGTGCCCTTGGCATTATACCCCTTTTCCTTCCACAGGTCTTGCAGCATTCTGGCAAAGTCGCGGGTCGGGTTGGCCAACTGCTCCAGGTCAAAAAACTTGTAGGCGCGGCTGTCTTTGACCCAGCTATCGGCCACGAATTCCTGTTCACCCTCCACGAAAAAGATGGTGGGCTCGTCCTCCAGCGGGACCACGGCCATCGAAGCGCCAAAAATGGGCCAGTAGCCGGTGGTGTAGAGCACGTTCTCGGCGATACGGACGATCAGGTAGTCCATTCCTTCCGCTCGCATCTGATCCATCATTCTCTTGATGCGAAAATCATCTCGGCCTCGAAACATTTCCAGCCCTCCTTGTGTTGGTATATTAGCCTCGCCTGCGGCGAGAAGCTAGGAATAGACGAGTATATCGGGCGGGACCGCGGTGACGGATGCTACTCCCGTCAACAACATGGCGCGGCGGAGCTCGGCGGCGAGCAGGCCAATCACATGCGCCACTCCATCGCCACCACCCAGGGCCAGCCCCCACAGGGGTAGCCGGCCGATCAACACCCCGCGTGCACCCAGGGCCAACGCCTTGAGAATATCCGTGCCGCGGCGAATGCCGCTGTCCATCCAGATCTCAACCTTGTCACCCACGGCGGCGACAATTTCCGGCATCACTTCGGCCGGTGCCTCACCATAGTCGAGGGCAAAGCCGCCGTGGCTGGAGACGACGATCATGTCCGCGCCGGCTTCAACGGACGATACTGCATCCACAACCGACATTACGCCTTTGACGATGAAAGGCAGCTTGGTCGCGGAGCGCGCCTGTGCCAGCTCCTCGACGCTCGGAAAGGCCGAAAAGTCCTCGTAGCGGCGCTCGTCTCCGCCGGGCTTGAGCCCGGCGGCGGAATCAATGTCTACACCGACGGCAAAACATCCATCCTGCTCGGCCTGCCGGAGCTCTTTCGCCAGTTGCTCGCGGTCGCGCAGGCACTTGATGATCTTGAAGGTGGGCGAGCCCGTGGCCAGCATATCCTGATGCTGGTCGCGTGAGCTGGGGTAGCCCACCGACCCCAGCACGCCAGTGGTGACGGCGCCCTTGCCCATTTCGGCAAAGGGCTTGTCGACAAAGCCGGAGATGTGCGTGGACATGGGCGCGATGGCGATGGGCAACTGGATGGGCTGGTCCAGGAAGCGGGTAGCCAGGTTGACCTCGCGAATGGAATGGATGGCGTGCATCCGCAAATGGATGCGGTCCAACACCTCGCGCTGGTAACGCATGGTGGTGCCGGTCTCGGCGCCGCCCCCCGCATCCACCCAGACGTCGGCGC
>JAEAME010002613.1_pt1 | contig 10230 bp, 5 predicted proteins | sample 8958731 | NCBI WGS metagenome assembly JAEAME01 (sample SAMN16933194, study PRJNA681113) | bioreactor sludge metagenome | isolation source: anerobic bioreactor sludge (Control) | place: India:Bengaluru | collected 2018-10-24
AAGAATCCAACCAGACTTCAACGTTGCCGCCAGTGGTGTTGCTGGAAGCGATGACCTTCAATGAATCAGGCATTTTATTATAATCAGAATCAAGACTTCCGAATTCGACACCAGCATACATTGCCCAATCATTTCCATGGATGTTATCCAGCACATATCCTTGAGTAGTGTAAGTTCGAGAGGTGCCATATTGATTGGCCGGACATTCGGCTAATATGGGCGTATAAGCGTCACGATAAATATAAAGATCGAAATCAGCCGAACTGCCCATGACGTACAAACCCTGGCGGCTTCCGGTAAAGTCATTATACTGAAATTGCTCAACATCCATTGTAGCCACATTAATGGATTTTCCGACCGGAGTCCAATAATGGCCGTCGGTGCTGAAATAACCGCTCAGGGAGTGGTTGACACGATATATCTTCAACCAAACCACGTTGCCGACCGTGTTTTCAGTTTCGTGATAGGTTTTATCAAAACTGAAGCGAATGATTTTTTTTCCATTGCTGTTCATGGTGCAATATAGTTTAGCATAAAGTTTTTGCGTACCAGTCATGATTCGAAGTCCAGCTTCATCCGTCGTGCTTTTGGGATCAAAATCGAGCCGGGTGATGAGGGAATAGTTATGTTCGGCGTCGGATTTGATGATTGTATTATGTTGGTTTTTCGGCGACAATCTTATCCAGCCGGGACGGTCGGTGAGCGAGGACGGACTGACCGGTGAATAACCCAACAGGCGCCATTCAGGATTCAATTTGTCAGAATCGAAAAAATCCGATTTGGGCACCATCCAGGGAATTCCGCTGCTGGACAATCGAGGCGCGAGCATCGGCTCATTAATAGGAAAATCGGCGACCGGTTTGCCGGTACTGTCATAGCGCACCTGGCTCACCAGTCCCTGGCGGCCCAAGCCTTGCCATTCATTGATTCCATAAGATTGATAAATCACCCACCAGGTGCTATCATCGAGCATGACGGCTGGCGAACTGTGATTTGGCATACTATATAATGAGCTGCCTTTTTTAGGATCGTTTTCATTAAAGAAATTGCCCAGATACTCCCAGGCGGACTGGTCGTCGGTAAGTGTGGCACTGCGCATCACCCTTTGGGTGGCATAAATGTGAATAGCAAAACTATAATAATAATAACCTTTGTGCTTCCACATCACTGGACCCTCTGCCCAGCTATAGGGATAGCTTGGCGCCGGATTTATCCAGCACAAATTATAAATAGCGCCAGCCGGCTGACCATCATTCCCCAATTGTACAATCCAGTTATTGGATTGCCCGTTTTTTACCAGCAGATACCAGGTTCCATCGTCATCAATAAAAATGGAATTATCCTTGCCCAGTCCGGGAACACTGGGGGGGCAAATGATTTCCGTTGGCGGCGAACTCCAGGGACCTGCTGGTTTATCCGCCGTGACAAAATACATCTTCGCTGGGTCCCCGTGGCCAAAGAAATGCCAGTATTTATCATTATAAAAAACCAGATGACCTCCCCAGCAGCCATCTCTCGGATTGGTTCCGAAAAGCGACCAGCTATTGCTGACCGGTTGGGAAATTGCCTCCCAGTGGATGAGATCGGTCGAATGGTAAATGATCGGCGTGGTAGCGAATGATGAACCGGTAGTGTAATAATCAGTCCCGAATCTGAACAAGGTGGGATCCGGATGATCACCGGGGATGACCGGGTTCAGGTAGGTCTTAAAAGACGGAGATCCTCCGTACCCAGAATTTAATAAAAGCAAACAAATACCAAGTTGTGCTAAGAATCTGGTCATAATTTTTTCCTCAAAATTAAGTTTAATACATTATTAAGAAACTATTTGAGAAAAAAGAGTCTTTATATTTCTTTAAAGCAATCTGCCTCGGGTCAGCACAAGCCAAAGCCGCTTGGAAGGTAGCTGCTGTCAGATGTGGCAAGGCAATTTCTAGCTTGCCTTATGACTAAATGTTAATATATACAAAAAAAATCTTGAATAATCAAGCGAAAATTCTCTCCCATCTGTAATCGCTCAGCTTTTGGAAGAGATAGTTAGAAATCGCAGAGGTTTTTGGATGAAATAAACCTCTGAGGTTTTACTCCCATCTTTGGTTCTTAAAGTTCGTTAGCCATAAGCCATTAGCCTCAAACCTTTTTCTAGTGACTCCCCGTATACAAAATTGGATATATTTCCAAAATCATGTTTCATTAAAAACAATGGCTTATAAAATTTGCATTTTAAATTATTGAACTTACGTTGTATACGCGAACCCAAAAATGAGCTGTTTTGTACGTATTTTGTTTCATTTTGACCATGCTTTGCAGTTTTTATATCCCTTTCGACCCGACGCTATACCAAGTTTATTCATCAAGGTTTTAGGTTTCCGGTTCAAGGTTCAGGGTTCAAAGGTCAACCGGGAACCTATGAACCTTCAGCTCATTATCATAACTCGCTGCCTAAAACATCATCTCCAAGAACCTTAAATGATGATGCTTATGTTGTGCTGAAATTTTCCCATCTTTGAGTTCATTTTGCCTAAAAAATGCCGTTTTTTCCCCATTTTCTTTATTATAATATTTTATTTTTAATTAAGTTAACTTGATGAGGTATCCCCCCTGCAGCTTTTCGAGTCAAATCGGACGCAAATTATTATCCAAATAATGCAGTTCAAAAGAAAATTCACAAAAAAAATGCCCATAACATTGAAAAGAAAAAGATCTTGCGCTCTTGCTTCTCAAAATTATGGGCATTCATTTCCAAAATTGGCCCGGCCTATGTAAAAAAAGTTACATTACTTTCGAGTATAATTCCTTCTTGATTTTTAATAAACAAGGTACCTTAAAAAACCAACCAAAACACAAACCATTATTATTTAATATTATCTCCTATTTTTATCTACTTTAACAATTGCATATTATATTTGTTCCAAAATATTTTATATTTTTTAAATTTTGAAGCGCTAGCTGCATTGTTGATTAGAAGCCCCGGTTCATTTCACCAATACGCCGATCAGCCAAAAAGACGGCTAACCTACGGCTGTACTGATCTAAGCAAATCTTTATTACATGGTATCCGCTCTAAAGTCATACTTCTTGCTCTTTTTCCCTGTAATCTCTTCAAAAACCTCTCTGGTCAGGTGCTCGGTAACAATCTTTCTGAAATCCTGCTCGTTCATGAACTTTGCGGTAATATCCTCATTGGCATCCATGCGCTCGATGAAAAGATTATCCAGAGCTTTTCTAAATACATAGCCAAAATTCTCCATGGTGTTTACCTCGGCAGCCTTTCTTAATTTGGAGTCGGAGAGCGCACTCTCTTTGATTGAGTCAAAAAATAGCTGGTCCGCTGGCTTAAATTCCGTCCCAAATCGCTCATTCAGGATATCAATAAGCTTTGAAAGATGGATATGTTCCTTCTGGCCTGCACTCGTGCCAACTTCAGTAGGCCCGTCAAGATCAGTAACCTTGCCCTTTTGAAGCTCAATAATGCCTTCATACGTTTTCTCAAGCCTGTAGTATTTTAAGGCAATTTCTTCATCAAAGCTGTAAATCGGTCCCCCAGTTTCTTTCGGAAGCTTTGTCAGCAGGAATCTCACGAAAGAATAAAGCTTCTCCAGGTCGGCATCCTGGAACGGGATAATCTGGGTCAGGAATGCGTAAAGGTTCTTATAGGCTACAATTACTTTTCTATATTCTCCTTGTTCGTCATCTGCTAATTCCTTAAATCGTCTCACAGGAGGGTCCATGATGGAATTTAATTTTGCATGATCCTGAACGTTTTGCTTTGCTGGGGGCTTGTAGAATACTCTGGCAAATTCCTCGACTTCGCTGATATAAAAGACACGCTTTTCTTCAAGCTTGGCTTTTAGTTCATAGAGATGTCGTGCCTCGGCTCGCTCGCCAACCGTCGTCTGCTGGTAATAGGGTTGGAACGAATCCAGAATTTCTTTGGTATCGTTCACAAAGTCAAGGACAAAAGTATCTTCCTTCCCCTGCGGCTTCCTGTTAAGCCTGGAAAGCGTCTGAACAGCCTGGACTCCTGAAAGCCGTTTATCTACATACATTGTATGCAGGAGCGGCTCATCAAAACCCGTCTGATACTTCTCGGCAACAATGAGAATCTGATATTCATCGGTGGCAAACTTCTCAGGAAGCTCTTTCTCCTTTATCCCCCCATTCATCTTGACCTCGGTATATTCGACGCCAGGAACCTCGCGATCGTTCACGGCTCCAGAGAAGGCGACCAGCGCTTTAACGTCTGAATAATGATTCTCCTGAATATATTTGTCGAACGCTTGCCTGTATCTCACGGCGTGAAGGCGGGACGAAGTGACGACCATCGCTTTTGCTTTTCCGCCAATTTTACGCCGGATCGAGCTTCTGAAATGCTCGACCATTATCTGTGTCTTTTGTGCGATATTGTGCGGATGAAGGCTTAAATACCGCACCAGCGCCCGTGCTGCTTTCCTTTTATCAACTTCCGGATCGTCGGCAATTTCCTTGACCAGCTTGTAATAGGTCTGGTAAGTGGTATAGTGCTTCAGCACATCGAGAATGAAGCCTTCCTCAATCGCCTGCCTCATGCTGTAGAGATGGAACGGCTCAGGTTTTCCGTCCTTCCCTATCTGCCCGAAAATCTCCATCGTCTTGTATTTCGGCGTGGCCGTGAAAGCAAAAAAGCTGATATTCGGCTGCCTGCCCCGTTTAGCCATCGTCTTGATAATTTCTTCCTCATAATCGGGAAGCCCCTCTTCCTCAGCCTTTGCTTTCGCTTCTTCTTTGATGGCTTTTTTGGAAAGAACTGCCTTCAGTTCTGTTGCACTCTCGCCACTCTGCGAGCTATGGGCTTCATCAATAATGACAGCATATTTCAGCTTCGGCAGTTCGCCGATCTTTTCGGTCACAAACGGGAATTTCTGGAGCGTAGTGATGATGATGGGATCGCACCGCTTCAAAGCTTCTGCCAATTGGGTTGAATCTTTTTCAATCCTGGTAACGACGCCTGTTTTATGCTCAAATTCATAAATCGTATTCTGAAGCTGCTGATCGAGAACCAGCCTATCGGTAATGACGATGACCGAATCAAAAATCTTGTCATCGTTCTCATCGTGCAGGGTGGAAAGCCGGTGTGCCAGCCAGCTTATTGAGTTGCTCTTGCCGCTCCCTGCTGAATGCTCGATTAAATAATTTTTCCCCGTCCCCGAAACTCTCGCATCGGCAATGAGCTTTCTCACACAGTCAAGCTGCTGGTATCTGGGGAAAAGGATGGTCTCCTTTTTAATCTTCTTGCCGCCGATTCGCTTTTCCTCAACCTGTTTCTGGATGAAGCGAGCGAAGATGTCCAGGAAGCTGTCATGGGAGAGAATGTCCTCCCAGAGATAGGCAGTTTTGTAGCCATCTCGATTTTCAGGATTGCCCGCACCGAAATTATAGCCCCTATTAAACGGCAGAAAATAGGTGGAATTTTTTTTCAGTTGCGTGGTCATGTGCGCTTCATCCGTATCGACAGCGAAATGGACGAGCGTCCGTTTCTTGAACTGGAAGATGAGATCGTTGGGATCACGGTCGTCCTGATACTGGCGGATGGCATCCTTCCAGGTCTGTCCTGACATCGGATTTTTAAGCTCTGCCGTCGCCAATGGAATCCCGTTCAGGCTCAAGACAACATCAAGGCTATTGCCGTGTTTGTCGCTATATTTCAACTGGCGGGTGATGGTTAATCGATTCGCATCATAAAGCCTTTTGGTGTCGGGATTAAGCCCGCTGGCTGGCGCAAAGAAGGCGACCCTGAAAGTCTTGCCATAGCATTTAAAGCCGTGACGCAGGACGCTCAGGCAGCCTTCATGCTCTGAAGCCAATGCCTTGCAAAGTTCATCGAGCAGGATTTCCTCGGCTTTGTCTTTCTGGATATTGAGAAGATATTGCCATTCCTTCGCCTGTGTCTTTTGGATGAATGGAAATAATACTGTCGGATCAAGCCCGCGCTCAGGATCAAAGGTGGTTTTGTCTCCTTTTTCAAATCCGCCATATTCTGTCAGATACCATTCGATGGCATTTTCAAAGGCGATTTCCCGATAGTTTACTGGCATAGCGCCCCCTCGTTTTTCCAGTTCCGAACATCTATTTTACCCGTCACCGCAGCAGAGATTAAAGCGGCACGATATTCTTTAAGCTTATCAATACTAATTTGAATTTTAGATATTAAAGTGTCGATTTGGGATGTTTCTTTGTCAAGGAATTCGACAATTTGAATTTGTTCTTTAAGATCAGAAGGCAAAATTATTTTCAAATTCCCGACTTGCTGGAAATTTAGTCCTTCACGTGAAGTCCCTACCTCACTTGCCAATATTTGAGATTGTAATAATTTCGAGCAAATTGATAACCACAAATATTTGGCTACTATTTTTCTCTGGTCTGGTCGAATTATGCATACATGCTGATTAACGTTTGCTAAGCCGTTCTTTTCATCATAAATAGCAACTCTGCCAATGCTTGCACCCGTAATATTTAAAAGTATGTCAAAATCTTTTACCCTTGTATTAGACATTTCAGCATCAATTTTTCCATCAATATATACAACATCATCAAGATGCAAACCATCGAAATGAACATTCTGGCTTCTTAATAACATTATACCAGAATCTACATATATTTCAGATCCGCCTTTCGGTGTCTTGCCACTTCCGATCTTTATTACAAAATACTTTAATCGCTTGATTTCCCAATGCTCAGGTATTTTCCCAATCCACTTAACTCCTGAATCCTTCATTTTTGCATTTGGATTCAATCCTTTGGTGATAACATGGGTGATTAGGGCAGAACGCTTTTCCTTTAAAAGCTCAATTTGTCGCCGCTTTTTCTCGATCAAATTATCAATTCTGGATGTTTCATGGTCGAGAAATTGGGCGATTTGGATTTGTTCTTTTCTTTCTGGTAATGGATGTCTAAAATTTAGTACAAATTCTTCTGGAACTCTTTTTTGGCCGCCTGCTCCATACATAAATGATGAACCAATTTTTCTAAAATGATCAGTTATTGAAATATAGAATAAGTATTTAGTATCAGCTGTTTTCGTAGCTCTAATAACATGTAATTCAGTTGTTCCAAATCCAATCTCATTTGTTAGATTATTAACAACTGCCCCTTTCCCGTTTTCAAAGCATGGTGTAATCTTCGCAACTATAATGTCACCTTCTTTAAAGTATGTATAACCGTTATAAACTTCTTCAATTTTTTTATTATAATCCAATTTTAATCCACCATATTCTCCTATTGCTTCCATCGGTAAGAAGGAAACATCTAAATCAAAATTTATTCCTTGTTGTTCACTCTTTTTAGGATTTATCTTTGTAAAAAATCGCATTCTTTTGACTTCCCAACCCTCAGGAATTTCCCCAAGCCATTCAACTCCCGACTCCTTGTATTTTGGATATTTCTTCCACTTCATTGGCAAGACCTTTATAATTCGATTGCTATCCTTATTGATTTGCAATCATATATAATACCGTTAGGGATTATATGTTTATAGCCTCCGACATCGTAAAATCGATGTCGTTCCGTCAGGGACGAGATGTTGAATTTTATTTTCACCCCGCAATATTGCCTTTAACATCCTGTCCCTAACGGGACAGATATTGTGGGGGGATCATTAGGCTATAAACATTCTATCCCTATCGGGATAGAGATACTTATTGAATCCCGTCAGGGATTACATGTTTATAGAAAACCGCCACCCAAAAATCATTTTCGTCCCATCAGGGACGACATGTCTAAACATAATATCACGCAACTCCACCGTATTTGACATCCTGTCCCTACAGGACAGATATTATAATAATGCACATTATGCTATAAACATTTTGTTCCTAACGGAACAATTTACCTCCACCAAAACAATAGAATTGAATCCCGTTAGGGATTGCATGTTTATCGAAAACCGCCACCAAAAATCATTTTCGTCCCGTCAGGAACGTGATGTTTAACCGCATTATCAACCGCAACACTGCATTTGACATCCTGTCCCGATAGGACAGACATCGCAATCATGCGCATTACTATAAACATTTTGTTCCTAACGGAACAATTCCACTTCTATCAATCACCAGCAAATTTAATCCCATCAGGGATTACATGTTTATAACCACCAATCCCCTAAATCCACTCCCGTTCATTTCTCTTACTCAATATCTTTAAAAACATATTTGGCATCGTAATCGACCCCAAATTTTTCCAGAAACTCAATATATTCTTGCTGAAATGACTTTTTTGTATGATGTTGCTTTTGGCTCTGGATATATTTGACCACACTATTTATTTGCGAATGCGAATAGGAAAACGCACCAAAACCAGCTTGCCAATTAAAATGTCCAACAGCAAAATTATTTTTATTGATCCATTTTGAAGAATATTCTTTTATGTCTTGCAATAAATCTGATAATGATTGGATGGGCTTCATACCGATGAAAATATGAATGTGATTTGATACGCTGTTGATAGCGATTAATTTATGTTTATGATTTTGAATAATTCCAGTGATATATTTGTGCAATTCTTCTCGCCATTGATCTTTTATAAGACTGACTCGATTTTCAACAGCAAAGATAATGTGAATATAAATTTGAGTAAATGTATTTGCCATAAGATCTCCTCATTTTTAAATTCCGAAAAAATTAATTCATTAAACATCCTGTCCTTAACAGGACAGATAATGTTTTGGATCTCATTAGCTATAGACATGTTGTTCCTAATGGAACAATTTATCGCCTCAATCACAACCGAATTGAATCCCGTTAGGGATTATATGTATATAGAAAAACCGCACCTCAAAACTGTCATCGTCCCATTAGGGACGACATGTCTGTTTATATTTTTACTCAGCGCTATCATCATTGACTGATTTATTCATCCCCCTAAAATTTGCTGGATTTCCGCTTCAATCTGTTTCAGATCGCTTTCAATCTCTTCCAGTGGTCGCGGCGGCATGTATTTGTAGAAATAGCGATTGAAGTTGATTTCATAACCGATCTTGGTCTTGGTTTCATCCACCCAGGCATCAGGAACATGGGGCAGCACTTCCCGTTTCATATATTCCTGAATATCTTCCTTTAAAGGAACGTTCTCATAATCCCTAAGCTCAGGGTCAGGCTCGGGATTCCCCTTTGAATCCGTGCATATTTCGGCGGTTTCATCTCGTTCCGATAATGCCATCAGGATTTCTTTGAATAATGGAGCAGGAAGCTTGATTTCATTTTTCTTAAAAGCCGTATTCATCAATTCAGTAAATTCGTCACGGTTCTTGATCTGCCCGCAAATTTCCAGCGTCTTCAGGGCGCTGATAATGGTATCCTGTTCTTTTTTACCTTCGGCAATCTCTTTTTCAGCAGCTTTTTGATCCTTTCTTTTCAGGCTTTGCGCTAAGGCAAGGAATTTGGCAGAATTTTTAACCTTTTCCAGTCTTGCTTCATTAACCTCGAAATTCAACCTTAGCGGCCGTTCCACCGTAATTCTGTAGTAGCCAAAATCCGCATTATCGAAAATTTTTACAAACTCATTGTCCGTAAAACCCATGAAGAACTTTGATATTTCTTCCCGCTGGTCGTCGCAAATCTCATTTCTTTTATTACCGAGGCTCTTTCGCATCTTCTTAAAATAGCTTGTGGCATCGATAAGCTGGATTTTGCCTTTACGTCGTTTTTCCTTTCTGTTGGTTACGATCCAGAGATACGTATAAATACCTGTATTGTAGAAAAGCTGGTCAGGAAGCGCAACGACCGCATCCAGCCAGTCGTTTTCGATGATCCACTGCCGAATATTGCTTTCGCCCGAACCTGCACTGCCTGTAAAAAGTGGAGAGCCGTTAAAGACGATGGCAAGCCTGGTGCCACCCTCAGTATCGGGCTTCATCTTGCTGATCATGTGCTGCAGGAATAGTAAGGAGCCATCGCTAATTCTGGGAAGCCCTGCACCAAAGCGGCCGCCGAAACCCTGCTCGTCATATTCTTTGGTTATAAATTTCTCCTGCGGCTTCCATTCAACGCCAAATGGCGGATTGGCAAGCATATAATCAAAGGTTTTACCTGCAAACTGATCGTTAGTAAAGCTATCCCCGAACTTGATGTTATCCAGTTCCTCGCCTTTAATTATCATATCCGAGCCGCAGATTGCATACGACTGCGGATTGTAGTCCTGAGCGAACAACTCAAGCTGGGCATCAGGATTCAGCTTCCTGATGTAATTATCGGAAAC
>JAEAME010002615.1_pt1 | contig 10228 bp, 14 predicted proteins | sample 8958731 | NCBI WGS metagenome assembly JAEAME01 (sample SAMN16933194, study PRJNA681113) | bioreactor sludge metagenome | isolation source: anerobic bioreactor sludge (Control) | place: India:Bengaluru | collected 2018-10-24
GCTGGTGACGGCGCACTCTGGGAACACGGTGCAGTTCCCGGCCTTGTCCGGGGCAAACCCCCGGCAGACCCGCAACACGTCCGGCGATATCTCGTCGATCAGCACGATCCGCCCATCCCCGTGCTTGAGCCGGCCCAGCTCGAACTTGCCGTCGATCACGTGAAGGCCCCGCGAGGCGAACTCCCGGGTGACGATGGCGGCGATGCTCTGCACCAGCTCCACGCACTGGGCGATCTCGCTCCGGGTCAGGGCGCCGGTCTGCTCCAGGGCTTCCAGCGTGATCAGGATGTCGCTGTCTCCCTTGGTCCAGGCTTCGACCAGCACGCCCACACTCTTGCAGGGGGCCACGAAGGGGTATCTCCTCCAGAAGCTGCCCGTGGCGTTGTTCCTCCAGGTGAACTCCAGGTTCGACAGCGGGGCACAACCGGGGACCCCCGGCGCCTCCGCCTCCATGCTCAGCGGCACGGCCGGCTCCACGATCATCTCATTTTCCTTGATGGTCTCGATGTAGTGGGTCGGGACGCCCTTGTCTTTGAGCAGCTTGAAGAAATAGGTGGCGAACCGGCAGGCGATGGCGCCCTTGCCCGGGATGTCGCCGACCACCGTGTCGTATCCCGGGTCGAAGACGGTCTGGCCGTTCTCTATGTAGCCGGTGGCCCTGTCCGTAAAGACGAACCGGTACTTGCCCCGGTAGGCTCCGTCCGCTACGCTGAAGACGTCCTTGGACTTGCCGCGGTAGACCAGGCCCTTCTCTGCCATATGCCGTCTCCTCGAACAACAGTCTCCATTCCAGAATACGACAATACGCCCTGGCGTGCATCTGTATGGCCCGTGTCAATTCGCCCGGACGGCGAGGATCACCAGCATGATGACCAGGCACCAGATGGCGATCACGATGGCGGCAGCCAGCCCCCGGGTCCGCCGCCGGGCGCCGGGTCCAGTGTCATGGCGGGCCCTCTCCCGGCAGTCCGCCATGACCTCGCGGGGCACCAGCCTGACGGCCAGCGTGGCGCCCAGCGGCACGATGATCAGGTCATCCAGCAGGCCCAGGACGGGTACGAAATCCGGGATCAGGTCGATGGGGCTCACGGCGTAGACCACCACCGCGGCCACCAGCCCCTTGGCGTACCACGGAGTCCTGGGGTCCCGGTAGGCCAAATAGAGAGCGTAGGTGTCTGCCTCCAGGGCCTCCGCCCGCTTCTGCCATCGCTGCCGGAAGCCTGCCGGCCGGCCCGCGTCGCCAGGCCCCGCCGCCTCACCTGGGGCGCCAGGCCCGGCCTCCGCGCCCGCGTCGTCCCTGTGCTCCACGATTCCGCCATGTTAGGAGGACGGGCGCTTCCTGTCAAAGAGGTAGCGGCTGCCGGGCGGCGAGGGAGGACGAGGGCGTTTGCGTTTACCGCCCGCGTGGCCTGTGATAGAATCAGGGAGTTGGGGGCCCCTGGCCGGGGAGGACAGCATGCCCGTCTATGAGTACCGTTGTCAGAACAAGGAGTGCGGACGGAAGGTGTCCGTGCTGGTGAAGGGCTTCTCGGGTGCCGGTGAGGTCACCTGCAGCTACTGCGGCGGCAGGGACCTGACCCGCCTGTTCTCGACCTTCGCCACACTGAGGACGGACCAGGACATCTACGGTGACATCCTGGATGATCCGGTGCTGGTCAACCGCATGATGCACAATGACCCCAGCGCCATGGTGGAGTGGTCGCGAAGGCTGGGGGGCACCGAGGGCGAGAAGCAGCCGGAGTACCAGGAGATGGTGGAAAGGCTGGAGCGGGGCGAGAGCTACGAGAGCGTGGTGCCCGAGGTGCAGAAGAGGATAATGGGGGAGCCGGAGTCCGGCCCGGCCGCCGGCGCCGCTTCCGGGGGAGAGGACTAGCCCGCCATGCCGGTGTACGAGTACCGCTGCTCTTCTTGCCAGAGGAAGTCCAGCTTCCTGGTGAGGGGCTTCAGCGATGCGCCCAGCCAGGTCTGTCCCGCCTGCGGCAGCCGCGAGATGAGCCGGGTGTTCTCCAGCTTTGCCTACCACAAGTCGGTGGCCACCATCCACGAGGAGTCAGGAGATCCGTACCGGCCCGGCGAGGACTACTACAAGGACCCGCGCAACATCGGCCGATGGACTGAAAAGAAGTTCCAGGACCTGGGCATGGAGATGCCTTCCCAGGTCCAGGGCATGATCGAAGCGGCGCGCGAGGGGCAGATGCCTGATTCGGTGAAGGACCTGCAGCCCGGCCTGTCCGAGGTGTAGTGCTGCGGCTGGTGGACGCCAACCTGGACCGCCTCGGGGAGGGACTCCGGGTCCTGGAGGATGTTGCCCGCTTCCTGCTCAACGATGCCCCGTCTTCCCGCCGCCTGAAGGCCCTGCGGCACGACCTGGTCCGCCGGCTTGCCCCCCTGGAGGAGGATCTGCTGTCGGCCCGCCGCGTGGCGGAGGACGTTGGGGCCCCGGCCGGCGAACGGGCCGCCGCGCCGCACCGCGATCTGCCGGCCCTGGTGCGGGCCAACTCGCGGCGGGCGCAGGAATCGCTGCGCGTCCTGGAGGAGTTCGCCCGGCTTCGCGGCGGTCCGCTGGAGGGCCAGGCCGGCGGATTTGAGAAGGCCCGCTTCGAGATATACCAGCTGGAGCAGCACCTGTCCGGCCGGGTGCTCCGGCGCGAGCTGGCCGCCCGGATCAGGGGCCTGTACCTGGTCCTGGACAGGAAGGCCCTGGGAGCGCGTGATGAGGTGGAGGTGGCGGCGGCCGCCATCCGGGGTGGGGCCAGGGTCATTCAGCTGAGGGACAAGCAGCGGTGCAAGGCCGACGTGCTGGATGCGGCCCGCAAGCTGCGGCCGCTTTGCGCCGGGAACGGCGTCCTGTTCGTGGTCAACGATCACATCGACGTGGCCCTGGCGGTGGGCGCCGATGCAGTCCACCTTGGGCAGGACGACCTGCCCCTGCCGGAGGCACGGCGCATCCTGCCGCTCGGCATGCTCATCGGCTGCTCCACCCACAGCACTGCTGAGGCGGTGCGGGCCCAGGCCGCCGGCGCCGACTATGTGGCCCTGGGGTCGATCTACCCCACCACCTCCAAGGAGAGGTACAAGCTGGTCGGGCTGGCGGCCCTGCGGCGGACGCGGTCCAGGGTGTCCGTCCCGCTGGTGGCTATCGGCGGCATCAACCGGGCCAACGCCCGGGAAGCCGTGAAGGCCGGGGCGGATGCGGTGGCGGTGATCAGCGCGGTCCTGGGCGCGGACAACGCCCAGAAGGCGGCCCGCGGGCTGGCCGCCGCGACGCAGCCCGTCAATGATCGGCGACGCAATCGGGCGAAGGCCTGACGTAATCTGAAATCGGAGTGTGAAAGATGGAGAGAGCCACCTCTAACCTGGAAGCCACCGCGCAGAGGATCCGGGCGGCGTTTGCGGCGGAGGATGCTGCCAGGGAGAAAGCGCTGCGCATGGGCCGGGAGGTCATCCGGTACAGCGCCAACGCCATCCGGGCCATCCATCGCGCCGAGTTCGACCTGGCGCGGGAATCGCTGGCATCGGCGCGGCAGCTGGTGGAGGAAGCCCGGGCCTCGGTGGCGGACCACCTGGAGATGAAGCACGCGGGCTTCATTCACGACGCTCAGAAGGAGTATGCGGAGGGCTCGATAACGCTGGCGCTGGTGCGCAATGAGCCCCTGCCGACGCCCGAGGACCTGGGGGTGGCTTACCCAGCCTACCTTCACGGGCTGGCCGAGGCCGTAGGGGAGGTGCGCCGGCACCTCCTGGACAGCCTCAGGAATGACGACACCGAGGGCTGCGAGGAGCTGCTCTCCTACATGGACGACATATACGGCATCCTGGTGACCATGGACTTCCCGGACGCCCTCACCTTCGGGCTGCGAAGGGCGACCGATGTTCTCCGCGGCATCCTGGAGAAGACCAGGGGCGATCTCACCCTGGCCATCAGGCAGAGGGACCTGACCCAGAGGCTGGAACGCCTCCAGAGGTAACCGCGGGCCCGCTGTGCCTGGCCCGGCTGGAGGGAGAGGCGCAGCGGCGGAGGCCGGGGGCTGGACTGGCGGGCTATAATCTGACCGGGAGAAGACGATGAGGAAGCCCGCGGTAGCCGGGACATTCTATGCCGGGTCAGCGGCCGGCCTGCAGCGCCAGATCGAGGACTGCTTCAGGCATCCCCTGGGGCCGGGCGCTCTGCCCTCCGGAGGCCGGTCCGCCGGGCGCCACACCCTGGGGCTGGTCAGCCCTCACGCCGGGTACCAGTACTCCGGTCCGGTGGCGGCCCATGGCTTCGCCCGCCTGGCGGCGGAGAAGATGCCGGAAACGGTGGTCATAGTGGGCCCCAACCATCGCGGCCTGGGGGCCGAGGTGGCGGTGGGCCGCCAGGGCACCTGGCAAACCCCCCTGGGAGCGGTGGACGTGGACCTGGAGGCCGGTGAGGCGGTGGTGGCCGGGGGCCGGTGGGCCAGATGGGACGACCTGGCCCACGGCATGGAGCACTCCCTGGAAGTGCAGTTGCCTTTTCTCCAGTACATCTACGGGTCCGCTTTCAAGATCTTGCCCGTGGCCATGCTGCGGCAGGACCTGGAGACCGCCCTGGGCCTGGGACAGGCCCTGGCCGCCGCGCTCAAGGAGAAGGCGGGCCTCATTATCGCCAGCTCCGACTTCAGCCACTATGAACCCCAGGCGTCCGCCGCCCGCAAGGACCGCCTGGCCATCGAGGCCATCCTCAAGCTGGATCCGGCGGCGGTGGAGGCCACGGTCACCAGCCAGAACATCAGCATGTGCGGTCCCGGCCCGGTGATGGCCATGATGGCCGCCGTCAAGGAGATGGGCGCCAGGAAGGCCAGCCTGCTGCGCTACGCCACCTCGGGGGACATCACCGGCGACTACTCCGAGGTCGTTGGCTATGCCTCGGTTATGGCGACGGACTGAGCCCGCGCCAGTGAACCTTGGCCCGCGGGCGGCATCTTGACGAATCCGCGGCGCCGAGGTATACCGGGGAATCGTAAGGAGGGGTTGGCATGAGTCGAAGAACAGCTTTCGTGCTCGGGGTGATCGGCATCGCGCTCGCGGCCCTGGTGCTGCCGGCGGCCCTGGCGCCCGCTCCGGCGGCCGCCGCCATCAGCTCCATGGTGTGGTTGAACACGGCCTACAAGGGCGCGGAGCCGCTGCTGGGCGGCACCGTGCAAGCCTACCAGTCCGGGTCCACCGCCACATTGCTGGTGTCCATACAGAACAACACGGGAGAGGCCATAGAGATCAAGGGCGCCAGGGTGGAGTTCGACTGGACCGGCGGGAAATACGCTACTGACACCTACCCGGCGACCCTGGCCGTCAACGAGAGGGGCACCGTGGCCATCAGCTTCACAGTGCCGGAGGTGCCCGCGGTCTCCAACCGGGTCAGGCACGCCTACACGGTGTACGTGGACTATGCCAAGCAGGGAGGGTACGTGGTGGGCAACCACGTTGTCCGCAACAACCTGGGCGGGCTGGGCAACGTCTGGACGCTGGACAGCGGCCCGGTGGACCCGGCCACCCTCCAGGTCTACGTGAACGGGCAACTGACCACGGACTACACCCTCGACTGCTACTATGGCTTCGGCGGCGCCCGCATCACGTTTGCCACGGCCCCGCCGGCGGGCGCGTCGGTGGGGGTGGACTACCAGCAGATCGAGCTGGTGGCTGTGGGCGATGGGTCTCAGACCGTCTTCCAGCTGGACCATTTTCCGGTCATGCCCGGCACCCAGAGGCTGTACGTGGACTGCGCCCTCTCCACCGGTTTTACCCTGGATGCTGATGCCGGGAGCATTACCTTCGCGGCGGCACCCGCTGCAGGCCAGACCATCATCACCAACTACCAGTATGCCGCCAGGTGGACGGCTGCCGGGGACGATTTTGCCGTCTACTCCGCCGAACAGAGCGAGGCCATGGCCGCAAAGCAGAAGCTGGTGGCCATCGGCACCCCGGCCCTTAACACCGCCGGCTCCCGGGACCGGTCGGCCAGATCGGCCATGGAGGAGCAGCTGGGGGACCAGGCGTATGCGGCCGGAGACCTGGCGCAGGCCAAGGAGCACTACGACCAGGCGTACGCCTCCCTGGACGAGGCGCTCAAAGGAGACAAGGACCCTAACATCCTCAAGGAGGTCGAGCCGGCCGGGGTCCTCCTGCTGGGCATAGGCATGGTGCTGCTGGCTTTCGGCGTCATTGGGTATGTGCTGATACGGAGGCGCGGCCGGTGATGCCGGCTCAATACGCGCGTGCTGAGATGGAAAGGAGGCAACCTCACATGGTGAAGAGATACGTGCTGGCCGTTGTAGTGGTCCTGGCCCTGTTGCTGGCTCCGGTGTCCATGATGGCCCTGGCGCCGGCTGACGCCGAAGCGGCGATCAGCCACGCCTTGTGGCTGAATACGGCTTACAGAGGGACCGACCCTCTGCTGGGCTCCGTGCAGGCCTACGAGGCTGGCTCCACCGCCACTCTCCAGGTCCTGGTGCTGAACAACGCGGGGTCCGCCGTCACCCTCAAAGGAGCGAAGGTCAAGTTCGACTGGGCCGGCGGAGAGTACGCGGCAGCCGCCGGGAGCTACCCGTCCGCGCTGGCCGAAGGCGAAACCGGCACCATCAGCATCAGCTTCACCGTTCCCGGAGAGAACGCGACCTCACACCTGGTTCCCCACGGCTACACGGTGAGCGTGGAGTACCAGTGGCTGGGGGGCCTGGTCCTTTCCTGGAGTCTGAGCGGCAGCGACTTCGCCGTCTACTCCGCCGACCAGAATGCCGCCATGGATGCCAGGCAGAAGATGGCGGCCATCGGTACCCCGGCCTTGAACACCACCGGCTCCAGGGAGCTGGCGGCCAAATCGGCCCTGGAGAGGCAGATGGGGGAACAGGCGTACGCCGCCGGGAGACTGCCGGAGGCCAGGGAGCGCTACGAACAGGCCTACGATTACCTGGACCGGGCCATAAAGGGGGACAAGGACCCCAACACCCTCAAGGAGGTTGAGCCGGCCGGGAGGCTGCTGCTGGGCATAGGCATGGTGCTGCTGGCGTTCGGCGTGATTCTGTACGCCTGGCGCCGGCCGGCCGCGCGTTAGCCGCCGCCGCCACCCTCATCGGCCCGGACGCGGGGGCCGGCTCCCGCGTCCGGGCCGCTTGCGCCGCGGTCTCAATGCCATGGCGGCCGGGCGCTCCCCATGATTTGAACCCGGTACTGCCTTCGGCTATCCTATACGTGTTCGCTGAACGCAAGGAGGCTTGACACCCCTATGGCCGCCCACGAGGATCCGCCGCGCCAGCTCGGGCTCGTCTTCAACATCCAGCGTTTCAGCATCCATGACGGGCCGGGCATCCGGACGGTGGTCTTCCTGAAGGGTTGCGGGCTGCGCTGTCGCTGGTGCTCCAACCCCGAGTCCTGGAATGCCTACCCGGAGATCGTCACCAACGACCTCCGCTGCACCCGCTGCGGCCGCTGCCAGCAGGCCTGCCCGCTCAACGCCATCGTGGTGGATGAGAGGGGCCGGAAGCTGGACCGGGGGCTGTGCGACCGCTGTCTGAAGTGCGACGACGCGTGCCCCACCGGAGCGCTGGCGGCCACCGGCAAGTGGAGGAGCGTGGAGGAAGTGATGCACGAGGTGGCCGCCGATGACCTCTTCTACCAGAACTCCGGGGGTGGCGTCACGCTCTCCGGCGGCGACCCTCTGCAGCAGTGCGAGTTCTCGGTAGAGCTTCTCAGGGCCTGCAAGCGGCGGGGGTTCCACACGGCCATCGAGACCTCGGGTTTCGCCGAGTGGAGCGTGCTGGAGAAGCTGCTGGAGTACACCGACCTGGTGCTGTACGACATCAAGCACATGGACCCGGAGAAGCACCGTGAGGGCACCGGCCAGCCCAATGAGCTCATCCTGGAGAACGCCCGGAAGGCGGCGGCCAGGCGCCGGCTGTGGGTCAGGGTGCCCCTGGTGCCGGGATTCAACGACTCAGACGAGAACCTGAAGCAGACCGCCGGGTTTGCCAGGGAGATAGGCGCGGCCAAGGTCTCGATCCTCCCCTATCACCTGTGGGGAGCGTCCAAGTTCGAGAAGCTGGGCCGCCGGTTCACCATGGGAGACGTCTCCTCCCCCACAGCGGAGCAGATCGAGCGCTGCCGCCGGACGCTGCAGGACGCTGGTGTGGTGACCTCCGTGGGCCGCTAGCGCGGCAGGGCCGTGGTTAGAGGAGGTCCTGCAGCTTGGTGCGCAGCGCTTTCTCCGGCAGCGCCCCAACGCTCTGGTCAGCCAGCTGCCCCCCCTTGAAGAAGATGAGCGTGGGTATGCTCATGATGTGATACCGGGATGGGACGTCGTGGTTCTCGTCCACGTTCATCTTGCAGAACTTCAGCTTGTCCTTGAACTCCTGGGCCATCTTGTCCACTATCGGTCCGAGCTGGCGGCACGGGCCGCACCACGGGGCCCAGAAATCGACCACGACGGGGAGACTGGACTTAAGCACCTCCTGATCGAAATCCTGGTCCTTGATCTCGTTCACCATTCCGCGCTATCTCCTTCCTGTGCTGCCTGTGGTAACTTATGCCACCGGGACCGTGGTGGTAAAATGGACTGGCTCTGGGGGATGCCGCTGCCATTATAGGCTGGGGCCGGGGCCCATGACAATAGGGTAAGCGGAGGCAGCGATAGGCAGGGAAGTCAGCGTCAGCATTGACGGCCGCGAGATCAGGGCCGGTGAAGGAGAACGGCTCCTGTGGGTGGCCCTCGACCACGGAATCTACATCCCCAACCTCTGCGCCATCCGCGAGGCGGAGCTGCCGTTCGGCGGATGCCGGCTGTGCTTCGTGGAGATCGAGGGGCGGCGAGCGCCGGTGACGGCCTGCAGCCAGGCCGTGGAAGATGGGATGGTGGTCCACACGGACACCCCCAGGGTGATGCAGCTGCGCCGCACCGCCTTCGAGCTGCTGCTGACCCACCATCACCTGGACTGCGCCCGCTGTCCCAAGAACAGGAACTGCGAGCTGCAGCGAATAGCGGCCCGGCAGGGCTTCAAGCTGAAGCCGCGCCGGCTGCGCCCCATCCCGCGCGATCTGCCGGTGGACACCACCCACCCGCTCTTCACGTATGACCCTAACAAGTGCGTTCTGTGCGGGAAGTGCGTCTGGGTCTGCCAGCGGCGCGGCGTGGGCGCCATCGATTTCGCCTTCCGGGGCCTGGAGACCACCATCAGCACCTTTGACCGGATCCCCATGGCGGAGGCGGGGTGCGACTCCTGCCTGGAGTGCGTGCGGGTGTGCCCCGTGGGGTCGTTGGCGGTCAAGGAAGGGCAGGCGGTCTGCCCCGGGGGAAGCCCATGAGCGTTACCGGGGCCAGGCCGGCAGCCTGGGCCGGCCGGCGCCCGGGCATCGCCCGGGCGCTCCTCACCGCGCTGATCGTGGCCCTGGTCCTGTCCTTCACCGGCGGCTGCGGCGGCAGCGTGCCGACCAAGGTCCTCTTCCTGCAGGACTGGGAGGCGGCGAAGGAGCGGGCGGCCAGCGAAAACAAGCCCATCATGATCAACTTCTACTCCGACACCTGAGGGGCCTGCAAACGGCTGGACGCCGACACGTTCTCAGACGATGGGGTGAGTGCGCTGATAAATGAGAGGCTGGTGCCGGTCAAGAGCAACACGTGGAAGAGCCGGCTCTACATCAACTACGTCAAAGAAGGATTGAGTTTCTACCTTCCCACCACGATCTTCACGGATGCGTCGGGCAAGGAGATCGACCGGGTGTCGGGGTACCTGGGCCCGGCTGACTTCCGGTCCAGGATTGAGTCCGTCCTGGCCGGCTACGCGGGCTGACAGCTCGGCGCCGCGGGGCGCCATTAGGGTGGTGAGCATGAGAGCGTACGGGACCGCCATGGTCCGCCTGCTCCTGCTGCTGGTCCTGCTCGGCTTCGTCGCCGGCTTCGCCGCCAGCGGCTACGACCGGGTGCGCGACCTGCTGATCGTCATCTGCAGCTCCTGCATCGGGATCGGTTGACACGGGCCTATGAGCAAGCTGAGGTGGGCCGCCCAGTTCCTGACACTGATCGTCGCCAACCTGGGGGTCTTCACCGTGCTCCAGACGGGCATTCCCTGCCCGTTCTTCTACTGCTACGGCTGCCCGGCGGCCGCGTTTGCCTGCCCCATCGGCGTCTTTCAGAACTACGCTGCCCTGCAGCAGTTCCCGTTCTATGCGCTGGGGGTGGTGGGGCTGTTTGGCCTGGCCCTGGGAAGGTTCTGGTGCGGCT
>JAEAME010002616.1_pt1 | contig 10227 bp, 7 predicted proteins | sample 8958731 | NCBI WGS metagenome assembly JAEAME01 (sample SAMN16933194, study PRJNA681113) | bioreactor sludge metagenome | isolation source: anerobic bioreactor sludge (Control) | place: India:Bengaluru | collected 2018-10-24
GAATCATTAAAAGTAATTATTGAACCAAACAGCAACTTGTAAGAAATAAAAGCCTAAATTACTATTCTTTCTTTTATGTCAATCAAAGACGCAATTAAGCAGCGACGCAGCATCCGAAAATTCCAGCAAAAGAAAGTGCCAACTAAGCTTGTTTTAGAAGTTTTAGAGGCGGCTGGCTGGGCTCCTTCAGCGCATAATTCTCAACCTTGGCGCTTCATAATTCTGCAGGATATCAACGTTAAAAGGAGTTTAGCGAAGAAGATGGCTCAAGCCTGGGCTGTTGACATGGAAAAAGACGGCTCAACAGTTGATGACTCCAAACGTTTGGAACGTAAGGAACGTTTCGCTTCTTCTCCAGTGCTGATTCTTGCCTGCTTAACCATAGAGGGACTGCGAAAGTTTCCTGATTCGCAGCGTCAAAGTTTTGAACGCGACTTAGCCGTGCAAAGTCTAGGTGCGGGTTTAGAGAATCTACTTTTAGCTGCTGAAGCCTCTGGTTTAGGAGCTTGCTGGTATTGTGCCCCAGCTTTCTGCAAAGACGTTGTGCGTGAAATGTTGTATATCCCAAGGGAGGTTGAGCCTTCAGCGTTTATCATTTTAGGTTACCCAGCAGAAACGCCAAGTAGCCCAAAGAGGAAAAAGATCAGTGAGTACTGCTTTGTTGATGTGTGGGGTAAAGCGGTTTAGGCTTTAATCATGACAAGCAGCATTTTAAATTTGGTCAAAGCCAATAACGCGTGGGTTTTGTTTGCAGGCATTATTGTTGTTTCACCCTGTTTTAGTTTGATTGGTTTTCCAGCGATTGTGACTTCTGCCTCACCGTCAAGAATCACTACAAGGGCATCGAAGGGTGCGGTGTGTTCGCTTAAACCTTGTTTTTCATCAAAAGCAAACAGGGTTAATGTTCCAGCTTTCTTATCAATCAATGTTCGACTAACAACTGCGCCATCCTGATAATCAATTAAGCCTACAAGGTTAGCCGATTTAGCGTGGATAGGTTGATTTTTTGACATGTAACCACCAATAGGAAAAAGAATTGTTCTGGGTTATTTTGGTTTATCGGGAATAAACTCCATTGAAATGCTGTTCACGCAGTGCCTAGTATCTTTAGGTGTAAAACGTTCACCGATAAAAACGTGTCCCAAGTGGGCGCCACAGTTTGCACATTGAATTTCTGTTCGTCGCCCATCCGCGTCAGGCAGCCTTTTTACTGCTCTGGGAATCTCGTCATCGAAGCTTGGCCATCCGCAGCCTGCGTCAAACTTGCTTTCTGAATTATACAATTTGGCACCGCATCGCTTGCAGATATAGGTACCTTTTTCCCAGAACTTGTAGTATTTGCCTGTAAAAGGCATCTCCGTGCCCTTATATTCTATAACAAATTTTTCTTCAGCACTCAACTCTCTATGAGTTGAGGTTTTATGATAATTCAAATGAAAATAAGCCTCCTTATTACTAAATAATTTATCCTAAAGAGTAAATATACTTTCTTAGCAAATCGATATTTAAAAACCGCCAATTTATAACTCAAAAAAAATTCAATTAAATAAAGTAGAGAGTGTTAGGCTTTTTTTATTAGTAGTTGGTTTTGGTTGTCGAATTGGAAGTCGCTGAACCGCTGCATATAGAACAGCCGCAGATACTCCAATGCGTATTTTGACTGGAAAGGCAAATCCTTTGCTGAAATCTTCTTCTTAGTCTTTAACTGTTCTTCTATTGCTTTTTCGGCCATTGGATAGTTTAGTAGGAATTCTTTGCGGTCACTGTACGCGGTTAATGTCTGGATGGTTTCGTCAATGTAGGCGAGGTATCTTGGCAGGTTCATCATGACTTTGTTGATTTTTGCTTTAGGATCATAAAGTTCCTCAAGTGCCACGGTTAAGCGCTCGTTTAATGTTGCGTTTTTAGCCCAATACGTATCCTGCGCAGGTGACAGGCTGTCGATTGCTTGTTCTTCCTTTTTAACTTCTTCATGCAGTATTGAGAGAACATGTTTTGCGATGTCAATAAAGTAGTCCAGTAGCTCACGCAGTGTAATGAGATTAACAACATTGACTGGTGTTTTATCAGTGGCTTGTTTTATTATTTGAGCTTTCTTAGCGTCAGCAATTATCAATGGCACTTTGTCTCCTAATAGTAAAGACAGTTTCTCAGGTTCTTTTCCTAAATCAATTATTGGAATTAATGATTTGTTGAGTTGCTCAATTGACAGGGCGACTTCTTCGCCGTATTGTCTTTTCCAGTTAACTATGCCGCCGTATAATCCGCTGATGGCGTGGAACGGCATTTGTTTGTGTAGTTTCTCAATTGCATAGTTTACTACTTGGCAACGTTCAGGCAGGTTTGGATCATAAAGTGAGCGGATAATGTTGTAGATTGGTTCTACGGTTTCTATAGTGTTAAAAGCCATGATTTTACTTGCTTCAAGAGTTGACTTTATGGTTTGAATTCGTTCTTCAAGAGGCATTTCTCTTTGGAAATTCAGTTTAAAGTCTTGGTTAACTTTGAAGCCTGCTTCTTTTAATTTACCTGACCAATCTGAGTATTCGCCGTTAACGAAAACTTGGTATTCTGCAAGAATCGTGTTTAATTCAATAGGAAGATCTTTTATGTCCTTGCTTTGTTTATTGTTTAAGTCATCATAGATTTTTGGCAGGTCTGCTTCAGCAAAGAATGATGAAACGGATTTATTTAGGATATCGTCAAGTTTGTCTTGGATTATTAGCATTTTTCCTTCTGGGGAGGCTACGTCAACTGGAATGTTTGTTTTTACGTTTTCAAGTTGTCCTTTGAACTCCATTAATTCGCCTTTAAGTTCGTTTGCTTTAGCAATGATCATTTGTGAAGTAGCAGTTGATTTTGGTTGATACTTAATAAGGGACAATGGAACTGTGAAGGCGGCTGTAGCCAAAGTAGCCAGCATGATTGTGGCTCCGTCGATGTTTGCTTCGAACGCAAGTGGCTTAGATAACAGGTTTAGCATTACGAACAACAGAACAGTAGCAACTATTGCTGTGCCAGGCCAGAAAAGTTGCTCTGCGTAAGGAATACTTGTTTCTTGAATGATGAGTTTTGCAAAGAATATTAACGCCATTACTATGCCCACAACTATGACTGCAAATAAGAAGAGACCTGGGAAAGAGTCCAGGTACTGGACGAATGCTGCCTTTAAGGTTTTTCCAATTACGTGTGGCCAATTTTCAAATAATTCCTGATATACCGTATAGACAAAACCAGCGGTGTCAAAAAGCCTGAACTGTGTCATGGATGTTTCTAAACTGCTGAAAATGTTGTTTAATGGAACAAAAACTGGAGGGCTAGAACCAGGTACGATCCACCATTCTTCCTGTGGAATTGATAGTATGGTGTATCTGAAGTATTGTACAATCATTAAAGGTACTGATATGAGGAAGTAGTAAAGAACTGAGGATATTGCACTAAATTTGAGGAATACCGCTGTAGCTAGAATTATTGGAACTGCCAGAAAGTAGATTGGTTCAAAGAATAGCACCATTGCGGCGATTATGCCCATGTTTATTGCAATGGCTGTTCTGTGGCGATGATAGATTATTGGCGTAGCAATGAACAGGATCAGCCAAGCGGCTGTGAATACTATTCGGTTGTATGTCTCGCCTAAATATGAAATGAAGGACAGTTCAGATAGATGAAAGATTAAACTCAAGCCAATTAGGGTGCTTCCCACGGTGATTCCTATTCTGGGAGATCTAAATGCAATAAAACCCATTAAAACAGCTAATAATATTGGGATAGGCTGAGGGAACAGCGGAATGAAGGAGAAGCCTAAGCTCATGGATATAATTGTTGTAATTAACGTGATAAGCTTAAGAGTGTATGATTCTTTTGCCTGCTCAAGTCTTTCTTTCTCTTTACCTTTGGCGCGGCGTTCCCTTACCCAGCCTCTGAAGCTACGGGTACTTTTTTCTTTTTTAACTTCTTGTTCTTCTTTTTCAGCTTTATTTTTTCCAGATCTCTTCAACCTAGAAAGTAAGCCAGGCTTCTTCTCTTCTCTTTTCAAGCGATAATACCTAAAACCTTATTTTACTAAACCATTCTTAAGCTTATCGAGAGAACAATGCCAGAAACTGATAAAGCCCCTGAAAACAACAGTGAAGATCAACAAAAAAGTGTCAATAACGAAAATACATCAAGTAATCAAAGCACTGACGATTATTTTGAAAAAGTAAATCAACGGTTAAAAAAGAAAAGCAGATTCAATTTTGGCAGATCAAGCAAAAAAACGCCAGCGCCAGAGCCCAAAATTGAAATTGAGCCACAAAAAGTGCCCGCGACTGAAACTGCACATGTGGAAGTAAAAGTTGAAGCTCCCCCTACAGCTGTTGAAGCTGAACCTGTAAAGGTAGAAACCGCTTCAGAAGCTCAAGAAGCCGAACCAGAACCAATAGCCATGGAAGAACCAGTTAAGATTGAAGAGGCATCTGCAGAATCAGTTGAGCAGCAACCTGCTGTAACAGAAGAACCTTCAATAGTAACACCTGAAACTGAGAGTAAAACGCAGGTAATTGAAGAAGTTAAGCCTAAAAAGAAGGGATTTTTCAGTTTATTACGTCGAAAACCTAAGGAACCAATAAAAGTTGAAGCACCTCCAAAATTGGAGGAGCCCGTTATAGAACCTACAGTTATTGAAGTTCCCCCAGTTTCTGTTGAACAACCAGCAATTATTGAACCTCAAGTGACTGCTGAAATAGGAAAAGAGGAAAAAGTTGAGCCAGCTCCAGTTTGGCCTCCTCCAGAACCAGTTCCAGAGCCCGTTGTTGTTGAAGCACCCAGCAAACCTGTGCATGTTGAGCAGGTTAAGCCAAAGAAGCGGGGTTTCTTTAGTTTTCTACGTAGAAAACCAAAAGAGCCAATTAGAGAAAAAGCATCTGCCACTGAAACATTAACATTGGGGGTTGATCAAGCAGAGGCAGTTCCTGTCACAAGCACAGTTGAGGCTACGCCGGTAATACCTCAAGCGGTTTCTGAAGAGGGGGTTGATATTTCACAGGTTAACACGCAGGTTCCATTCTTTGACGGCATTGTAAACATCGGAAAATTTACTAAAGAAGCCAAAGCAGCTATACCTACAACAGCTGTTCTTTCAATCGGAGAGTATCCCGTTCACCTGTTAATAAGAAGCGATTTCGCCAGCAAACCACTAGGTGTTTTACCCTTATTCATTGACAAGTCAAGCCAAGATATACTAAAGTGGAGTCAAGCCCAGTTAAATCCAGACTACATTATTGGTTTAGACTCTGATTTGGATACTCACTTCTGGTATAATATTACTTCTAACATGACAAGTGAGGACGTGTTTATTTCTAAACTTAAAAGTAAACCCGTAGTGAATTTACGTGAGGCAATTTTTGTTTCATCTGTCTGGGATGGTGTTGGTGCAGCTCTTTTACCATCTTTAATGTCACAGTTTAACCAGTGGAAGATTAATTCAATAGCTGTAGTGCTTATGCCTTCAAAGGTTCAGTCCACTGAGAACCAGTTTAATGCTTTTGCAGCTTTAGGAAAATGCAGCATATTACCTTCTACTGCTCTTGTGCTTCTGGATCGGGATAACATTGAAAGCTACGTGGGTGTAGACCGAAGGGGCAATATGATAAACGGAAATACTGTAACTAATTATCTTGTTGATTTTATGATTTCTAAAGATGATATTGTTGGAGAACTGGGTGAGCTTTCAAAGACTTTTGATTCAAGGCTTTTTACGTTAATGTTTGCAACTGGCGCAAGCTTGAAAGTGTATGGTTCCATCGAAAATATTTTAGATACTGTACTTTTTAAGCCATTTATGAGTTTTGACTTAGCAAGTGCTTCATTGCTTTATGTATTGGCTCGTGTGCCTTACCATCTTAAAGAACAGATTACACGGGGAAAAATTGAGATGTCCGTTGCTAACTGGTTTAAAGATAAGAGCACTATGCAATCTATTCATGTTGGAGAACCAGTGTACGTTGATGACGGAAGCGATAGAGTTGACATCGCATTATTTATTGGTGGTTTTGAAACCTCAAAGATGTTCACTTCGGTAGAAAAGAAAGTTAACACGTTAAAGAATCGTGCAGTTAAGAACGGTTTCTTGAAAGAAGATGAGTGGAAAGAAATCGTTAAGAAACTTGTTGAGTAAAAGGTTTTCTTTCTTTATCTAATTTTTTTATCAAAATAAACAAGGACAGCGATTACAGCTAACCTTTACAAAAAACAAATAAAGAATTCTTTTATCAATAATTTCACTTGATTCATATTAAAGAGTATAAGAAAATTAATAGAGCGTATCTTAGAAATTAAAAAAAATAAATAAAAATTAGGTTGAAGCTTTTATTGCTTCTTTACGCTGCTGTTTAGGTTTTTGCCATTACCGTTGTTGATGTCTTTAATGATTTTAGTTGCGTTTACGCCATGTTCAAGCAGATAGCTTCGTGATAGGTGTCTTTCGAAGTCGTTTGATTTGCTGTAGAGTAATTGCATTTCGTCAAAGGCTTCTAGGTCTTCTGGTTTTCCTCTTCCGCCTACGACTAGGATGCTTGTTGTCCAAGGTTCGCGTGCGTCAATCATTCTTACTGTGATTGTTCTGGAGACTTCACTTGTTACGTATCCTGCTAGGGCTGTATAGACTTCTTGCGACATGTCTTCGTTCCACATGTTTGGTGGAGTTGAGACTGTTACCCAGAGGTAGTCTGTCTTGTATGTTGGTTTGTAACCCATTATTGTTGGTGTCTTGAAGGAGCGAACTATGCTTTTTATGTAGTCTTTGAAGTGATCCATATCTAGGATGTCTCTGTAGATGACTTCGCGTGTTAGTGTTTCTTCTTGTTCCATTAGAATCTTGAAGAGGATTTTTCTCTGTTCTGCTTCTGTTAATTCAGCGTTCTTTTCGTAGTAGCGTTTTGGTTTGAGGATTGCAGCCATTTTTTCGTCGTATTCGTCTTGTAGGTCAACGATTTTGTTTAATCGCTTACGGTAGCTTGAAGTTAATTCGACTTTCTTTCCTAGTTGCTCGTATAGTTTGATTGTACCGTCAACTTTTTCTAGTGTCTCAAGAGCGAAGGCTTCTTCTTCCTCTATGCGTTTTAAGCTTCGGTCAAGGTCCAAGAGCTGTTCTCTTGCGTAACGTTTTGAGCCGAAGACTTTTCTCACTTGTAGTTCCATCTTGGATTTGTCGAATTCTTTGCGTTTCTTTGATTCTTGGATGCGCATAACTTCGTTGTCTGCCACGTGTCGTTTCTCCATACGTTTTGCCATGATTGCGTTAATGTATGCTAGGTGTTCGTCGATCATTTTTACTTCGTCTTGTGGTGTTCGAAGCATTAATTGCACTACAAGGTATAGAGTTGCTAGTTCAGATTGGATATCTCTTAGCTCTTCTTTTTCTGCTGAGCATTCTGGAAGTGCTTCATAGTATCTTACTAGTGCGTCTGTTAAGTAGCGGGTTTCATCGTAGAGTTTCAGTACTGCTAGTGTCTTTTCGGCGACTTCTGCTATGTTTACAAAGTCGTCTAGAATCTTCTTTTGCCTTACAGTGAAGACTTGTGAGCTTGGAATTAGCTGGTTGAGACGTTCTACTATCTCTGCTTTGCGTTCTGAAAATTCAAGATAAGTCTTTGATAAGTTAGTCAGTAATGCTTCAAGGTTGTCGACTTTTCTTGTTCCTTCCTTCTTTAAGGCCAAGTTGATTATTGCTTCTTCAATTGGACCAACTTTGCCTACGAATTTAACGGTTGAAAGGAATCTTGTTAATTCACTTATCCAGTTTTTGACCTGGAGTTCTACACCTTTAATGTGTAGAGCTAAGTCTTCTTCCATGCGTGGGTTAGTGTTAATTATGGTCTTTACTTTATCTTCAAACTGCTCTTCATTGTAGGTGCCTGTTTTGATTAGGTAGTTTTTGTAGTGGTTCTTTGCAACATCAGAGTCGGTTTTAATGATACATTCAATTGAGTTTAAAATTTGCAGCTTTTCTTTTCGGTGCTCTTGAAGCATTTGTAAGCTTTCAAAGTTTACTTTAAATGCGGCTATATATTGATCAACTGGATAGACAACTTTCATCATGCCTAATGTATGAGCTGAATTATATGTTAATCCAACTTCGGTGCCTATTCCACCCATTAGGTCGGCTAAGTCAAAGTCCATTAGCACATAAAGCATGTCTACGACCATTTCGTCCATTTCATGCCTTGCAGTTATGATGTTACCGATTTTGCTGAATGCTGGAAGCAACGGCAAGTAAATTAATGCGTTAAGCGGATTTCTGTAAACGTCGCCAAATTCTTTTGTTATTACTTCATTGTAATCTTTGTTAAGCATTAAGGCAAGTTCGTTCATAGCGGTAAATGCGCTACAACCTTTTGCTGGAGGGTCATCGCCACCACATGGAGTAATTACGAATGCGATGATGGGTACACCTGAACCCAGTACTTTTCGAAGGTGCCTTGCAAAGTCAAAGAAGATGCCGCTTCCTGTTCCGCCTCCTAAGCCGTAAACTAGTATAACTGTTGGAGTAACAATTGAGGAGAGCGCTTGCTCTTTGAAGGCATTAATCGCGTTTCGTATAATGCCTAGTTGATAATAGTTTAAGGCGTAGATTGCTTTGGCTAAGGCTCTTCTTCTTCCTGCGCCGCCTGCCATTGGTGGAATTGCCATTGTTGATTGTAACCATGGACTGAAGTCTTCTAGTCTTGCGCCTTCGCCAACTAGGTATTCATTGTATTTTTGGTTAATGAAATCAAACATTGCTTCGGCAGTTGGAAACTTTACTGATTGAGCGATCAGACGCATTCGTTCGGCTGGAATGCCTGCCTTAATCATTTGTTTAGCGATTTTCTCGTTTGTATCAAGAAGAGATCGGATTTCTGGGTCAGCAATGTCGATAGCTAAAAGAGAGAGGCGTGTGAGCTCATTTTGCATGAGATCCATTGTTTTTTTACTGCTTAGGAACGCCTCTACAATGTTTGTTCCTGCTGAACCTAGTCCGATGATTTGTACGCTGTTTTGGTATATTCTAGCCGTAGTTTACATCCCCACTAACCGTTTTAGACGGTCTTTAACGCTTTCTAAGTTTGAACCCATTGATCTGTCGATTTTTGCAGCTCGAATTGAAATGCCTTCTAAGTCTTTGATTTGGTCTTCAACTACTAGTTTGAAGTATCCCACTTTGCTGCGTGCTTTCATGAATAGGAATCCTAAAACGGCTGCAATTACTGCGAAGATGATTACTAATGGTATGAAGAGAATTTCCATTGTTGCTGATGCTGGAGCTGCAGCTGTGTCTAGTGAGTTCAGCATTCCTAATGCGTTGTCTGTTAAGCCTGCTTCTGCAACTGTTTGTGATTCTTGGATTACGTTTTCCCAGAGTTCGGTTATTGCTGGTGAAACACTTTGGCTTTTGAGGTTTGCTAGTTTATTTTGTTGTTCTGCTAGTTTGGTGTTATAAGCGTTGATTGATGCGTCTGTGATGTTTCGTCTTACTTCATCTAAGGTGTCGCCGCTAGGAGATTTTAATGCTACTAGAACAACTGGAACAGATTTGTGCAGGGTTACTCCACCTGCTGTTTGTGCAACATTGCCTGATACTTTGCCGTAGCAGGTGATTGTTAATGTTCCAGCGGTTTGACTAAAAGTGAATGAGTTTGCACCTGGGTTGTAGTTTCCTAGGCTGTATCCGTCACCTGAGTTGTGTTCCCAAATAATGTCTTTGATTTTATTCATTGACGTTGATAATGATAATGTTGATGACGGGTTGTTTACGCCGATGTTAATAGTTACGGTGACTTTTAATTCGTCGCCATTGCTTATTTGGCCGTTTCCGCTGGTTGTTCCTGTTTCAAAGTTTTGTGAAAGAATCAGGTCGCCAGTGGTGGCATCTTGAATGTTGAAGCTTTTTATCCAGTCGCCTTGACCAGGTATGGCGTTTGTGCTAAAGTTTTGTGTTGTTAAATATAGGGTGGTGGAAGTTAAAATGATAATTAATAGTATTGGGAGTAATTTATTTTTCAATTTTTACGCGCCCTCAATTTTTGTATTCTTATGATACATATAACACTTGTGCTTTTCTATGACACATTGGTGTCTTACGATATAAGTGCACTCTACAAGTAAATAATTTCGTTATTTTTAAACATATCAATAAATTTCTATGTATGCATGGAAAATCACGGGAAAACTTGGGCAAAATCCTGAAAATTACTTAAAAAACCCTTT
>JAEAME010002617.1_pt1 | contig 10222 bp, 6 predicted proteins | sample 8958731 | NCBI WGS metagenome assembly JAEAME01 (sample SAMN16933194, study PRJNA681113) | bioreactor sludge metagenome | isolation source: anerobic bioreactor sludge (Control) | place: India:Bengaluru | collected 2018-10-24
TATTGGGGTCGTTTTTCTGTGTGGATGGGTACCTATAAAATTCTTAGAGTGTCATGGCTTTTTTGTTTGGAAACAAATGTAAAAAGTTCAGGATACTCATACAATATGTGTTTTATCGGATGCTTACATACTCTGAGAAGATTGTGTAAATTGTTTTCCCATACACAGTTAAGAGCCACTATCCCTTCATTATTATGAAATAAGCCTGTGCCTGACTATAGGATTACTTTTTAACTTTGGTATTCCTTTCTCTGGCACAAATAGGACAGCCGGATTTTAAATGCACTCGGCTGTATATAGATGCAGAATATGGCGGATGGGTTGGATTTGGGCAATTCCAAAGTACTTTTTCATCTTTGCCACATGTTATCTCAGACGGTTTTAAAGAATTCTCTTGACTCCATTCTTCAGCTAATTCAGGGTGCAAATATTCTAGGCTTCTATCATAAGAGAATTGCTTCCCATGGCATACAGCACACTGCATATGTCCATTTACTCTTTTAGCTATGGTTGCTTCAAAACTATGCGACTTTCCGTTTGTACAGTGCCACCAGAACAATCTTTTTGTATCAATTCCTATATTGTCAGGGGTGAATCCAGAATCGTTATTCCTTTCAAAATCCCATTGTGCGGCCACTTCAGGTGAAATAATGGCTAACGATTCTTTGGGATGAAAAGCTTGGTGCGAGCAATACTTGCATCCTTTCCCCGAAAGATGTTCTGATGCTATTTGTGAAAATTCTCCATGTTTCTTACAAATAATGATAACAGGCTCACTTGATTTTATGAATATGGTTTTGCTATAATCGTATTTTTTTTCGTGTACCTCCTGTGCTTTTTCAATCCATTCCTCAGTAGTTCTTTGATAGGTCTTAGAACATTTTTTACAACCATAACCTAATGAAACGCTTTTAACCGTGTTTTCCCAGAAATGAAGACGATTATTCGGACAAATCCAATGAACCGTCTTCTCAGAGTATGGCATTACCATCTCAGGAGTAAGGGGATAATTTTTCCGATCGTCCCATATAGCTTTCAATACTTCACCTTTCTTTGCTTTATTGGCACAAAATGCCGCGAAACTTTTTTCATAAGGAATTGTATGAACTATTGATAAAATCTGATTACGGATTGAATTGACATCGACTATTATTTGACATTCTTTACCCTGTTGTGTACAAAGTCCCTCAATAGTTACTTGAAGAAGTGGCTCTAGAAATCGATAATCAGTGGTGTATCTGAAGGTCTTTATTTCACACAAAGTCTCGTCCAATGTAGCGCAGCCACTCTCTCGTAATCTAACTAAATGGATACCATGTTCTTTCAATAATTGACTTTTTCGTATATCATTTCGTACCTTTCTTTTATCACAATGATAATTTTCTCCATCATATTCAATCCCCACTTTTATGGAAGGAATAAATACATCAATTTCCATTTTTTCAATCTTGAAACCATTTATTGAATCAGGAAATGCTTTTTTAATATAGTGATACACGACTTGCTCTGGAAAAGAAGAATGATGTCCCTTAGCACAATTAGGACATCCTTTGTTGTTATTTCTGTTTGAGAGAACAGCCCTCCATCTATGTCCACAACGTTTACAGATCCATCCGAATGATTTATTAGAATTGGCAAACACATCAGAAGGAGTAAGCCCCTGATTTACTTCATAGTCCCACTCTTCAGCCAATTCAGGGTTTATGACTGCCAATGAAAATTCCGGGATTAGTTTCTGGTGGGAACAATATGGGCAATTACCTCCGTTACCACTTGTCTTGTTATTAAGTGAAGATTTGTAGTGGTGACCATTAGGGCAAACCCAATAATAAGATTTATTAGCATGTGGTGCGATAGCATCTGGATCCACCGTATTTGCTAAATAATCCCATTCAGAATTGACAATTTCAGGGTATAACGCTTTTAGACTATTATACCCAGGAATAATTCTCTTCCCCTGACATACAGGACATTTATCAGTGGACTTCTGTTTACTTGGGGCTGTTCTGTTGGCTACACGCATAGGATAGGACTGATGGCAACGAGGACAAATCCAATAAACAGTTTTGTGTGATCCTATTCCAACATTCTGTGGTGATAATTTTCCGTTTTTAGAATAATCCCACTCTTTCGCAAGATTTGGGAACACGTCTACTAAGTATTTCATTGTATGATATTTGCATAAATTTAGTTATTATTATTGAAGGATAATTAATAATACCAATGATATTTAATAGACTTCGCTAAGTAAAATTGATTATTTCACCAAACTCATCAACTGTTTGTAGTTGGACACCACATCAAATTTTACCTTGTCGCTGCTGATTGCCTGGAAGTGTTTTCGGGCGCAAGATATTTTTGCTGACTCCACCTCCCTTAATTCCATTGTAGATATATCTCCCTTGGTCTCTGCCACGAAATAGACATGCTTCACGGTACCCTCGTTGAATGCGATGGCCCAGTCGGGATTGTATTTCCCCACCGGTGTGTTGATGTAAAAGCCCTTGGGAAGCTTCACGTAGACGCTCACCTCGCTACTGATATCCAATTGTTCGGCAAATGGTTTTTCCACCGAGGGAGAGTCGAAGATCACGTAATCGTACAAGTGTTTATTTGCCGCTATTGCGTTCACACCGAGCTTACCTTTCAGAGTAGGTTCCGTGAAGATCTCCGTACCGAAGCTATCGTTGAGCTTGTTGTAAGCGATATGCTGGATGATCACTGTCGCCTTCTCCTCGTTGATCAGGTTGGAGCATTTGAGAATAAACTCCTCTGGATTGAGCATGAACTGGTCGAACACCGGTTTCTCGATACCGGTCAAGATACTTACCACCGTATTGCGGGTCAGTCCGGTCTCAGCCACCACCTTGCCAACAAGGTCGTACTTCACGTTGCCGTTTACTGCAGAGTGTACATCAATATGACTCGACGATTGTTGCTTGAAACCCTCACCTATTTCTAACGATTCCTTTGACTCAATCTTTTCCAAAGCTCCCGAGGTGACGGTAAAAAAGATCTTCGACACGTGCAAATGGTTGTTCAGACGCTGAATCGCCTTGCGGACCAACTCCTCCGTCTCGAAATCCACCACGTAAGCCGTCTTGGTGTTGATGTTCGCCCACAGTTTCTTAAACTCCTCCCGGTTGAACTTTTGCTCATCGAAACGGAGTTCCACGTTGTTGCCCCGTGCATTCTCGGGAGTAAGCATCTTCTGGTTGTAGACCGAATCGAGGATATGCATCACCGACTCGTTGCTGGCTTCCACCTCCTCCGGCAGTTGGAAGCTGCCGCTCTCTTTGTCCTCATAGTACTTATCGGTCAAGGTTCCCGCCTTTACGTAACCATAACCCGCCAGGCTCTCGTAGAGGACCAGGGCAGCCTCCTCGCTCACGGGATAGGGATTACCCTGTTTGTCCGAAAGCACCTTATCGCGAAACAACGAAGGAGAAACTTTCTGAGGCCGGTCGGCGATCACCTCGGCGATCTCCGTCTGGAGCGCCTTGGCAAACCGGTCATAGCTCTCGCTCGCGATCACCGTCAGCTGGTTGATGTGATGAACCTCGCTTCCCAGGAAATTGGTGTCCATGCGCTCCCCCTCCTGGTTCACGCATAGGCGGAGTCCGCGCCCCACCTCCTGCCGTTTGCGGGTCTCCGCATCGCTCTGTTTCAACGTGCAGATCTGGAACACGTTGGGATTGTCCCATCCCTCGCGTAACGCAGAGTGTGAGAAGATAAAGCGTACTGGTTCGCTGAAAGAGAGCAGTCGCTCCTTGTCCTTCATGATTAGGTCGTAGGCATCGGTATCCACGCTCTCCCGGGTGCTTCTTTCCACTTTACCGTCCACAAACTGATTCTTCTTTTTGTCGATGGAGAAATATCCCGCATGTGTTTTTTCTGCTGCGATTGATTTCAGGTAACTGATATAGGCATCTTCTCCAATTTTCAGTTGCAAGCTGTTCACCACATCGTCGTACTCCTCCTCGAACATATCCGCATAGGAACCGTTAAACGCATTGCCGGAAGCATCGTACTGCTTGTATTTGGCCACTTCGTCGATAAAAAAGAGACTCAACACCTTAATGCCCCTGAAGTAAAGCATTCGTTCCCGTTCAATATGCGACAGGATGGTCTCCCGGATCTGTATCCGGCGAAGCTGCTGCTCGTTCACCGCCCCTTTCACATCGCCGGCGAATAGCTTTATTCCATTCTGGAATGTGATTGAGTTGTCCCGTCCGTCGATAGCTGTTACGGTGAAGCCATCCCGATACTGTTCAAGTGATCCAGCGCGGTCGTACAAGTTGTGTCCGATCTCAACTTTTCGGACCACCGCTTTCACACCGCCGGCTTGCTTCACCTCAAATCCCAGGTTTGCGGTGGGACTCTTGTCCTTGAAGAGGTTGATTCCCTCCAGGTAGAGATACCCTTCCGTCCCGGTGGTTCCGGTCTGGGCAATTCCTTTCACCGCGATCTTCTTCACCAGTTTCTTGTTGTAGGCCTCCATGGCATCCAAACGGTAGATCAGGTTATAGAGGCTATCCTTCTTGTGGGTGGCCGAATAACGCAACGTGAACAGCGGGTTGAATCCTTTCAGGTTCTCTTTGGTCTGCTTTCCTTCAACAGATTGCGGCTCGTCGATGACCAGGATTGGATTGGTTTTGGCAATCACATCTATCGGTCTGCGGCTGCGGAAGCTATCCAGTTTCATGTAGATGCGCCTGGCATCCTTCCCCCGGGCATTGAACGCCTGAGCATTGATGATCATCACGTTAAGCGAGTTGTCGCTGGCAAAACGGTCGATTTCTGTCAGTTGTGATGAATTATAGATAAAGTACTGAATCTTTTTATTGTAGTCCTCGGTGAAGTGCTCCTGGGTGATCTGGAACGATTTGTTGACCCCTTCGCGGATGGCAATGCTAGGCACCACAATGATGAACTTACTCCATCCATAGCGTTTATTAAGTTCGTACATTGTCTTGATGTAGGTATAGGTCTTTCCCGTACCCGTCTCCATCTCGATGGTCAGGTTGTATCGTCCTTCCAGTGCTGACGATGGGGGGATCTGGTGTGTCCGTTGAATCTTCCGGATGTTCTCAAGAATCATCTCGTCCGTCAGTTGCGGAACGATCTTATGGTTTTTGAATCCGGTAAAATCGTATATCTCGCCCTGTCCTTTGGAATCTCCCCTGTCGATAAGGTAATTGATATCCGACAAACAGGGCTGTCCGGCAAACACATCGCATACCGCCTTGGCTGCCTCCTCCTGGAACTTCTGGTGTTTAAACTTTAATTTCACCTTCTATGTTTTTCTATGTTGATTACTACTCAATGTCATGCAAATTGAATTGATTTTCTCATTAAAAATTTGCATATCCATTTTAATATATTATATTTGCATCATTCTCTACCCTTGGTAGGGAACATACAAAGGTTTTAAACGTTGAACCCGAATCAACGTTTTTTATTTACCCTCTCCAAAGTACTCCCCACTCCTTTCAAAATCAGGTCCGGACAATATGTTGTTAATGTTTTCTTTTTCAAACGCAGTAACAAATTTTGCTTTTAAGAAACCTGTAAAACGAATGATCACCACATAATTGCCTTTGACAATCGCAACTCTTCGGTCTTTAAAATACGCTTTACTCTGGTTATCCCATCCTTTTTTCAGAATTGCATTTTCATCCTGTAATGTCGCCTTAATCCAGTAAATCTTTTCCAATCGGTTGTATGAAAGGATTGACTTATCTTTTCTTTTTCTATCCTCGCTTTCATAGAATGCATGATCAAACATATCTTCATAAAAACTCACCCGAACATGATCAAATGTATAAACAGGTTGTTCACAATATTCAACACGCCACAATTCGCGTAATTGTTCTTTGGTATAGTTCTGAGGTTTAATTCTCCTGTAATCCATCTTACCAGCCTCCGCTCAGATTGATTACAAAAACATTCATTTTCTCCTCGCATTTAGGCGTGTGAGCAATCGCTTTTTTTAAATGATTCCGTTCAACATACTGAATAAGATTAGTTTTGGTTTTTCCGGTAATCTCTTTGTTGAATTTAGCAGCAACAAGACCTGTGAGTAAGTCAGCCAATTGAATACCCAGTGATTGTTCAGACGGTAAACCTTGAACCTGATGAATAACTGAAAATAGATTGGCATTGTTTAAAATCTTAAATAATTCATTCAATCTGCCTTTATTTCGATTCTTTTTCAGATCAACGAAAATATTGTAGCTGTTAAAATCGAAAATCCAATGATGAAGCAGTTGATAGTAAAATTTATAGAATTCCAACTCCTTATCTCCTTTATGAAACCTTACATCGTCGGTTTTATCAGCTTCAATTAAAATTACCCGAAACCGTATAAAGTCTGAAGAAAAAAAATAATCGATCACCTCTTTATAGAACAGCTCATAAGCAGGTGACACCTTATTCCATTTGAATTCACCATTTATTTTGTGTTTCGATTTAGTAGCAGACAGATCATTTTTCAACCTGTTCCTATCAGAAGCTTTGATCCATATGCCCCCAATAGCTGTATAGAGGTGCGCTTCCTTGTTGGTCAGTGCCTCTAAACCACTTTCATCGCAATACACTTCAAAATCCATAACAGATTGTATTAAATTAATGACCTAAATTACTTTGATGGTTGTTTCAGGAGAAAGTGTTTTGAAGATCTCGCTTACGTTTATCTTGTCCGGACTGTTGCGGAACGAGCTGTCGCGGAACACCACTCGCAACGGTTTCCGTCTGGCAATCTCCCGGATCACCTCTTCCGGCACATGCTCTTCAAAGCAGGCCACCAGATCGGTATCATTCACAAAGTGCACATCCTTCCCACCAATCTTTTCGGTGATGTGGGGCAATGATAATGGCACACCCCAGTCGAGCAGTACTCCATACAGCAGGTCAATATCGGAACGGTCATCCTTGATATTGCTTTCCAGGTACAGAAGCATCTGCTGGTTGTATTGAGAGGGACTGTAATAGACATCCTTCATGTTGGTGCTGTCCACTCTAAATACCCTGAACCCGGTGTCCAAAGTTTTGTGTTCCTCCTCTTTGAACAAATCACCCTCATTTGATTTTGCATTCAGCTCCTCCTCAATCTTTTTCCCGGCCCTTCGAATACGCTCTTTCCCAATTTCGCAGATGTTCTTGTACCCCGCCTTGTATGCTTCAGACTTGGGATCGGTCTCTTCCGGCAGCTGCACCATGATGAACTTACGGTTACCTCCATCTTCCGCATTGAGTTGCATTACCGCATGGGCGGTAGTGGCGGAGCCGGAGAAGAAGTCGAGGATAATTGAATTTTTAACTGAAGTAGAAAAATTGATTAATCGTAAAATAATTTCCTCATCTTTAGGATTTTCAAATACTTTCGCTCCAAACATAGCCATAATACGTTTTGACGAAGCTCTGCCATCTTGATAGAATACGCTGTAAGGAACACTATACTCTCTGTCACTAAGATAAGATTTTAAACAAGGAACAGAACCAGCTTCTCCAAAATCAACTTTTCCTTGTTCAATCCATTTAAGCATTGTTTCCTTTTTAGTTAACCAACCCCTTGATGGTATCCTTGCTGCTATCCCATTTGCAGGATTAACTATTTCATATTTCGGACCTCCACCACCTGGCCAAGAAATATTATCAGGAAAGAATATTCCTTTTTCATCAACTTTACTGTAATGCTTATGGTCTTTTGCTGGATGTCCATTAGGTAAATTTCTATACCAATCTTTAAGCTCTTTTGTCATCGAAACATAATCAGCCCCATGCTTTTTCCTTAATGCTTTTTCTTCCTTATAAATATCTTCTAAGCCTGCTTTCCTTTCTCGCCATATTATTTCTTGCTCTTTTAACAATGTGATACTTTTAACATAACACAGCAAATATTCATGAGAAACAGAAATAAGTTTAGAATCATTTTTTCTCCCTGCTGACCAAACCAATTGTGCAATCAAATTCTCTTCCCCAAACACCTCATCACAAATCTTTCTAAGATTGTGTACTTCATTATCATCAATCGAAATAAAGATTACACCATCGTCGGTCAGCAGGTTACGAGCTAATTGCAGACGGGGATACATCATGCTGCACCAATCGGAATGATAGCGGCCGTTGGTCTCTGTGTTTTTGAAAAGCCGGTTTTCTTCTTCATCGAACAGACCCAACTCTTCCTCGTAATCCTCTTTCGACACCTTGAAATTATCTCGGTAGACAAAATCATTCCCGGTATTGTAGGGAGGATCGATGTAGATCATCTTCACTTTGTTCAGGTAGGAGTTTTGCAGAAGCTTTAACACATCGAGGTTATCGCCTTCGATATAAAGATTCTCGGTACTGTCCCAGTTCTTACTTTCCTCTTTTGATGGGCGCAACGTCTTCCGGATGGGACGGTTCCCCTCAATGATGGATTGCTTCTTCCCCACCCAGGTGAACTCGTAGCATTCTTCACCATCGACCAGCTCTTCGGAGAGCAGCTGCTTTAACTGATCGAAGTTCACGACGCGTTTCAGTTTGCCATCGGCATCTTTGGTCTCGGTAATGGCGCTCGGGAAAAGAGCGGCTATCCTGTCGATATTTTTCTCCGTGAAGTTCACGGTTTCTTGTGTTAATTTTTCCATTGCGCGTATGTTATTTCAATATTTTTCAATCTGCTGGTCTCTGACTCCTGCAGAAGAGGCTTTCCTTTGTATTTCGGCAGGCAGAATCATTGGTAAATGGCTGATATAAGGGTTTCGACATCAATATTTACGCGTATGCGCCAACGATCCGTATATTTTCCATTTGACGGTAATTCGGGATCCAGCAAAACATAGGCTGTGGTTCTCAATGCATGCAAATCATTAATGATGGGATGTTCTATGTTGAGCATTTCCAATAAAAAGCCCAGTCGTTTGATGACGGCCGGACTATTGAATCGTTTTGCGTAATCCAGAAGCGTATCAAACCGAAGGGTAACTTTTGACTGAAAAATAGCTCTGGCTATTTCTACAATTCCTCCGGCATAATCGGGTCTGTACAAACAGTCTATAATCGTTTTTTCGACATCTGAACAATTTACTTTGTGAAAACTGTCGATCCACACTTTTTTTGTTCCAAAAAAATGCACGGTGTTATGGTAGATAAACTGAAAGGGAATGTCTTTTATCATTAGTACCGAAGGGCGTATTTGCCTGGATACCACGATTTGTTCTTTCAGCGATGGCTGGGTAATCAGGTTGTGAATGTGTAAGGCGGAATAATAGCCAATGTAATAATCAGCGTCGTTCACAAGGTATTGTGCAATTACATGCCATTCAGGCATAAAGGTGTTTGAATCGGCTTCGTAGGGTATGATGTAATATACACCCTGTTTCAAGCGCATCAACAACCCTCTTCTTGTCATATCACTCAACAATTCTCTTACCGTGCCGTGTTTCATCTCGGACATGGCTTGGTAAGCATCGGTGAAGTTAAAACATCGAATCCCCCGGTTATGAAAATAACTCAAGAGTTTACCTGATTGTGAAGATATATTCTTTTCCTGCATAAGCAAATTGTCAGCCTAAACCTGACTACGATGATACGAATTATAATTCAATCTGATTACATATTCTCAACAAATCTTGTATTCGAACCTTTTTGGTTACAGGATGCAACAGTTTGTTGTAATCTACATAGTTTGTTTGCAGAAATTGTACGCAAAATATTGTATTTACATATTAACGTTCACGTTTCATCTGACAATTGTTTCTTCAACGCTTTTATCTCAGCGGAGAGTTGCAGCTGGAGATTAAACTGTACCTCCTTTCGCATTTTGTCTTCCAGCCGGGCAATTCTGTTTCTGATCTTCTCCGCTTCCTGATGCTGTTCCACTGCTTTGCAGAGATCCCTACCTGGCTCTTTTGTCAATTTATTGCCAGCAATCTGATAGACAAAGTTGTGGTAAATGCGTTCCAGATCGAGTCCGGAGATGGTCAAAGAGACCTCTTTTTCGGGTTGCCAGTTGGTTGAATAAGTTTCCACAATCCGGTATTTCCCTATCACGTTCTCGTAGGCTTCCTTGTAGTGAATCAACAATCTGCATTCGTTTTTAAACCCGAGGACAAAAAGGATATGCCGGGGAATGGCCTTCTCAATCACCTCAAAGATTTTCTCGTTACACTCCCTTTTTTGGAGGGTGACGGTCAGCACGTCGATCTGCCGGACCTTATCGCTCGCGTTCACGTTG
>JAEAME010002618.1_pt1 | contig 10221 bp, 9 predicted proteins | sample 8958731 | NCBI WGS metagenome assembly JAEAME01 (sample SAMN16933194, study PRJNA681113) | bioreactor sludge metagenome | isolation source: anerobic bioreactor sludge (Control) | place: India:Bengaluru | collected 2018-10-24
AAGTTCCTGCTCCGGCTGAAGGGGCCTCATCACAAACGGCCCCCCGTTGCAGGCGGCGGAGGTGATGGGATGCAGGGACTTCTTCTCGGTTTGGCCAACGGCACGTCCTGCCTGACCCTGTGTGCTCCTGTACTTGTCCCCTTTCTCCTGAGCGAAGGGAAAAGCGTCCGTCAGAACCTGGCGATCCTGCTCAAGTTCCTGGCTGGCCGGCTGGGAGGCTATCTTCTCTTTGGACTGCTGGCCTGGGTCGTGGGTGGGTTGCTCGTGGGTCTGGGCGGCTACCAGGCCCTGCTCCTCGGTGGAACGTATGTCGGTCTGGCAGCCCTGTTGCTACTGAGCGCCTTGCGCAAGAAGGGCCACGCCGCCGGAGGTTGTGCCATAACTGAAGCTCATGCCCATTTTCGCCGCTGGCCGGCCCTCCTGCCGGTGGGTATGGGACTGTTGGCGGGGCTGAAGGTCTGCCCGCCGCTGCTGTTGGCCTTTACCGGTGCCGCGAGCAGCGGGACCCTTGGCGGCAGCATAATCTTCTTTGTGACGTTTTTCGTGGGGACCTCACTCTATTTCCTGCCTATCTCCCTCCTGGGAGCCTTTGCCCGCATGCCCGACCTGCGGATCGTCGGGAAATTCGCGGCGGTAATCGTGGGCCTGTACTATCTCTTGGCAGGCCTCCTAATACTTGCAGGAGGTGCTATACTATGACCGCGCAAGCTCGTACCGGTTCGCCCCGCATGCCGATCTGGAAGGCGCTGCTGCTGACTCTGCCGATGCTCCCGTTCTCGATGCTGTATATGATGATGGTGCTGCAGCTCGGTCAGGTCGACTGGCGGTTCGTCGTGGCCGCATTGCTCACTTCGATCCTGTTGACCGTATCATTTTTCCTCATGTTGCGCACGGGCAAGACGCACCGCTACCGTTCCGTGCTGTTCATCCTCCTTGCCTTCACCCTTCCCCTTTACCTCATCTCGCGCCTGTTCGATACCTATGGCACCAATGCCCTGACCGCGGAGATGACGTACAACCTGCAAGCCCAGTTCTGTCCCCTGACCATGCCGATGGTGCTCCTGCCGGCCGTGCTCAAGCGCGTGGTCGTCTTTCCCGGCGAGGTCGCGGGAGGAGCCACATGGTTCTTGCTGTGGATGGGCGCCTCATTGTCGGTGGGACGCGGATGGTGCAGCTGGGGCTGCTTCTTCGGCGGTTGGGACGAGTTCTTTTCCCGGCTGCGCAAGAAACCGGTCATCAAGCAGGTTGACCGCAAGTGGCGCTTCCTGCCGTTCGCTGTCCTGCTGGCGGTCGTGCTTCTCTCCGCTTTGACCTTTCACCCTATCTACTGCGAGTGGCTGTGCCCCTTCAAGCTGGTGAGCGAGTACGAAGCGCCCGAATCTCTCCGGACCCGGGTGGCCCTGGGTATCTTTCCCCTGATGTTCCTGGGCCTGGTGGTCGCGTTGCCGCTGCTGACCAAAAAACGGATCCAGTGCGCGCTTTTCTGCCCCTTTGGCGCCATGCAGTCCTTTTTCAACAAGATGAGCATCTTTGAGGTGCGTATCGATCCCGCCAGGTGTACCCAGTGCAAGCGCTGTCTTCGCGAATGCCCCACGTTCTCCCTGGACGATAGCAGCCTGCAAAGCGGCCGGGTGCTGATGAGCTGCACCAAGTGCGGGCAGTGCGTGGACGCCTGCCCCCAGGGTGCCATCTCGTATCACATCAAAGGAACGAAGGTGGGCGTCAGCGCCAATGTGGCCCGGGCCCTCTTCCTCTACCCGGCGTACATCCTCTTGTCCGTCCTGGGCGGCTACATCATACTTCACGGTCTGTGGCGGATTCTCCTGTGGATCACGACCGGACACATTCTGACCGGATGAGCGGGCTCTCAGCTTCATGGGGGACTGCACACCCGGTAAGTGCCTGTGAGTGGAAGGAAGGATGGGAAAATGTCGAGACTGAAATCCATTCTGGGCTATTCTATGGCCGTGTTGAGCATTCCGATTATGCTGGTTGGTGCACTGGCGTTCACGGAACAGGTGCCCTGGGGCGCGAATCTGGCTGCGTCTACCGGATTGGCACACTCTGCCAACTGGACCGGCGGCGAAGTGGTGCGAACGGTCGAGCACAGCGCGTACCGGACAGAGATTCACCGCATGGTGTTTGACGCGCTGATCGGCGAACATGCCAAGGGTTTCGTTCAGGTGGCCTGGCGACCGGCGGAGGCCCTGCCGGCGCGCATCGACGAAGAGATCGATGCCGACGCCGACGGCTCGGCCGATTTCCGCATCGAACTGGAGACGGCCACACGCTCAGCTTCCCTGACACCGCATTCCCCCATGGTCCTGGGACTGGAGGGCGTGTACCGGCTCGGCGAGACTCTGGCCATCCGCGTGACGCTGGATAACCCGCGCCGTTAACGCCCTGCAATTCGTTGCCTGGTCTGCACGTCTATAACCCGCCTCAAGGCGCTGTTGCGCGCAACCGCCCATGGGTGACGGCCTGCTCAAGCTGCGCACGGAACTGCGCCAGGTCAAGACCCGGATAGAGCCGTTCGAGCTCCTCCCGGGCGTGGTCGGCCTGGTCGCAAGAGAGCGGATCGACGATTGCCTCGCATACCCCACATCTGTCCTGTGCCCTCCATGGGTTCGCAATCCATTGAGCGTATTAACCATTCAAGACCGAAACAATCTATAATTAACCACTCTTTCTGTCGGATGGTTCACCATGAGACTGATCAACGATACTGTTCTGAACGATCGCTATGACGTCATTGTGATCGGAGCAGGGCTGGGTGGCATGACCGCTGCCAGCTTGCTGGCCAAGCGCGGTCTGGCCGTGTTGATGATCGAACAACAGGGCAAACCGGGCGGGTCCTGCACCTCCTTCCGGCGCGCGGGTGTGACCTTTGATGTAGGCACGGCGATGTTGTATGGTTTTGGCGAACGGGGCTTCAAGCCGTTTCGTTTTCTGATCAATGAGCTGGAGGAGCCGGTAGAGGTGGTGGCGCATTCTACCCTGGCCAGGATGACCTTTGAGGGCCAGCCCATCACCTTCTGGCCGGACGTGGAGCGCTTTTTGCAGGAGCTCGACCGCCTCTTCCCCGACGAGAAGGAAGGCCTGCGCGCCTTTTACGGCGACCTCTACAAAATGTACGAGAACATTGTCCTCAAGAACGAGGTGATTGTACCCCCATCCGAGTTTTCCTGGCGCCGGGGACTGCGCAGCCTGCTGAGCAGTCCGGTGCAGATGATCAAAATGCAGAGCCTGCTCAGCACCAGTGTGCGTACGTTGCTTGACCGCTATTTTCACAGCCCGGCGATCATCAACTTCTTTGACAAGCTGTGTTCAGCGTACTGTTACTGCACGGCGGATGAGACCCCGGCAGTACTGGCGGCGACCATGTTCCTGGACAACCACATCGGTGGAGTGTACTATCCCGCCGGCGGCGCGCAGATGCTGCCCAACAAGATCGAGCAGGCCTTTGAGCGACTGGGCGGGCAGGTGCTCTACCACACCCTGGTGGACGAGATCCTGATTCAGAACGGGCAGGCCTATGGTGTGCGCTTGCGGAATGGCACGGAGATTCGCGCCGAGCGCATTGTCGCCAACGCCACGGTCTGGAACCTCTACGGCAAGTTGGTGCGCCCAGAGCATATTCCACCGGAGCGGCTGGCCTGGGCACAGAACCTGGTGCCTACCTTCCCGAGCATGACTCTGTACATGGTGGTGGACCGGGCGGCGCTGCCTGCGGATGCCCTGCCCTGGGAGATATTCATCGAGAACCGCGCCGTCATTGACAGCTCGGACCTGACCCTGTACATCAACTCTCTGGTAGATGATACCCTGGGTCCCGCGGGCAAAATGGTCATCATGGCCATCGCCCCGAATCTGGAGAACTGGCCCTCTCCGCAGTCACCAGAATACCGTTCTTCTACCTACCAGCAACAGAAAACGGCCGAGGCGCAGCGTATGCTGCATCAAATCGAGCAGCACTTCCCCGGTTTTTGTGGCCATATTGAAACCCTGATTGTCGGCACACCGAGCACCATCGAACGATACCTGTTGAAGAATCGGGGCGCAGTGGGTGGGCCGAAGAACATGCTCGGACAACAGATGCTCAAGCGCCTGCACGCCCGCAGCGAGTGGAAGAACCTTTACATCTGCGGTGATTCTACGGTGATGGCCACCGGCGCGCCGGCCACCACGGTCTCTGGCGTGGGCGCGGCCAACATGATCCTGCGCGACCTGCACAAACCCGAGTACGACACGCACAAGTTCGCGCGGCAGTATGTGGAATTCGTCAAAATTCCCTACCGGCGGCCCGAATTTGGCCCGCAGGACCCCCTTACTGCTAATAACGCCTGGCTGGCCGCCGCACAGTGCCAGGGCTGCGAAGACCCGGCCTGCGTCCATGACTGCCCGGCCGGCATTGATATCCCCGCTGTGCTGCGGCGCCTGGAGGCGGGCAACGTTGTGGGCGCCGCACGCGAGTTGCACCAGCGTAGCCCCTTCGGGCAAATGTGCGGTACGGCGTGTCCGGCCGGGCAGCTCTGCCAGGCGCACTGCTACCGGCGCAGTTTCGCCGGGCAGTCGGTGCGCATCGCCGGGCTGATGAACTGGGTGGAGAGGGCTGCCGGGGAGTCCGGCTGGCTGCGCCCGCAAGCCCGGCAGGGTGGGCTGCCGGTTGCGGTGCTGGGCGGAAACTTGGCCGGAGTCACCTGCGCCCACTATCTGACCCTGGCCGGCTTCGATGTGGATATCCTGGATACACCCGTCAGTCTACTGGAAGAATTGGCGGCAATCCAGAGCCATCTTGGCTCTCTTCTGGACCTGGGCGTCAGCTATCAGGGCGGCCGTGATCCCGCGCAGACCGACGTGGGTTCGCTCCTGTCGAACCATAGTGTGGTGTACTGCGCCTCTGAAGAGTGGGCGACGAAGGTTGAGAATTCGGGGGAGGTACCCCGGGTATTCCGCGTCCCGGCCGGTGCTGCTGATTTCACTCCCGCACAATGCGTGGCAGAAGGGCGTCGTGCAGCCTTTGCGATGTACGCTAGCCTTTCGTGCGCCGGAGGGATGGTGAGCTGATGCTGAGAGCCGCAGTGGTTGGAACAGGGTTCATTGGTCCAGTGCATGTCGAAGCACTCCGCCGTGCCAATATCCAGGTGGTGGGCCTGGTCGGCAGCACCTCCGAAAGGGCGCGGCAGAAAGCCGCCGAGCTGGGTGTGGACAAGGCCTACGAGACGTTCGATGCCATGCTGGCCGATCCCACTGTGGACGTGGTTCATCTGGCCACGCCGAACTATCTTCACTACCCCCAGGCCAGGGCCGCTCTGCTGGCTGGCAAGCACGTCGTCTGTGAAAAGCCGCTGGCGATCACGAGCCAGGAATCGGCCGATCTGGTCCGGCTGGCCGGTGAAACGCAGCTTGGCAACGCCGTTTGCTTTAACCATCGCTTCTACCCGATGGTCCATCAGGCCCGGGCCATGGTGCAAGGCGGGGGATTGGGCAGCCTGTACCTGGTGCACGGCTGCTACCTGCAGGACTGGTTGCTGCTGCCTGCCGACTGGAACTGGAGGGTAGAGCCGTCAGCGGGTGGCACATTGCGTGTGGTGGGCGACATCGGCTCGCACTGGCTGGACATGGTCACCTTTGTCACCGGGCTGCGGGTGACCGAAGTGCTGGCCGACCGGTGCACCTTTCTGCCGGTGCGCCGGAAACCAGCCGGGTCCGTGCATACCTTTGACACCGGGGCGCAGGCGCCTTCCATGGGCCTGGATCAGCGCATCGACACGGAGGACTATGCCAGTATCCTGCTCTGCCTGGAGAACGGCGCGCGCGGAGTGCTCACCGTCTCCCAGGTCAGCGCGGGTCACCAGAACCGGTTAAGCTTTGAAGTGAACGGCTCGGTATCCTCGCTGGGATGGACCGCGGAACGCCCCAGCGAGCTGTGGGTAGGGCACCGCGACCGCGCCAATGAGAACCTGCTGAAGGACTCGCCACTGCTGGCTGCTGCGGCGAAGGAGCTGATCTCGCGCCCTGTCGGGCAGGATGAGGGCCATCTGGACACGTTCCTGCAATTGTTCCGCAAAGTGTATGCGTACATCGAGGCGGGTGGGTCTTCCAGACCCGATTTCCCCACCTTTGCCGACGGACACTACATACAAGTACTCCTCGAGGCCATCGAAGAGAGTGCCCGCCGGGGCTGCTGGACGCGGGTACGGGTCTAGAAAACGGGCCGGAAGGATCCTGGGATTTCACCGGGGCACCGCCTGCACCTCTGAGAACTAACCTGTGCCAGGAATTTCCTGGCTCAAAACGAGAAACGCCCTCCATCTCTGGAGAGCGTTTGATGCTCTGTTGTGTTTTCCTACGCGCTAACGACCGGACGGAACTTGTACCCGTACACGATCATCCCGTTCTCGCCCTCTTCCTTTAGCTTGCGCGTGACCATCTCCACGGGCATGCCGATGCGCACTTCGCTCTCATCCACGTCGGTGAGCTGCGCGGTCAGGAGTGGCCCTTCCTGCAACTTGATCAATGCCATGGTGTATGGCTGGTACTCGGTGTAGCCGGCCGGGGCGTCATTCACATGCGAAAATGAATAGACCTCGCCCTTGCCGCCAAAGGTGCGCAGGTCCTGCCCTGCCTCCGTACAATGAGGGCACAGGTCGCGCGGCGGGAAGATGGGTTCGCCGCAGACGCGGCAGGTCTCGCCAACCAGATTGTATCGAGTTCTTTCCGTTCTCCAGTAACGTGCTACATTCATTTCAAACCTCCTTAGACTGGGAAAGAGCCGAGGATGGAGAATCCAGGCAATCGTTCCTGCTCCCCGCACCGGACGCGCGGCGGAGTACCGGCCTGAATCCCGTATCCTGTATCCTTCCCTTCTATCCTTCCAGTATGTGTGTGATCGCGGTAGCGCCGGTGCCGCCCAGGCTCTGGGCCATGCCCAGATGCGCCTCGATTTGATTGGCCCCTGCCTCACCGCGCAATTGCTGCGCTACTTCCACCACCTGATAAACCCCGCTGGCGCCAATGGGATGCCCCCTGGCCTTCAATCCACCCATCGTGCATATAGGAGTGCGCCCGTGCAATGCGAACGCCCCCTCTTTGGCCAGCACGGTTGCCTTGCCGCGCTCGGCAAAACCGCAGGCCTCCAGCGAAAGAGCCGCCAGGATGGAGAAGGCATCGTGCACTTCGAACAGGTCCAGCTCGCTCGGGCCCACGCCGGCCTGCATGTACGCCCGCTGCGCCGACAGGTAGGCTGCCCGTAAGAAGAGCGGGTCAGTCCGGCTGTGTATGGCCAGCCGGTCGGTGGCCGCGGCCGATGCCCGAATGCGCACCGGTTTTGCGCTCAAGCGCTTGGCCATCTCGGCCGGGCAAAGCAGCACCGCCGCAGCCCCATCGCACATGGGTGCCGCGTCGAACATGCTGATCGGGTCCGCGACCATACCCGCGCGGGCATACACCTCGGCGGAAACCGGCGAGCGGTACATCGCGTGCGGGTTGTTGGCGCCATTGGCATGGGCGATGACCGGGAACGGTGCAAAATCCTCGTGCGGTACCCCGAACTCGTGCAGGTAGCGGCGCATCAGCAGCCCGGCCATGCTTGGCATGGTCACACCCTGGTTGCCCTCGTACTCGGCGTCGGTGCCATAGCTCCAGGCCGCGTTGGTCGTTTCGGCATCGGCGTCAGTGGTCTTTTCCACTCCGCAGGCGATGACGAAATCGTGCACACCGCTCGCCACAGCCAGGTAGCCCAGCCGCACCGCAGCCGCGCCAGAAGCGTCGGCCGCCTCGACTTTGTAGGCCTCGGCTCCACCCAGGCCGGCCCAGTCGGCCACCAACGTGCCCAGGTGTTCCTGCGCGGTTAGCTCACCGGAGAGCATGTTGCCCACGTACAGGGCATCCACGCGCTCGGCGTGCGAATCCTTGATCGCGGCGATGATGGCATCCACTGCCAGGTCGCGCAGCGAGCGCTCCCAGTGCTCTCCAACATCTGTTTGTCCGATGCCTATGATGCTTACTTCACGCAAACGAGAACATCCTCCAATGAGTATCGTTCGTAGTGGCGCCATGAGGCGCTGCAACGACCAAAGTCGTGACTACGAACAGTGCGTTAGTGCATTTCCAGCTTGCGGCGATAGCGCGTGTACAAGGCGTAATCAATCGGCTTGCGCCGCTCGATGTAGGTGCGCGTAGTTGGCGCGAGCGCCTGCCGCTCTTGAATCAGGTCCGTCACCACCAGCGAGAAGGCATCGCTGCCTGCTCCCGATCCGAAAGAAGCGAGCAGAATGCGGTCGCCTGGCTTGGCGGTATCCAGTACCGCCGTCAGACCGAGCATGGCCGCTGCTGCATAAGTGTTGCCCACCTGCCCGGCCAGCAACCCTGCCTTGATCTGGTCCTTGTTAAAGCCCAGCATCTGCGCCACGCGCTGTGGGAACTTGACGTTGGGCTGGTGAAAGACAGCCGCGCTAAAGTCGCCCGGCTTGTACCCGAGCTCCTCCAGCAGCGCCTGCACGGAGCCGGTGATATGCTTAAAATACGCCGGCTCGCCCGTAAAGCGCCCGCCGTGCTCCGGATAGTGCCGGTAGGGCCGCCGGAAAAAGTCCGGCGTGTCGGTCACGAAAGAGTACGAGCCCTCCAGATAAGCGAGGCTCTGCTCCCGCGGGCCGATGATATAAGCCGCACCGCCCGCCGCGGTTGTGTATTCCAATGCATCGCCGGGCCGGCCCTGCGCCGTGTCGGCGCCGATGGCCATGGCGCAATCGGCCATGCTCGAGCCCACCAGGGCAAACGCTGCCTGCAATGCTTCGGTACCCGCCTTGCACGCGAACTGCCAGTCGCCAACGCTCACTGCCGGCGTGGCGCCGATCGCTTCGGCTACGATTGTCCCTGTCGGCTTGACGGCATAGGGGTGCGATTCACTCCCCACCCACACGGCACGCAGGTTCTCAGCGTTGACACCACCTCGCTTGAGCGCATTCCGCGCCGCCTCGATGGCGATGGTGGCCGTGTCTTCATCCAGACCCGGTACGGTCTTTTCTTCGATCGGCACACCACCATGCCCACCGGTCCAGACCCGCGAGACTTCGGCTGCCGGAAGGCGGTAGCGGGGCACATACGCCCCGTATCCAATGATCCCTACATCCCTGCTTGGCTTCACTCTATGCTCTCAATTTCTTCAGTATTGCTTCTGCTCTGTCCAGACGGACCGTGTTCTCGTCGAGCATGCCCTGTACCACGCGTTCGACCATCTCGCCATCCGCGCCGGCGGCGATGGCCACCTGCCGCGCGTGCAGCTTCATATGTCCGCGCTGGATGCCCTCGCTCGCCAGTGCCCGCAGGGCGGCCAGGTTCTGCGCCAGCCCCACTGCGGCGATGATTTCGGCCAGTTCGCGGGCGGTCTTGGCACCCAGCAGTTTCAATGCGGCTTTGGCCGCCGGGTGGACGCGGGTCGCCCCGCCGACAATGCCTACCGCCATGGGCAGCTCCAAAGTGCCGACCAGGTTCCCGGTACTATCGACCTGCCAGGTGCTCAGTGCCGTATAGTGACCATTACGCGCGGCATAGGCATGGGCGCCTGCTTCTATGGCCCGCCAATCGTTGCCTGTAGCAATCACCACAGCATCAATGCCGTTCATAATGCCCTTGTTGTGCGTTGCGGCACGGTATGGGTCCACGGCCGCAAACCCCCAGGCCTCGACAATGCCGTGTGCCACTTCGGTGCCGCTGAACTTGCCATGGGCCAGCGATGCGGCCGGAACGACCCCCTTGGCGCGTGCCCGGCGCCGGTCGGCCAGATTGGAGAGAATGCGCAGCAGTATGCGCCCTTTGCTGATGTCGGCCACCAGCGGTGCGACGGCTTCGAGCGCCGTGTTCACCGTGTTCGCGCCCATGGCGTCGCGCGCATCATAGATCAGGTGCACGGCCAGCATGGGACCAACCGGACTGCTTTCAATAATCCGCACCTCCAGGTCACGCGCCCCGCCGCCGAGCCTGACAATAACCGGGTCTTGCTGGTTCGCCAGCGCCAGAATGCGCTCCCTGGCGGCCAGCAACTCAAAGCGGGCTGACCAGGGGTCGCTGACGTCCAGCACCTGGATCTGGCCGATCATCAAAGGTTCGTCGCTTGACGTCCTGAACCCTCCACCATCGCGCACCAGGCGTGCCGCAAGGCTGGCTCCTGCACGACTTGAGCTACTTCATCCATGTAGAAGTAGTGATCCACGAATCCCA
>JAEAME010002620.1_pt1 | contig 10219 bp, 13 predicted proteins | sample 8958731 | NCBI WGS metagenome assembly JAEAME01 (sample SAMN16933194, study PRJNA681113) | bioreactor sludge metagenome | isolation source: anerobic bioreactor sludge (Control) | place: India:Bengaluru | collected 2018-10-24
TTGAACTAACAACACAGTCCATTTCCCAATGTCCTTTTACTTCTCTTTTGTTTATCTCTTCAGTTCTTTCCTCTATACTTCTACTTTTTGTATTATTTAAAGCTATTTTACTTACTCTTCTGTATTTTCTTTTTCGTTCTTTTCTTTTTATCCATAAGTCCTTATTGCTTAGATTTAAAAATATGCCTTTATCTATATAGCTATACAATGTCTTGGTACATATACTTGTTTTAAATTGCAGTTTCTTTGCTCTTATTTCACCTATTACTGCATCTGGTGAATATTTATCCTTTATTATCTTTTCTTCTATATATGAAGCTAATTCGTGATCTTTTCCTATCTTTAAACCTACACCTTTGTTTTGTGCATTATCCTCATATTTTCTTTGAGCTACATCTGCACAATATTCCTCTCTATATGTTAAATCTGAGTTTAATAGTTGCTGTTGACCTCTTTTTAACTCTCTTCGTATTGTTCTTTCTGATTTGTTTATTTGTCTTGCTATTTCACTGTTTTTTACGCCTGCTCTTTTTAATGCTTCAATTTTATATCTTTCTTTTTCAGTTATGTATTTACCATTTCCTATTTTTGTTGTATAATTGATTTTAGAATGATTCATTAATTTTTTCTCCTATAGCGTTTTGTCGTGATTACACTATATCAGAATTCTTCTTTTGAATCATTCTTTTTTTATTTCATTTTTTCGGACATTTTATTTTACAACTTTGCAAAATATCAAAAAATAAGAGCTGGACTTTTGCCCAACTCTCTTCATTATATAATATAACTTTATTAGTATTATTCTTCTATCATTTTATCTAGCTTCTCTGCAAGCTGATCAAACCAGTTCTCATTGAAAAGCTCAATCATACCTCTATCGCATGCATTAGTTATTTTTGGTTCAATTGGCAACTTTGCTAGCACTTGTAAATTATGTTTTTGTGCTATTTCATCAATATGACTTTCGCCAAAAACCTTATACTCCTTATCATTGTCAGGACATTTGAAATATGACATATTTTCAACTAAACCAATGATAGGTATATTCATCATCTCAGCCATTTTTACTGCTTTTGCCACAATCATTGATACCAACTCTTGAGGTGATGTTACAATAACAATACCATCCACAGGAATTGATTGGAATACAGTAAGTGGAACATCTCCAGTTCCTGGAGGCATATCAATAAACATAAAGTCTATATCACTCCAAATAACATTAGTCCAAAACTGCTTTACTGTACCAGCAATAACTGGTCCTCTCCATACTACTGGATCACTATCATTCTCTAGAAGCAAGTTTACAGACATAACATCAATACCAGTTTTTGTTTTTACAGGAAGTAAACCATGTTCATTAGCCATTGCTTTTTCTTTGATTCCAAAGGCTTTAGGAATGGAAGGACCTGTTATATCAGCATCCAGAATAGCTGTATTATAACCCATTCTATTCATTGTTACTCCAAGCATTGAAGTGACAAGTGATTTGCCAACGCCTCCTTTACCGCTAACAACACCAATGACCTTTTTTATTCTACTCATCTCGTGTGGTCTTTCTAAAAAATCATTTTTTTCTTCTTTTCTGTCTGAACAGTTGCTTGAACAACTGCCACAATTTTGATTACAATTTTCACTCATTATATTAGTCTCCTTAAAATTTATGTTATAATTTATTTTAAAATTTATAGAACTTCTTTAATCATTGGTTTCCTTCAAGTCATTAGTGCTGTACCTACGGCAAGCGCGTCCACATGCATTTAAAGGTCCTTCACAGAGTCGATACTCTCCACCTTCAATAATTAGAACTTTACCATTAACCAATGAGTCCGCTAGTTTTCTCCTTGCTTCAATATATATACCCTGTACAGTAGTTCTAGCTATATTCATTTGCTTTGCACACTCTTCTTGGTTAAAGCCCTCTAAATCAATAAGCCTTATAGTTTCATATTCGTCAACTGTCATATTTACATGACTTTGTTCACAATAAGCTGAATCAAGAGGACCGAATTTACTACTTTCTGGAAGGCAACAAACCTTCCTCCATTTAACTGGTCTTGCTATAATGAACACCTCGATTCTTATTAAAACTTAATACACTGCATAAATTATATAATATCCCTTTTATGCTTAATTATAATGAGTTTTATGACATATGTCAATAACATTTATGAGTTGACTTAAATTTGCTTTAATTTGTATTAAAAAGTCAAAACCTCGTCAATATTATATTAGTGACGAGGTTTTAATCTATAATAATTATCTTGTAAAATCCGCAAAAATTCTTCCGTCTTTTATTTCAATAATTCTATCAGCTTTTTCTGCTATTCTCTTATCATGTGTTATCACGATAAAGGTTGACTTGTACTCATTATTTATATCTCTCAACAAATTATATACAGTTTCAGTAGTTTCTGAATCTAGATTTCCAGTTGGTTCATCACCTAGTATAATTCTTGGGTTGTTTATAAGTGATCTAGCAATTGCAGCTCTTTGCTGTTGACCACCAGATAAATCTGTTGCTTTATTATTGATTACCTTATTTAATCCCACTATCTCAATTAAATCCTTTGCTCTTTTCAATGCTTCATTGCTTACCTTTCCATTCTTAATTCTAAATGGCATCAATACATTTTCTAGAACTGTAAACTCGGGCAAAAGGTAATGGAACTGAAATATAAAACCAATTGTTTCATTTCTTAGTATTGCCATCTGTTCCTTATTATAATTGGTAATACTCTTCCCATCAATTAAAACATCACCACTAGTTGTTTTATCCAAGGTTCCGATGATATTCATTAAAGTAGATTTTCCACTTCCTGATGCACCAATAATTGAATTGAAAGTAGATTCTTCAAAACTCAAGTTTATATCATATAAAACTTGAGTTTTAATCTTATCTCCATATATTTTATTTATATTCCTTAGTTCTAATATATTAGCCATTCTTAATCACCTCTATCGGATTCAATTTTGAAGATTTTCGTGCTGGTATTAATGCTGCAACAGTTGAAGAAGCTATAGCTATAACAACTGATAAGCTAACGAATTTAATATCTAGATAAAAAGGAACAAGGGCAGTTCCATCAGGGTTTTTCACAAAGCTTGAGAACATATATGAGAATGATATTCCAAGTCCTGTCCCAATTACTCCACCAATAATACCTAATAGTAAGCCTTGGAATAAAAATATTAGACTTGCATCCTTATCCTTTATTCCCATCGCTTTTAATATTCCTATTTGCTTTGATTTTTGAACCACCGAAATTGCAAGCACTGATGCTATGCCTAATAATACTGCTAATAAAACAAATACCTGTATCATGATACTAGATGCAGATTGTCCTGCAAGTCCTGACAACAGCTCTTCGTTTTGTGCTTTCCAGTTCGATGTTTCTAAATCAAATTTTTCTATTTTATTATCAATACTTTGAGCTATTACATCAGCATTAAAAACATCTTCAACTTGAGTTTCTATTGTAGATAATTGATTGTCTTTCTCAAAGATATCAGCTACATTATCAATAGTACTAATAGCCCAAGATTTATTTAAACTCGCTACCCTTAAGTCAAATATTCCAACTAGCTTTAGATCAAAATATTTACCCTCTGGTGTTAAAAAAGATATATCATCACCTATCTTAACTCCTAAGTCCTTTGCTAAATTCTTGCCAAGCAATATTTCTAAGGACGAAGAAGGCAATCTACCTTCAACTAGCTTTTCATCAAATTTATATATTTCATTTGCATTTTCAAATTCAAATCCTCTCATTAGAACAGGATATGTCTCCTCATCCTGCAAAACAAAACCTGATGCATCTAATGATTTAGATACTGCTGTAAATCTATTATCATCTCTAAACACATCTACTATATCATCACCATCTTCAAAGTAATTTTCTTTTCCGATTGGCTGTACTGTTACATGTGAAGAACTTCCTATAGTTTTATCAAGCAAGGATAATTGTAATCCATCTATTAGAGATCCTATGAATATTTGCACTGAAACTCCTATAGCTATTCCGATTGCAATAAGTGCTGTTTGCGCTTTGCTTGATTTTAAAAATCTTATTGCTATACCAAATGCTAATCTCAAATTAATCAACCCCCTTACTTAACTTCTCAATATCTTGAAAACTATTGAGCAAATAATCTCCACCAGCTTTAATATAATCATTAGGATTAGAGATAAATGCACTACCACCTAATAAGAATGTAATATTCTTATCAGAGGATGATTTTATACTTTCTATTGTTTTCTTTACAGAAATTAAATTATAATAATTTGTTACACTTATACATAAATATTTTGGTGATATAATTTCCACAGCTTTTAATATAGTTTTTATCGGTGTTTTAGCTCCAATGAAGGTTGAATTAAAACCAACTATCGTGAAAAAATCAGATATCATTCTTGCTCCTAAATCATGATCTTCATATTCAGGACACATTACTATAACATTTCCTTTATTAGCCTCAGCAAATTTATCTCTTTCTTCCAATACATACGGAAAAACAGCTTCAACAATATTTCTTACTATTCCACTTCTAACATGCTCTCTCCAAATTAAATCCTCATCATGTGGATACTCTTCAATAACATGATTTAACGCTGGACTTAAAACGCTTTGATATAAATCCACTATTGTGATACTTTTTTCTTTTAAAGCTGCTAAACACAAATTCAAAGCCTTTTCTTTGTTTTCCTCTTGTAAAGAAGTTAATAAATTTTCATATAAATTTTGCAATTTTCACACTCCCTTTCGTAGTATAGAACAATATATACCCACAATTAGCTAATTAATTCAAAGATTATAATACCTAAATATTATTTTTTAAAACAAATCTATGAAATATAAAGAATCTAGTAAATACTTTTGTTGATGTTCATTTACAAGCTTCCATAACACACGCTTTACAGGGGTAGAAGAATCTCCCATACCGAGCTTTTGTATGCTTTTATCAAAGCTCTTTCTTATCTTTTCATCTGAGATTTCTTTAAAATAACCCCATACATGTTCTGCAGCATTTATGGCATTTCCAGGTTTGACTGGTATTAGCGAAGCTTCATCAATCAATCGGTAAAACTCTATAACAGGATATGCCTTCTTATCCTTCAACAATTGTCTAATCTTATTATATATTTGTTGAGAATGCTCTAAAACCAAGTACTTATAACGGCTCCATTCCCTCTCTAGCTTTGTTATGTCAGGTGATGAAGTTGCATTAATACATTTAATAGCTGATAGATTTTTATCTTTAACCTCTAGCATGATATCTATATTATGTTTTGAAATCTGATTATAAAACGTATAAAACTCATCAAGATTAATAGTTTGCGAGTGTGAGCCCAAACGTTTTACTGTATCCTGCTGTGAATAGTGAAGCTTTTGAAGACCATCACATTCTTTCCATGTTCCTGCACATGCCTCTATCCATTCAACTTCTGAATAAGTATTATCTGGATTTACCTTGTGATGTAGATTGTCAAATACAACTGGAATACCCTCACTTCTTCCTATATTAAGGACTTCAGAAATCTTATATTGCTTATCATCATTTTCTATAACTAATCTAGATCTTATATTTTCATCCAATGCCCTATAGTTCTTGATAAATCGCTCAACAGCAGCTTTTTTGTCACCATAGGTGCCACCAATATGAAGAACTATCTTATGCTCCCCTGGCAATCCCAATGAATCTAAAAATTTTGTGTGGTATCTTAGATCCTCTACCGCTCGTCCTACAACAGTATCATCTAAGGAGTTTAACACTGTATATTGTCCAGGATGCATAGAGAGTCTCATACCATTGTTTATTGCTTTACGACCGATTTCACTTAACTGATTTTCATATATTTCCCACCATTTTACTTTATTTATAGGATGCGAGCCAAAGGGAATTATGTCTGAACTTATACGAAAAAGCTTAATGCTATTTTGAATATTATAACTTAATGCATTATCCAAAGCTTCTAAGTTTGATTGAATTAAATTCATTAAAATATAAGAGCTAGCACTTTTCATTGTACAGCTCTTATACTTTGCATTTGGAACACCTAGAGTTAAACAAGCATACCCAATACTCATTACGACATATTCCTCCATAAAAATATTACTTTCTAATTTTAAACTTATTTTTAATTTCTGTAAGAGCATTTTCCATATGTATTAAATTCACCTTTTTTGAATCTGTAAATCCTTTTACTCTTAGAATAGCATGTCTTGTAGCGTTGCTCATGGTCATCAACAGATTCTTTGGAGCTTTATCTATAGCAGCCTCAACAAATGAATCCATTTGAGCGTTTAGTGCTTCTTCCATCGCCATTACTGAGTTTTCAAAATCAGTTAAAGCAGAAACAGTAAATGCAATATCCATAGACATTATACTCATAAAAATAAGAGCAGAAAGCTCATATCCTAGAGGTGAAATCCAACTTGTTATATCCTTTATAAATGGTACCATTATATAAACAATAAGTAATCCTGCTACTCCAAAGCATATTGAATAAGGTAAACATACTCTTCCATTTATGTTTAGTGGCATATTGCTATAATCCCACCAGTATGCATGAAACATTTTTTCCAAAGCCCATGAGGTAACATACTCTAAGATTATACTGCCAAAAAAGGAAATAAGAAAAACCTGCCACCATGTATAATTGTATACGACAAGACCACCAGATAGCATGTCAGAAAGTATAGTTAATATAGCTCCTCCAACCCCATAGATAGGCAGAATAGGACCAAATAAAAAACCTCGATTGTCCCATTTTGAAGCTTTTATGGTACAAAATATTGTCTCATATATCCATCCTAAAAATCCATAAATAATAAAATAAATAAAGTATCTACTTATCAACATATATTATAAACTTCCTTTCTTTGAAGTAAGCTCTCAATTATAGAACAGTATTTATCTGATATAAACACTATCATAGCCTCACGTGAGCTTGGTATTCTAAACAAGTTTAACGGCCACATATGGCAGCGTATTATTTCTTGCTCCTTTTCGCCTATACTGAAATAATGGATGGCGTTATCACAAGCCAATTTTGCATGATAATAGCCGTGTAGCTTATGGGATTTATCGGGAATATGCCAGTCATAAAGATAGAAATCATGCAAAAATGCTCCTGTCAATAAAGCTCTTAGATTTGCATTTAGCTTAAATCTAGTATTTATCCAAAAACTTACAAGCGCTACATTTACACAATGCTGATATGTGCTTACTGCTCCATGATGAATGTATTCCTTCATTTCCTGCACGATTGGCTCTTTCATATAAACAGATAAGATTTCTTCAATTTTATTGTGTTCTTCAAAGCTCAGTTTCATGATTACTCCTTAAAATTATACGTTTCCATGCTATCTCTTAAATTTACCGCTACTCTACGTCCTCATCAAGTGTCTCTATCAAGAAGCTCAAAGGACGAAAACCATCATTACAGGAAATCATTGCAGACTTCTTATTTTTCATCCAACCATTATAAAAATCCTCACCACCATGAGCAAGAGTCATTACAAAAGCAGACATACTTTCCCATGCACTATCACACATGCCCTCAGGCTTTTCCCATCCATTAGCAATAAAAACCTGTCCAAGCTTCATATCACAAGCATGTTCCATCGGGTTTTCATATTTCTCAATCAAATCATGATATACTGACTGCCTCATTGCTGTTATTCTTACTTTTTTCATATCTTAACCTGCTTACTTTAATATATCTTAAAATTTCTTGTAAAACTCCTACTAGTTTAAATATTATATTCATGCTTAACTACAAAAAGCTCTAAAACCTCATTGCTACTATTTCCTAGTTCAGTACTAAGACCTTTAGGAATATTGACTAACTGACCAGCTTTATAGGTTTTTATAGTATTGTTTTCAATAGCTACACTTAACTCTCCTCTAATCATTAGGTTTTTTAATCGATTTTCTCAATGAATATTTAAAAGAATTGCTTCTTTGGTTAGTAGTTTTTTCTAAAGAACTATCTTTATTCTTTATTGTTGTATCCATTACATCAAATGGATTTTCTTTATTTTCTGGAATTGTTTTTACTATTAATTTCTGTATATCCCTTAGCAATGGCTTTTCTTCATTATCACAAAATGATATTGCAATTCCACCAAGTCCTGCTCTCCCAGTACGTCCAATTCTGTGAACATAAGTCTCTGGTACCTCAGGCAAGTCAAAATTTATAACATGAGAAAGCTCATTTATATCTAGTCCACGTGCTGCAATATCAGTTGCAACCAATATTCTTGTTTTTCTTTCTTTAAAGTTACTCAAAGCAAGCTGTCTTGCATTTTGTGATTTATTTCCGTGTATTGCCTGTGCTGATAATCCTTGCATTCCAAGGGATTTTACTATTTTATCTGCTCCATGCTTTGTCCTTGAAAACACTAATGCAGTTTCAACAGTTTTACCCTTTAATATGTGTACTAGTAGTTTTATTTTATCTGATTTATCAACAAAATACACCTCTTGCTTAATAATATCAACTGTAGATGCAACTGGAGTAATCTCTATTTTAACTGGGTTTTTCAATATAGTATTACTTAGCTTTGCTATCTCAGCTGGCATTGTTGCAGAGAAACATATTGTCTGTCTTTCCTTAGGAAGATATTTGATAATTTTTCTTACATCTGTAATCATACCCATATCTAGCATCATATCGGCTTCGTCTAAAACAAAATATTTAACCTGTTTTAAAATGATAAAGCCTTGTTTTTTTAGATCCAATAGTCTCCCCGGAGTCGCAACTAAAATATCTACTCCCTTTGCTAGGACTCTTGTTTGAGGGTGTTGTGATACTCCTCCAAAAATAACTGATGTCTTTAAATTTAGATTAGCTCCATAAGATTTAAAGCTTTCTCCTATTTGAATAGCCAGTTCTCTTGTTGGTACTACTATTAATGCTTTAATCTGTCTTCCTTCCTGCGTTACTTTTTGTTCATAGTATAAGTTTTGTAGTATAGGAATTGCAAATGCTGCAGTCTTTCCTGTGCCTGTTTGAGCACATCCAAGTAAATCATTTCCTTCAAGCAAACTAGGTATTGCTTTTTCTTGAATCGGTGTTAATTTTGTGTACCCTTCAGATTTTAAAGCCTCTTTAATGGGTTTAATTAAATTTAAATTATCTATTATCAATAAGATTCTCCTTTTTCCACATTATCTGATATATCCAATCATATTTAAATCTTTTAATTTTCTAAAATTTAAGGATTGGTAAAACTTATTGTCAACTACATCTTCAATATCTGTTACAACCATAAAGCTTCTAACTTCAGAATATTTATTCATTATTTCTTTAACTAAATGTGTACCAATACCATGTTTTTGGTACTTAGGATCAACAATTAGATCCTGCACTAATAAAATATGCTCACCATCACCAACACATCTTATTAATCCTATTAGTTTATTATTATCAAATGCCCCTAAAATATATAAAGATTTATCAAATGCACGTATTAATTTTTCATCATCCTTTAGATATGCATTCCAAGATTCTTTCTTGTATATATCTTTAACTGATTCAATCAATGTTGAATCAAATTCTTTATAATCAATCATTTTGTCTACTCCTTATAAATAACAATATCAGTAATATAATTAGTAACATTATATATTCTCTCTAAGTCTTAGTCAATATTTAATGTGGAAACGCTATTTCTGCTGCTACCCAAAAAATAATCAATAGTCCAACTGGTATAGACAATAATACAAATAATGATCTGTCTTTATTTTTGAAAATTGAAATAACTCCCAAGATAAAGCCAATCACTCCCAACCCAGCAATTAATGGTGTCGGAAATGGAAATTGGATTATACTCGCTAAAGCCGAAAACTTTAAAGCCATAAATACAATAAAGAGTACTGTTAATATTGATGTCCACTTCCCGATCTTAGTCTTTGACCAAATCTGAATCTTCATAATTTCTATTCTCCTTTACTTTCCGGTAATGTAAACAATACACTCCATTTTTTTTTAAAACCTTGCATTATATAAATATTACTAAGTACATTTTCATCTTATTTCTCTTAGAATATATTATAAATCTTTTGTATAAAATTTACAATAAAAACGTAAAATTGCATATAATACAAAACTTCAAAACATATTACATGAAATGTTGAGACGTTTTTTAAATCTCCCAACCTCTCACACCACGCGTACGTACCGTTCGGTATACGGCGGTTCAATAGAATTAAC
>JAEAME010002622.1_pt1 | contig 10217 bp, 12 predicted proteins | sample 8958731 | NCBI WGS metagenome assembly JAEAME01 (sample SAMN16933194, study PRJNA681113) | bioreactor sludge metagenome | isolation source: anerobic bioreactor sludge (Control) | place: India:Bengaluru | collected 2018-10-24
TACCCTGCCAGAAAAGCCTCCGCGCTTTCACCGGTGGATGCTCTAAGGTTTGAATAGGTATTTCCAAAAAAATCCCCATGAAAGAGGATTTTGGTGGGCGAGAGAGGACTTGAACCTCCATGATATTGCTATCACTACGACCTGAACGTAGCGCGTCTGCCAGTTTCGCCACTCGCCCTCGTCGCAGTCCTGCTCCCCCTTCCACATCCTCTAAACGGATGCTTCAGGTTCCGCAGACTGCTTCTCTCCAAACGGTTCGCTTCGCTAGAGCCGTTCGGGGTCTTTATTGCGGGATAATTTTACTAAATACGGCAAAAGAAGCAACCTGACTTAATAATATTGTTGGAAGTGCTATAATCGTTTCAAATAAACATCCTCCAATGATTTACGAGATTTCCGCGGGCATACTCATCTACAGACAGCTTAAAGACTCGCGGGAATACCTGCTCCTTCATTATCCCGGGGGGCATTTTGATTTTCCCAAAGGGCACGTTGAAAAAGACGAAAGCGAGAGGGAAGCGGCCATAAGGGAATTGAAAGAGGAAACGGGACTGGAGAAAATCGTCTGGATTGAAGGATACCGTGAAAAAATTCATTATGTCTACAGGCGCGGGGAGCAAATGATGTCAAAAGACGTCATTTTTTTCCTGGCGCGCACCCTGCAGAAAAAAATCACCATTTCATTTGAACATCAGGGCGCGATATGGCTGCCGTACGACGAAGCTTATGCCAAGCTGACGTTTGAAAACGCCAAGCAACTTCTGGCAAAAGCGGAAAATTTGCTCAAACGCGGCGCAAAATGAATTCATTAACATCATTTTTATGAGGATCAAAAAAATAATCAAAGCGATCGAGGGCAACGAAAAGTTATTGATCGTTCCATTTTTTAAGGGTACAGACGCGGCAAAATCGGTGCCGGCGGATTTGGTATCGCATATTGAAAAGCGTGTTAAGAGCAAGGATTTTAACGGTAAGAAATATGAGACACTTGTGCTGATGCCAGACGAAAAAGGAATTCCATCAAAAATTCTGCTTGCCGGATTCGGGGAAAAGAAGAATCTGTCCGCGGAAAGAGCCAGGAATTGCGCGGGCGTGGCAATCAAAAAGGCAAAGGAACATGATTTGAATGAAGTGTCGGTTTATATACCTGCACAGATGGCCAAATTCGCAGAGGCATTCGCGGAAGGCCTGGGAATGGGGAATTACAATCCGGCCGTTTTTCAGACGGGAAAAATCAAAACCAAGAACGAGACGAGTGATGTGAAAGAAATAACTGTGATTGCTGGAGCTCTGGCCGGAGGAAAGACAGGCGCGCGGGCGGGCGCCGCTTTGAAAAAAGAATTGGAAACGGGATTGGCAATAGCCGCGGCGGTAAACGAATCTCGCGATCTGGTCAACGCGCCCGCCTCCCTGAAAACCGTTGCGTATCTTGCGGACAGGGCAAAGGAGATTGCGCGCCAATCCCGATCAAGTATAAGGATCCTGGAAAAGAAAGAGCTTGAGAAAATGGGTATGGGGGGCATCATAGGCGTCAACAAGGGGAGCACGGCCGCCGCCAAGATGGTCATCATGGAACACAAGCCTTTCGGCTCAAAAAAAGAACCTATCGTCATCATCGGAAAAGGAATCGTTTTTGACAGCGGCGGGTACAACCTTAAGCCGCGCGATGCCATGACAGACATGAAAATGGACATGGCGGGTGCGGCGGCGGTTATGGGCGTTTTCCGTCTGCTGAAACAGTTGGGTGTGCGTCAGCATGTCGTGGGTATTTTCCCTCTGACCGAAAACCTGATAGGTCCGGACGCCATAAGACCTTCAGACATCATCACGACTTACAGCGGAAATACAGTTGAAATCGGCAATACTGACGGTGAAGGCAGGCTGATTCTTGCCGATGCGATAAGCTATGCAGTCAAAAACTGCAGGCCGCGCTGTATAATTGATCTGGCGACGCTCACGGGAGCATGCGTCATGGCTCTGGGTGAAAAATACGCCGGGCTCTTTGGCAATGACAAAAATCTTATTGAGCAGATACGGAAGGCGGGAGAGTCTGTGGATGAACTTGTATGGCATATGCCTATTCATCGGGACGACGCGGAAAAAATGAAAGGCGTGATTACCGATTACAGGAACTGGGATCCGGATTATAGCGCTTCTCTATGCAAGAGCGCGGCATTTCTGCGTTTTTTTACTGGAAAAACGAAGTGGGCCCATCTTGATATAGCCGGAACCGCGTTCGTGAAGTCGCCGAAAAAATACGAAGCTCCGATGGCGACCGGTTTTGGTATAAGACTGCTTTTGGAATACCTGAAAAAAGCTTAACTGGAGCCGTTAAATTATTTCAGGTAAAAACAAATTCGTTCTTGTTCACGTATTCAAAAGCTTCAACGGCGGCTGTTATCCCTTCTGCGGAACTTATTATGGCCTGTTTGAACTTGGTGTCCGTGACGTCTCCAGCCGCGTAGATACCGGGTACGTTTGTTGTGCTTTCACGGTCTATGATTATTTCGCCGCCTATGCTCAATGTGACACCTATGTTTTTTGCGAGTTCCGAACGGGGAATCATGCCCACGGCCATGAAAACGCCGTCAATCCGCAGTTTCTCGCCGCTCTTAAGTTTGATTTCTTCCACTTTTTCGCTTCCAAGGATTTCCTCGATTTCGGTGTTGAATCTGATCTCGACTTTGCCTTCAGTTTCCAGTTTTTTCAGTTTTTCCCGATTCGGAGCCTCTGCGCGAAGAATATCTTTTCTGACAAGCAGATATACCTTTGAACTTTTTTCGGAGAGCAGGATCGCTTCTTTGGCTGCGGAATCGCCGCCTCCCACAACAGCCACAGTCTTGTTCTTATAAAAACCCGCGTCGCAGAGCGCGCAATATGAGACACCTTTTGAAGCGAATTCTTTTTCACCCGGCACGCCGAGTTTTCTATGCTCACTTCCTGTGGCAATAAGTATCGTTTTTGCCGGATACGAGGATGAAGCGGTCTTGACGATGTATCCGCTTTTTTTCTCTCCGGTTATTCCGGGAACGGCCTTTAAAAGCTCAAGAGCTTTTTCATTAATAAGAGGGACCCCGTATGAAATGGCGTGATCAAGCAGTGATTGCGCCAGGTCCGAGCCTGAAATTTTTTTTATTCCCGGCCAGTTTTCTACGATATCCGTCGTGGTTATGAGTCCTCCCGGCAGTTCAGCCAGCATTGCTGTTTTTAAATTGAGCCTTGCTCCGTACATTGCCGCGCTTGCTCCGGCGCAACCCGCGCCGATTATCAGAAGATCGTAGACTGTCTGTCCCGTCATGCGGATGGCGGATTATTATTGATCTTTTTAGCGATGAATCTCGGGCGCGGATTCCTTGGCGGACCCCCCGCAGGGTTTCTTGGTGCGTTTCCCGATGGGTTTCTTTGCGTACTCCCGGAAGAATTTCTGACAGGTCCCCGTACCTGCTGTCTAATGGGCTTTCCTGTTGGGATAAGCATCTTCGCGGGATTTGAACCAAGGTCATAGAAGCTGTCGGCTTCATCGACTATCAGCATCGAAGTCGTTTTCTTGAATGCCATGACTTCCGCTCTGATGCCGCGCGAACGTACGTATTTCAGCACTTCTGCGAAGTCGCCGTCGCCGCTTACAAGTATCACCACATCCAGTTTTTCGCTCATACGCACGATGTCCATGGCGATGCCTACGTCCCAGTCGGCCTTTTTTTCTCCCGTGTAAAAAACCTGAATGTCTTTCACGCGTGTTTCAATGCCAAGTTCCGTAAGCGCATCAAAAAACTTTGACTCCTCCTGCGATTCCGAGCGGATGACGTAGGCAAAAGCCCTTACCTGCTGTCTGCCAGAAACCGCTTCCTCCACAAGTCCTCTGTAATTGACGTTGGCGCTGTAATTGGAGCGGGCGGAATGGTAAAGATTTTGAGTGTCTATGAATATTCCAACGCGTTGGGCCTTGTGCAATTGTTGTTTTATCATATGTTCTTGAATTTTAAATTATCTAATAAAAATGCGGTTCCTTCGGGTCCCTCCAGGATTTTTCCGACCTTATCAAAGACCGGCAGGGGATAAAGCGAGTCCGGATTCGTTTCACCGACCGTGAAAGGCGTTCCTGCTTCGCCGTTCAGGAACACATCATCATTTCCGCCGGATTGAGGCTGATCTCCAACAACGACAATTTCCTGTATTTTTTCGCTGAAATTTATGCCCCTGTACTTTGTAAGGAATGCGGCGAATTGTTTTAAGCCGTACACCTTGTCTCCGTCAGCCGGGTAAACATTTACGCCGATACCGGAATCCCCGATTTTTAGTGTTCTTTTTGGATCGTTTGAGGCAAGTTCGGACGCAATGATTTCTGCTACTTCACGGCTTCTAGCCGCGACTGCAGCGTGATCCGCATCATTGAAATCAAGCGGTCGGAAACCCATGCTGATTTCATTCAGGAAAGCGTCGCCAAGTTTTCCCTCCAGCCTGTTTTTGAGCCTGGCAAACAAGAGTTGTCTCTGTCTTTCATCATAAGGATAGGGTACCCGGTAAAATTCCTTGTAATTTTTGGTCGTCGCGTCGTAAAAAAATCCTATACTTCCGTTTTCACAGATGAAGACAAAGTTTATCTGGCAGTACGTGGGATCCGCGGCATGAGGGAACATTGCCGCGATCTTTTCAAAAGCCAGACTGCGGTTCCTGGCGGTACAGACAGCCATTGGGATTTTCATGCATGACCTTGCCATCACATCCTGCAGGAAAGCGGGAATATATTCTTCCCCGCGTACGGTCAGAGTTCCGTCTATGTCAAAAGCGCAGGCCGAGTAAGTCCGTTCCATGGCTTCCTGGAATTTTTGTTTCCGTGACTCCGTATTGTTTTCAGTCATATGTTCATTTTACCATATAAACCGCCTTATCTCCCAAACAGCATTTTTCTCAATTCCGGTTTCATGCGTTCCATCGTCCACGGAGGCTCCCATACGATTTCAATCTGTACATCCTTGATTTTTTTATTTTTCAAGAGTTCCTGCCGGATTTGGTCGGTAAGATAAGGACCCGCCGGACATCCCATGGAAGTAAGAGTCATCGAAACAAGAACCGTGCCTTTTTCGCATGAAACATCATAAATGAGTCCCATATCGGCAATCCCCACGTTAACTTCGGGATCAAGGACTGAATTTAATGTTTGATAAAATGGATTTTTTTCGTCAAACGCCTTTCTTTTCATTCTTATGATGATTAACGGCGGTTTTAAGCACATTGAGCGAGAGCATAGCGCACTTCAGGCGCGCGGGCGTTAGTGCCATGCCAAGCATGTTCGTGATATCATCCGGCCCCATTTTTTTTATCACGCTTATTTTTTTGCCGATGATCTTGTCCAAAAGAATGGAGGCACTGGCCTGACTGATGGCGCATCCTTCGCCGTTGAATTTCGCGTCCGCGATGATCCCTTTTTTATCGGTTATCAGATCCATTTGTATCTTGTCTCCGCAGAGCGGATTTGAATCTTCCGCGCGGGCGGTAGCTTTGGCGATTTTTCCTTTGTGGCGGGGTCGGCGGTAATGATCAAGAACATTTTCTGCGTAAATATCCATTTCTATCCTTTAAAAATATTACAGGCGGATTTGATCGCCTCAACAGCACGATCAATTTCATCTTTCGTATTATAGATGTAAAAGCTCATTCGCGCAGTACCGTTTACACCCATCCGTGCCATCAGAGGCTGACAACAGTGGTGCCCCGCGCGCACGGCCACTCCAGCCGAATTAAGGACGGTGCCGGTGTCATGCGGATGAACTCCTCTGATGTTGAAAGAGATTATTGACGATGCATTGGCGCAGTCTTTTGGGCCGTAAATGATTACATTTCTAAGATGAGAAAGCCTTTTTTGGGCATACGAGAATAATTTGCGGTCATGCTTGGCGACATTGTCCATGCCTATCTTTTGCAGATATTCCATTGCAGTCCTGAAGGCCGCGACATCGGCGATATTCGGAGTGCCAGCTTCAAACTTCCAGGGCGGGTCGCTCCATACGCTTTTCGCGTATGAGGCCGTCCTTACCATCTCTCCTCCAAGCAGGAAAGGAGGCATTTCATCCAGCAGATCCTTCTTTCCGTATAAAACGCCGACTCCCGTCGGCCCGAGCATCTTATGACCTGAAAAAGCCAGAAAATCGCAACCGAGCTTTTGGACGTCCGTTTGCATATGAGGAACGCTTTGCGCGCCGTCGATTAAGGACAAGGCGCGGACGGACTTCGCGGCATCTATCAGTTTTTTCACGGGCACGATGGTTCCAAGCACGTTGGACATCATCGTCACTGCAACAAGCCCTGTTTTCTTATCAATGATCTTATTGAGCTTACTCAAATCAAGTTCGCCGTTACTGTTTGCAGGAATGACTCTAAGCTCCGCGCCGTTTTTTTGCGCCAATCTCTGCCATGGAAGCATGTTGGAGTGATGTTCCAGGGTGCTGATGACGATGTTGTCACCTCTTTTTATTTTTCCGCTAATTCCTAGCGCGACCAGATTGATTGATTCGGTCGTGTTTCGCGTGAAAATTATTTCCTCCGCCGATTTCGCGTTGATGAATTCCGCGGTCTTTTTACGTGTCTGTTCATAAAGATCGGTAGCCTCTTCTGACAGCGTATGGATCCCGCGATGAATGTTTGCGTTGTGATTGCGGTAAAAATCGGAGATCGCTGAAATGACCGCTTCCGGTTTTTGTGTCGTTGAAGCGTTGTCCAGATACGAAAGGGTATTGCCGTCTATCCGCCTTTTTAGGATCGGGAAATCTTTGCGGATCTTTTTTACGTCAAACATATGAAGGGATTAATTGCGATATCTTTTTTTCAACGGTCTTGCGTGTTTTGGCGTCCTCAATCATCCGGGTCTGGGAAGCGAAAAACGCGTTTATCATCATGTGTTCCGCTGTCTTCTTGTCCAGCCCCCTGCTGTACAGGTAAAACAAGGATTCTTCGTCCAGTCTCCCGATAGTGGCGGAGTGTCCGGCTTTGACATCGTCAGCCAGGATTTCCAGCGCGGGAACCGAATTTACGTGTGCGTCTGCCGATAACAGCAGTGACCGGCTGGAAAGATGCGCGTCGCTTTGCTGAGCCTCACGTTCAATGCGAAGATTGCCTTTGTAATCAAGAGAGGAACCGTCAAACATCGCCTCTCTTAAATAAAAACGGCTGATACTGCGCGGGGCGGTGTGTCTTGCGACAGTCTCAATGCGAAAAGACTTCTTGCCTCTCCCTACGACGAATCCGTAAAACTGCGCCTCGCTGTGTTCCCCCGCCAGTTCAAAAGAGATCAACGTTTTTCCGTCGTTGTGTGCGTGGGCGATGATCACATAAACAAGTTTTGAACCTTTCTTCAGGATGATATGCGCCGGCTCCATGAGGTCGGTGACTATTATCTCTGTTTGTCCTTCTTTGATTGTTTTCATAGATATAGGTTCTTTGCCTTATAGTATCTATCCCACGGATCCTTCCATTTCCATTTCAACCAGACGGTTCATTTCAACCGCGTATTCCATCGGCAGGTTTTTCACGACAGGTTCTATAAAACCGTTGACTATCATTGCCGCCGCTTCCTGCTGGCCAAGCCCCCGTGACATAAGATAAAACAGCTGTTCTTCACCTATCTTGCCTACTGTCGCTTCATGCTCGATCGTGACATCGTCCTGCGCGATCCGCATGGAAGGATATGTATCGGAACGTGACTCCTCATCCATCAAAAGGGCATCGCAGGAGACTTTGCATTTCACGTCTTTAATGCCCGGAATAACTTTGACGAGTCCCCGGTAAGAAGTCCTGCCGCCGCCGATGCTTATGGATTTTGAACGGACGATTGAACTGGTGTGATCAGCCATGTGAACGACTTTCGCGCCGGCGTCCTGATGCTGTCCCGCCCCGGCGAAAGCCACGGAGAGGATTTCCGCTTTTGCATGACGTCCCATCAAGAACACTGCCGGATACTTCATTGTAGCTTTTGAGCCAAGGTTGCAGTCCAGCCAGCACATTTCCGCGTTTTTCAACGCTTTCGCCCGTTTCGTCACAAGATTATAGACGTTATTACTCCAGTTCTGGATTGTTGTGTACTGGCATCGTGCCCCCTTCTTGACGATGATTTCAACCACCGCGGAATGGAGAGCCGCGGTTGAATAAGTCGGAGCGGTGCATCCTTCCACATAATGAACGCTCGCGCCTTCATCAACGATGATAAGCGTCCTTTCAAATTGTCCCAGATTCTGCGCGTTGATCCGGAAATACGCCTGAAGGGGGAGTTCAATATGTACTTTTTTTGGGACATAAATGAATGAACCTCCCGACCAGACGGCGCTGTTCAAGGCCGCGAACTTGTTATCTCCTGCAGGGACGACCGTTGAGAAATATTCTTTGAATAATTCCGGATATGACTGGAGTGCTTTATCGGTATCTTCAAAAATCACGCCTTTTTTACGAAGATTCGCCCGCAGATTATGATAAACGGTCGCGGAATCAAATTGCGCGCCCGACCCCGCCAAAAACATTCGCTCCGCCTGGGGGACTCCCAGTTTTTCGAATGTGTATTTTATTTTCTCCGGTACGTCTTCCCATTTTCTCTCGGTTTTTCCCTCGGGTCTGACAAAATAATTTATGTCGTCATAATTGATTCCGCTTAAATCCGCTCCCCAGTCCGGTGCCGGCATGGTACGATAAATTTCATAAGCTTTAATGCGGGAAGCCGTCATCCACCCGGGCTCGTTTTTCTGCCGTGAAATTTCGTTGACGATGTCAGCCGTAAGACCTTTGCCGGAAGTGTACGCGTTCTTTGATTTTACGCTGAATCCGTATCTGTATACCTGATTTGTCCGCGTTTTCTTCATATTATTTTTTCGCTTTCAGTTTCAAAGAGTTGTAGCCGCTTTTTTCCAGTTTTTTCGCCAGTTCTTTTCCGCCGGACATAAGAATCTTTCCGTCGCCCATCACGTGGACAAAATCCGGTTTAAGGAAATTCAGTATCCTTTGATAGTGGGTGATAAGAAGTAATCCGTGTCTTTGTTTTTTAAAGACAGCTCCGATCCCGTTTGCGACTGCGCGGAGCCCGTCAATGTCCAGCCCGGAGTCAATCTCGTCCAGTATTGCCATTTTAGGTTTTAAGACAGCCAACTGCGCGATTTCCGCGCGCTTCTTTTCGCCGCCTGAAAAACCTTCGTTCAAGCCTCTGCCAATGAAGCTTTCATCCATGTGAAGATTTTTGAATTCGTTTTGAAGAACGGGATAAAATTCCATCGGGCCCAGACGTTTCTTTTCGGTCTTGATATTGTTGGAAGCGATTCGCAAAAAATTGCCGAATGTTATTCCGGGAATCTCATGGGGATATTGGAACCCCAGGAAAAGCCCAAGCCTGGCGCGCTCATCCGTGCTCATTTTTAAGATACTTTTCCCGTTCATCAGGACATCTCCTTCGGTGATCTTATACCGTGGATGACCCATGACGGAATAACAGAGGGTGCTTTTGCCTGATCCGTTCGGCCCCATAATCGCGTGCATTTCACCGCTTTTTATAATCATATCAACGCCTTTCAGGATTTCATTTCCCTCAACCGTTACGTGAAGGTTTTTTATTTCAAGCTTGTCCATAGTTTGTCGTTAAATCTGATAAGGTAGTGGAAGAAAGCGCCTTGATGACGGTTTGATTTATAAAGTTCAAGCCCGGTTTGATGCTGCAGCATTTCGAGCGCGCGCAGGACTTACTGCCGGCGCGTCCAAGGCATGGCATCACGTTCAAAGGGCCTTCAATGCCTTCAAGTATTTGAAGCAATGAGATGTCATTCGCTGATCTCGCCAAAACGTATCCGCCGTTCTTACCGCGATCGGATATTATGATTCCGGCTCTTTTTAGGCAGGAAGCGATTTTCTGCAGAAAGAAAAAAGAAATTCCGTTTTTCACGGCGACATCTCGCAGGGAAACAAAAGCCCCTTTCCCTCTGGTGGCAAGTTCAACAAGCAGAAGAAGACCGTAATCGATCTTCTGGGTGAAATGAAGAAACCCCGTCCGTGATACCTGCTGTGAAATCATACCAATTAAGTCTTAATTAAAAACGGCTCAAGAATAAGCGAAAAAGCATTGATTGTCAAACGCAGGTGCTCGGAAGCCTTCATGCGTTCATGCGCATGGCTAAATTATGTGATTTTTGTTATAATTATAAGAATTATTGTACGTCGATTTATGAGGTTAGTTTGGATAACAATGC
>JAEAME010002625.1_pt1 | contig 10210 bp, 8 predicted proteins | sample 8958731 | NCBI WGS metagenome assembly JAEAME01 (sample SAMN16933194, study PRJNA681113) | bioreactor sludge metagenome | isolation source: anerobic bioreactor sludge (Control) | place: India:Bengaluru | collected 2018-10-24
ACCTTCTTCCTGACGTACAGGAACTGGTCGATGCTGGAGAAGCGCTCCCCTGCCTTCATGTATACCTTGCCGTCGATAACAACTGTGGAGGGCACCTCCAGGTCTGAAACCTTCGACTCCATTAATTGCATTAACATTTCGGGCGGATAGTCGAAGATAGCCGCGCCCAGCTCGGTCAGGAAGGCATCATAACCGTACCAATCGATACCCAGTTTGAGACCTTCGTCCATGCCCTCGTAGACGGCTTCCAGCACCGGTCCCGAGCTGCGCGGAACAACAGTCGGCCCGCCGCCGGTATGCGAAATAATAAATGGTATTTTCGCTTCCCTGGCCGTGTTTATCGCCTCATTGACAGCCTTTACGGCGCCGCCCGGCGTGAAAGCATCACGCACATGGCTGGAGGCACAGCCTCCATATTCAGCCGCTACCCTTGCCAGCGCCAGCATCTCGGGGTAGGTGGCGCCCGGGCCGTAAAACGGGCCGAAGGAGACGCCTATTGCTCCGTCCTGCATTCCCTGCCTCAGCATATCGGCCATTTTAGCCAGCTGCTCGGGTGTGGCCGGCGTCCGGTAATTAGGCACGCCCACCGCTTCACGCATTGAATTGTGACCGACATATGAGGCCACATTAGCGTAAAGCCCGTCTTTCTCAAGCTGCTCGGCGAATTTGGAGAAGGTTACCTGTCCCAGGATGCCGCAGTTGCCGGAAACTTCGGTGGTGATCCCGTCCTGAATATACAGCAGTTGGCCGCCGTTACCGAGGTCGGTGATGTGGCTGTGGATGTTTATAAATCCCGGCGCTATCACCAGCCCCGCAGCATCGATCTCCCGCGTGCCGCTCAGCTTCTGACCCGGAGGTACGATGACTGCGATTTCCCCATCCCTGATGCCGACGTTTGCAAGGCCGTCAAAACCGGTCAGCGGATCGATCACCCTGCCGTTGTTGATGGCTATATCATAATCAATCGTTCCTTGCTGCATACCTGCGGCATGAGTGTCGGTGCTTAAAAATGTGGGTGTTAAAACTGAAGCCGTAATTACCAGGCACAGTAAAAGACAAGCCGCGATCCTTCTCACTTCGATTTCTACCTCCTTGTTAAATGTTCCCGCTTAGTTTGAAGCTTACCTGTCAGGGTTCAGTTCCTCCGTACCGCAACCGAGACCATCACCCAAAGTAAGCTTTGGATTGGCGAATTTTACCTTACCTTCAGCGCTTTTGTCACATTTGCGGCATCAAACATTGATTTGTTCTGTCTCACCACTGCACAGCCCGTATGTATTTTGCGTTGGGGAACATAAATTTACACATGCGGCGCCTTTATCTCCCACTGTTCGACGTCTGCAGAAGTGGATTCTTTGCTATAATCGAAATGAGTACAGTTTGGTTGAGGACATGAGGAGGGCAAGATGGATCCGGATTTCAGTAACTGGAAGGACGCCCGGTTCGGCATATTCGTACACTGGTCGCACATTGCGCAGCAAGGGGTGGAGATATCCTGGCCTTTGACCGGCAAGGTGCCGATGTTTCCTCTGGCGCAGGATGTGCCGGTGGAGAAGTATCACGCCAGCGCGGCCGGCTTTAATCCCACAGAATGGGACCCTTACGGGCTGGCGCGTACACTGAGGCAGGCGGGAGCGCAATATGCCGTGATCACGGCCAAACACCACGATGGCTATGCCATGTACGATACAGGGCTGTCGGACTTCTCCGTCATGCGTTCCCCGTTCGGCAAAGACGTCGTCCGACAGTTCACCGATGCCGTGCGGGCGGAAGGCATGGGTGTGGGGTTGTATTTTTCACTGGTCGACTGGCATCATCCCGACTATCCGGCATTCACGGATGCGGACAAGCCCTATAAATATTTCAATGGCGCACCGGAACCCGACCCGGCTAAATGGCGGCGGTACCTCGATTTCATGTTCGGCCAGGTTAAAGAGATACTCAGCAACTACGGCAAGATAGATCTGATCTGGTTTGACGGGCAGTGGGAGCATTCGCCGGGACAATGGAAAGCGGCCGAGCTGGCATCCATGATAAGGTCGCTGCAGCCAGGCATCGTAATCAACGACAGGTTGCCGCTAAACGGTGATTTCGATACGCCGGAGCAGTTTATTCCAGCCAAAGCGCCCGACCGTCCCTGGGAGACGTGCATGACCATGAATACAAGCTGGGGTTATAACAAAGACGATAAACAATACAAGTCTGCCACCAGGCTCATTCATACGCTGTGCGAGGTGGTGGGCAGGGGTGGCCACTTCCTGTTGAATGTCAGCCCGAAAGGCGACGGCAGCCTGCCGCCTGAGCATATCGAGAGATTGTCCGCGATAGGGGCATGGATGTCGCGCAACGGCGAAAGTATCAAGAATACCGTCCCCGGGCTGGAGCCGTGGCAGTTTTACGGTCCCACCACACGAAAAGGAAACACACTTTACCTTCACCTGTTGATGAAGCCGTATGAGAGCGTCACTCTGCGGGGCGTGCAGGTGAATGCGGCGGACTCGGTCAGGATTCTGGCAAACGGCAAAAAACTGAGCTACTCTAAACATATGGCAGTGAGCGACCAGGTGATGGAGGCTTACGGTTACAAGGATATAGTGGGCGATCTGCTGATAGACGTGCCGCACTCGCTTCTCGATGACCATGCAACAGTAATAGCGGTTGATTTTAAAAAATAAGGCATAGGCATACAGGGATAAGGAGGATACATGGGTAAAAAGGGTTTGGCGATCATGCTATCGGTAATTAATCTGGCTGGGTTCGCAGGCGTTGTTATTGTAAATTACCTGGCCAACGCCCTCCCCATAAACAATAAGACGACCGGGCAGTTGTCCGACCGGTACCCGAATCTGTTTGTGCCGGCGGGGCTCACCTTTGCCATCTGGGGACTTATCTATATACTGCTGTTTATCTTTGTCGTCTACAGCCTGACAGTCGCTGTGAGAAACAACTCTCAGCGCTCTTTTATCGACAGAATCGGCGTACTGTTTTTTATAACCTGTCTGGCTAATATGGGATGGATCTTTGCCTGGCATTACGAAATACTCAACCTGTCTATGGGACTGATGATATTGCTGCTGGCCTGTCTGGTCGTAATTTACCTGCGCCTGTCGATCGGCAGATCGAATGCATCAATGAGCGAGAAATATATGGTACATCTTCCTTTCAGCATTTACCTGGGATGGATCAGCATGGCGACGATTGCCAATGCATCTGCTTTACTGGCAGCCTCCGGCTGGGACATGTTTGGTTCGGGCGGACAATTCTGGACGATAGCCGTTATTGCCATCGGCATCGCTATAGCACTGATCTTAGTTCTCTGGCGAAGGGATATTTATTTCGGGCTGGTGGTGGACTGGGCATTGATCGGGATTCTCATAAAAAGGCTGGCAGACCCTGTGCCCCATCAGGGCATTACGGCCTTGATAATTGCCGGCCTAATTATTATTTCACTCGGCATCATATACCAGATCCTGAGGCGCAGAGTCTATTAGAGGATGATGCGGTTATACATTTGAGTACAGCGCTTCCCTCCGGCCGCATAAACTTTTAGAAAGTTCATGCGTTTTATTTCATGCAACCGAATTTATTAGGAGGGTTTAGCAATCATGAAGCATTTCCGACTGTACTCATTCCTGGCATTTTTTATTGTCCTGACGCTGGCACTCACATCAGCCTGCGCCGCAGTGCCCGCACCGAGTGGGGAACCTGCAAAGACTGAGACCCCGGCCACGTCTGCTCCACCCACGTCTCCCGTGACGCCGCCGGTTAGCGGAAACCCTGACATGGTCATAACCAGGGTCTGGCTGGAGGGTTTAATGGTCAAATACACCATTAAGAATATGGGAACTGCGGCCTCGCCCAAGACCGAGGCTTACCTGTATGTGAATGACCTTATGCCGACCATGGGAGGATCCAGTTTTGTCGATGTTTTAAAACCCGGTGAGGAGCGTACTCTTGTATTCTCCAATTACGAATGGCCTTATGACAGGGGATCGGGCTTACAGGAATTCACAGCCAACGTAAATCCGGCCGGCTATATCGAATTACGCCTGCAGAACAACAAGGTAAAAGTATGCGCCGATGCTAAGAGCGAAGCTGGCGAGACCATTGAAACCAATAACTGCAAGACTACGCTGATCGGCATTCTATGGGATTACGACTTGCTGCGCGTCTCCAACCTGGCCACATGGAGGAACAACGATGGCGATATCCCGGATCTCGGTAGTGAGAGAAGCGTGACCGGCGCCCATTTCCAGGTGCCAAACGCCGACATGGAGGTGACACCTCAGCTGGAGATCATACCGCCTCAGGTACCGGGTGGTTGGATGCAGGGCACGTATGGATATTTTTATTCCAAGGATATTACCAGCTCACCTAACATAGCAGCCTTGAAAATTCCTGCCAAGCTACATTTTATTGCCAGGGTAGGCCTGACAAGCAATTCGATCGGAAGCGACGGTGTGACCGTCAAATTCGGTCTCAAGGACCTTAACGACAATGTGACCTGGATTGACAGTAAAAAGATATCTACGCCCGGCGCCTTTGAGGACTGGGATATCAACCTGAGCAACTACGAGGGGCAGAAATATTTTATAGTTCTTCGTGTAGAAGCCGGACCTTCGCCTGTAAACGACTTCACCATCTGGAACAAGATCAATTTGATACAGGTCAACGATTAGTATCCTGCAGACAGTTACAGCTTTTTAAGGCAAAAACTGAAGGAGATCCGCCGTGAACAAGGCGGATCTCCTTCAGTTTTTATGTGACCGGGCGGACATGTTTAATAGTCATTGAGACGTATTTCCGGTAGAATGGCCTGCAACAATCGATTGTTTCTGATGGGAGGTGCAGGCAATGATAAGGAAGCGTGCAATGTTTGTTGGATCCCTGTTGCTAATGTTGGCAGTAATGATGTTTACCGGCTGCCAGCAGCTGGCGCAGCCGTTTATAGACAGCGGTAATGTCAGGATCAACCAAAAAAATTACCAGCAGGCGGTCACCGATTTCAGCCGGGCTATCAGCATCGATCCGGGCTCGGCGCAGGCCTATGCTGCGCGCGGCAGGGTCTATAATATTCAGAAGCAATATGACCTGGCGCTTGCTGACCTCGATAAAGCGATCGAACTCGATCCCAACCTTGCTGTAGCATATTTCCGTCGTGCGAGCACTTTCATAGCAAAGGAATCGTGGGATCAGGCTATAGCTGACTATACTAAAACTGTCGAGTTAAAACCGGATATGGCGAACGCCTACTCAAATCGTGCCTGGATATACGATTCTAAAAAGAAAGACCCGGATAAAGCTATCGCTGATTACAGTACTGCCATCGACCTGAACAGCAAATCCAGCAGTTACTATGCCGGGCGGGGCTGGTGCTACAAGCAGGTTAAACAGTACGACAAGGCATTATCCGATCTTAATAAGGCTATCGAGACTGACAACCAAACTGCTGACTGGTATTTCGTACGGGGGTTGTGCTACACGGACATTAAACAATGGGAGAATGCGCTGTCGGACTTCAACAGCGCTATCGGACTTGATAACAGCAGTGCCCGGTACTATATAACCCGCAGCTATTGCCTTAAGGCCGTGGGAAAATTCGATGAAGCCATAGACGACATCAACACAGCACGTCGCATGAACTACGAGGATATGGACTCCCTGTACGGCGCGCTGGCCACGTGTTATGAGGGCAAAAAAGATTATGCGGCCGCCATTGTCGTGTGTACCGAGGCGATAGCGAACAATCCGCAATCGGCGAGTAATTACAATAACCGGGGCTATATGTATCTTCTGGCGGGATATTATGAGAAGGCGCTGCCCGACATCGAGAAGGCGCTGGAGCTCTCAACCGATACCCTTTATACCTGGCCGTATCTGGACAGCCGCGGCTGGTATTACTTCAAGACGGGAGACATGGGAAAGGCCCTGGCCGACCTCAATAAATCCCTGGAGCTGAATTCAGATCCCGTAGTATATTGCCACCGGGCACAGGTCTATCTGGCTACCGGGCAATATGAAAAGGCCGTTGACGACCTCAGCAGAGCGGTTGAAATTGATAATCGATATGCCGAAGCATATTACTTCCGCGGCCTGTGCTACAAAGCTCTCGGCCGCACAGACAAAGCGATCGACGATTTTCAGTCGGCAGTCAGGTTTTCCAGGGATGATTCGATTTCAGCATTTGCTAGCGGCGAGTTGAATGACTTGAAACAGTAAGGCTTCACGGCTAATACTGTATGAAATTCCCGTTTAGCGTAGCTTCAGGCCTTTATGGATTTAGAGCGTGTGGATGGTATTGCACCGGGGGCAGGTGAAGCTGCCGCCCTGGTAATCCGACGGTATCTTGAATTTCAGGCCGCAGTCACACGTGACCTCCCGGTAATTGTGCAGTTTCCACAGTACGTCCGAGGCCTCACGGGCCCTCTCTTTTTCGTCCGGAGTTACGGCTGTGCTTGTCTCAGCGATCTGCGATGCGCTATCGCCGGAAACCAATGCCGAACGGGGGATCACGCCTCCGCCCCCCTTGTGCGCCTGGTTATAGGCGGCCTCGTAACCGGCCAGCGATATATTGCCTGCCATGGTACGAAGAATGCGTATCCTCTCCGAGATAGGTGGGTGTGTACTGGTGAGGTCTTCAGCCGTTCTTCCGCTCTTGCGAAACGGATTGATTATGAACATCGGGGCCGTGGCACTGTTGGCGGATTTAAGCTGCTCTGTTGAAGCAGCGATCTTCTCCAGCGCTGAAGCCAGCCCTTCGGGGTACCTGGTATAGAGCGCCGATGACGCATCGGCCAGGTATTCCCTTTTGCGCGAGATAGCCAGATAGATCAGTTGCGCCATAATAGGGGCCAGAATCATGAAGACAACGGCTGCCAGCAGGATGATTATCTGCGCACCTCCTCCGCCGGAAGAGCTCCGCCTGGTGCCTCCTGCAAAGAATAGAATGCGTGAGCCGTACCAGGCGATAATGACGATCGTTCCCAGTAGTACGCTGCACAGTGCCATGAGCAGAACATCTCTGTTCCTCATGTGCGCGATCTCATGCCCGACGACACCCTGCAGCTCGTCGCGGCTGAGCTTCTGAAGCAAGCCGGAGGTCACAGCCAGCGAAGCGTGGTTTTTATCGCGTCCGGTGGCAAATGCGTTGAGCGCCGGGTCATCGACGATGTAGATGTCCGGCATCTTTTCCAGGCCCGAGGCGATCTTCATCTCCTCCACCACGTTATAAATTCGCGGCATATCATCGGGGCCGATTTTCCTGGCGTTAGAGAGTGAAAGCAGTATGCTGTCCCCCTGGAAATATCCCACCAGCGTCATCACAATCCAGATCAAGAGGGCGAGAATGAGGCCAAATGACCAGTCACCCAGCAGCGCCTGGCCCAGGAAGCTGCCGAGCAACAGTAGCATGATGCCCATGGCCGTGACGAGCACCACCGACCTGACCTGGTTATCCCTGATCTGTTCCCACATGATATGGACGGTACCGATTAACTGAAGCTAACTTTGGGAGCCTCGCGTTCCACCGTCGCAGTGACTTCAAAGAACTCCCCCTCTTTAAAGTTGCCCATGGAAGCTATGATATTGGAGGGGAACATCTGTATCTTATTGTTGTACTGCAGAACTGAGTCATTGTAGAACTGACGCGCGAAGCTGATCTTGTTCTCCGTGGAGGTCAGCTCCTCCTGCAAGCCCAGGAAATTCTGGCTGGCTTTGAGGTCGGGATAGTTCTCAGCTACGGCAAACAGCCTGCCCAGCGCCTGGCTCAGCTCTCCTTCCGCTCTGGCTTGTGCCGCTACACCGCTATCCACTGCCTTGACAGCCATGTTCCTGGCGTTGGTCACAGCTTCCAGTGTGCCTCTTTCATGCTGCATGTAGCCCTTAACCGTCTCAACCAGATTGGGTATGAGATCATGCCGTCTTTTGAGCTGTACGTCGATTTGCGCCCAGGCGTTCTTAACCTGGTTCCGTGCGCCCACCAGCCCGTTGTAAATGCCGGCGATTATCAGTACCAGGACAATGGCAATGCCGATTATTACCAGGATCGGGATCCACATTTGCAGTCACCTCCCGTATTATGATTTGCCCGTCGCAGCAGGCCTGACCTGAAAGGTATCCCTGATGAAGAAGAGCGTTTTATAAAGAGGATCATCCATATCAGGCTGAGCGATTTTCAATTGCTCGACGAGTATGCCTGCTTCACCGCCGTCGAACCATAGCCCGTGCCTGTAGTCGCATACATCGATAAGCAGCTCATTGCCTGATCCCGCATCGATTTTTCTCATCTTCCTTAAGCAAATAGGGCATTTTCGGCTTTTTTCGGAGACTTTCTCAGCCGGCTTATGAGCAAGCCTGGATATCAGCCCGCCGGCGGTTCCGCCGCTTAACGTGTCCAGCAGCAGCTCCAGCTCGCCTTTATCGAACCAGATGCCGTGGCAGGACGTACAATAATCGAGCTCGACCTTGTCGAACTCAACTGCGGTCGTGGTTATATTACAGACAGGGCATTTCATGATCTTTTATTCTACCGAGCAATATACTACATGAAAACGTTATTGAAGGTTATCACCAGCAATGCGACAGCAGTAACCAGTGCAAGCAGGCAACCTGCCAGAAGCCCGAAACCGAAGGCTGTCCAGAGCCCCTGTACCCGTGTGAAATGATCGATATTCTCCCATCGCCTGTTTTGCCAGGCCCATTTTCCACCTTTGATGCCCAGTATAATGGCCATTACGAGGTTTAACACCGGAATTAATGCCAGGAGCGCTATGTAGGTGCCGTTTCCCAGTCCCCAGATCCAGGTCATTAAAAAGGCGCCCCAGTTCCACCTGCCTGTCGCGGCCGGCGCCGCAGCATCTGTTGCATTGACTTTATTATCTGTCATGATCCCATCCTTTCAATTCATTGCTGTTTGCTTTGCGGCGGATTTTCCCATTTCTTCCACTGCCAGGTTTTGACCTCATCAAGGGGGTAAATGGGACGGGTGATATTTTTATAATCGATCTGAAAGACGTCGATATTGGTCGTGCCCGCGCTGACCACGTTGAAGGTCTTCCGGTTGTACTGCAGGAACCTGATGCGGAAGGGGAAGAGGTTCTTGGCCACGACCACGTCCGCTTTCATCAGGTCCAGGCCCAGGCTGGTGAAGAAGCTGGGGAAGTAGGTATTGGGCGCCTCCTCCGTCACAATAAGATGCGTGCCCCGGTTCCTGATCACCACAGCCCTGCCGCTGGATTTGGTGCCGTCCCTGCCCTCCCCCCTGAAGATAAGCTGTCCCGTAAGAGTGTAAGGCCTGTTGTAGACCTTCTCCAGCTTGCCTCCAACCGTGACTGTTACCTCCTGATTGAGCGGTGTATCCCGGAGCTGTTGCACCACTTCGGCGTCCCTCACGGTAACGTATGAGATCAGGTCGGGCCCCTCTTCAGCCAGCGCCTTGAGTATCCAGGTATTCTCGCCCGGGCTGCCCGTGCCAACCGTGTCGGAAAGATCGCAGAACATAGTGGTCCCCAGCAGCCTCTCCAGCCAGCTGTCGCGCGCAGCCTTGACCGCCTCCGATGGCGACAGGATCTTCTGCGTCACCTTGTATCCGCGCACCGACCAGTCGAGTTCGGCGATCTCGTCCGCCAGCCTGGTTGCCAGTTCCGGATCGTTGTCCGTGACCGCCACCGTGCTCCATCCCAGTTCAGGCTCATCCAGAAAAGGATGCACCAGGAAGTTGGATACGCAGAGAACTGAGGGCGATTTCTCCATCTCTCTCATGCGGCTGAATATGCTGTCCATGGGAGGCAGAAAATCCATCATGGTCCCACCGCCGCGCAGCAACCGCAGCTTGTTTACCACCATAGTGGGGTGTATCTCGCCCAGCAAGGTGCGGGCCATGATTTTACCGCTGGTGTACCCGGTGTTGAAAAAATCGCGGTGCGGGTTGGTCTTGTATCCCACAATGTATGTCGCAAGCGTGGCCTTTTTCTCCGTCATATTGGCGTGCTGGTCATATGAGGTGCCGACGGGGATTTGATCGCCGAACTGGTCCCTGATAGCCTGCAGAAGATCGCCTTCAGGGTCGATCAATCCCTCCACCCCCATCGAGCCGTGCAGAGAAAGGTAAATGCCGTCCAGCTTTCCGGCAGCGCGCAGCCTTGTTAGTATCTCGTTCTTGAAGCTGTCGTATACATCCTTCTCTATCGGGCCTCCGGATGCCGCCTTGGCC
>JAEAME010002592.1_pt1 | contig 10206 bp, 7 predicted proteins | sample 8958731 | NCBI WGS metagenome assembly JAEAME01 (sample SAMN16933194, study PRJNA681113) | bioreactor sludge metagenome | isolation source: anerobic bioreactor sludge (Control) | place: India:Bengaluru | collected 2018-10-24
GAAGGGATGGCAGTGTCAATGCCTCTGCGCCGCGAGGGAATGTCGCCGCTGAAAAGCTTCTGGTATGGCCAACTTTCGGCGCTGGTTGAACCCGTCGCCGGTGTTCTGGGCGCCACTGCGGTTCTGGTGGCGCAGCCGATCTTGCCCTATGCCCTGGCTTTTGCTGCGGGGGCGATGATCTTTGTCGTTGTGGAGGAGCTGATCCCCGAGGCGCAGCGTGGCGGCGACACCAACTGGCCGACCATGGGGGCCATGCTCGGTTTCGCCGTGATGATGGTGCTGGATGTAGCCCTGGGCTAGCCCGCTATCCAGATACGGTCGATGGCCTCTTGCGCAGTAGACCCGCGACCAGTGCCACCAGCACAACCCCTGCCAGTACCCACGCCGGCCAGGCCACCAGCGGGGTAGCCGCCTGCTTGACGGCAATCCCGACAAAAGCCCACACGATGACCAACACGTAGGCGATGTCGCGGCGGGTGAAGCTCATGGCCACGGCAAGCACTGTGGCGATGGCCAGCATAATCACCGCCCAGATCTGCGGACTGAGAGGAGCGCCATTCCAGCCCAGGTCGTACAACACGTCGGTGACGTTGGCGACGGTGGCGACCGTGATCCAGCCCAGGTAGATGCTGAACGGGACGTGGACCAGGAGTTTCTCCGCTCGCGAGACCTGCTCGCGGCCGATATTGAGCCGCAGGTAGATGACCAGCAGCGATACCAGCAGGACCAGCATCAGGATGAGCGTGACGGGGAAGATACCGTAGTGCCAGAAAAAGATCCAGGCGGCATTGGCCAGGCAACCCACAGCGAACCATGCGCCAATGCGCTCCAAGTTGCGGCTTTCGCGCTGGCTCGGAAGCAAGTGATAGACCACAAAGGCCAACAGTCCCAGGTAAATCAGGCCCCAGATGGCGAAAACATAGCCCGCCGGCACGAAATAGACCGGGAAGGTGTCCGAGACCTCGCCGGTGGTCACGCCGTTGATCGGCAGTGCATTGGCCAGGCCGTTGACTATGAATGTGATCAGGAATGCCAGGAGATTAACGAATCGCCAAACCCCAGGTTTCTTCATTGCTATCCTCCTCATAGATGATTGCGTATTTCGGACGCGAACAGGGGCTTGACCAGCCGCCCGCGGCGGATGGTCAGGATACCCTCTTGCCGTCGTGCCAGCCTATTTGGCCAGCACGCGGGCCAGCTCCAGCAGTTGCACATCGAGCGGTTTTTTCTTTGATGCCACCTCGGCCAGTGGAGTGGGACCTATCTCGTTGCCCAGAAGCCCCACCAGGATACCATGCTCACCCGCCACCAGCCGGTCCACTGCTGCTGCGCCCAGCCGGGTGGCCAGCAGGCGGTCGAAGGCGCCAGGTGCGCCGCCACGCTGGACATGGCCCAGGGTGGTGGCCCGCAGCTCAAAACCCAACCGCTCGCGGTGCCGATTGAAATAGTTGAGCAACCCTTCGGCATTGTACTTGGCCCCTTCGGCAACCACGATGAGCGCGTGCGACTTGCCGCGCTGGTAGCTGTCGCGCAGCTCGGTGGCCAGGGCTTCGGGATCCGTCTCTATCTCCGGGATCACCACGGCTTCCGCCCCGCCGGCGATGGCTGACATCAGCGCCAGGTAGCCGCAGTCGCGGCCCATGACTTCTACCAGAAAGGCACGCCCGTGTGACGAGGCCGTGACTTTGAGGCGGTCAATGGCTTCCAGGGCGATGTTGAGGGCGGTGTCCACCCCGATGGTGATGTCGGAGCCATACAGATCATTGTCGATGGTGGAGGCCACGCCAACCACGGGGAAGCCCATCTGAGACAGGGCGTTGGCGCCGCTTTGTGAGCCATTGCCCCCGATCACCACCAGCCCCTGGATGTCGTGCTGGTTCAGCGCACGCAGGGCTTTCAGGCGGCCCTCCTCGGTCTTGAACTCGGGGCAGCGTGCGCTGCCCAGGATGGTACCGCCCTGTTGGATGACACCGCTAACACTGCGGGCCGTAAATGGCTCCAAGTCTCCACCAATGAGCCCTTCATAGCCCTGGTACACGCCAAAGACCTCGCAGCCCTTGCTCAGCCCCGTGCGCACGACGGAGCGGATGGCGGCATTCATTCCAGGTGCGTCTCCGCCGCTAGTCAGTACAGCAATCCGCTTCATAAGGCCCTCCGTGTTGTGCCTGGCTCCGCCCGCGCTCTCGCCGTGTGCGAGAGCCCTGGCCGGACGGAGTAACGGCGATCCTGTGCGACTGAAATCGAGACAGCGTCCCACAGCCGTTGCGTTTTAGAGCAGGTCTCAAGTATAGCATCGGATTACGGGGCGGTCAACAGCAAGCCCTGCCGGAGCGGGTTAACTCTTGAGGGATGCGGGCATTTGGAGTATAATAGGAACAGAGGGTTTGAGACGAAAAGAAAGGCTTGGCACATGGAAGTCGGCATTGTCAGACAGGTTGATATCGAACAGGAAATGAAGACAGCGTACCTGGATTACGCCATGAGCGTGATCACGGCGCGCGCCTTGCCCGATGCACGGGATGGGCTCAAGCCGGTGCAACGGCGCATTCTCTTTGCCATGGATGACATGGGCCTGCAGCATGACAAGCCGTACAAAAAGAGCGCCCGCATCGTCGGAGAAGTGCTGGGCAAGTATCACCCGCACGGCGATTCGGCGGTCTATGAGGCCATGACGCGCCTGGCGCAGGATTTTGCCATGCGCTACATGCTGGTGGACGGGCAGGGCAACTTTGGCTCGATCGATGGCGACAGCCCGGCGGCCATGCGCTATACCGAGGCCCGGCTGGCGGCCATCTCCAACGAGCTGTTGGCTGACCTGGACAAGGATACCGTTGATTTCACGGACAACTTTGACGGCACTTTGAAGGAACCCATGGTTCTCCCCGCGCGCCTGCCCAACCTGCTGCTAAACGGCGCCTCCGGTATTGCCGTGGGCATGGCATCGAGCTCAAGCGGGGCATGGAGCCACAGCCCACTCTGATGCAGCTCTACAAGTACACGCCGATGCAGAGCACGTTCAATGTCAACGTGCTGGCTCTGGTGGATGGTGAGCCCCGCGTGCTCTCGCTCAAACGCTGCCTGCAGCTGTTCATTGAGCATCGCCAGGAGGTCATTACTCGCCGCACGCGCTTTGAGCTGGAGCGAGCCAAGCAGCGTGCCCATATCCTGGAGGGCCTGAAGAAGGCACTGGATCACCTCGACGCGATCATTGCCACGATCCGCCAGTCCCAGACGGCGGAAAGCGCGCTACAGAACTTGCAGCACAAGTTCCAGTTTACCGAACTGCAGGCGCAGGCCATTCTTGAACTGCAGCTACGGCGGCTGGCTGCTCTGGAGCGGCGCAAGATCGAACAAGAGCTGGTCGACACACTGAAGCAGATTGAATACCTCGAGAGTCTGCTGGCCAACCCACGCAAGATTTTGACCTTGATCAAGACGGAAGCGCTGGACTTGAAAGCGCGCTATGGCGATGCCCGGCGCACGCGCATCTCCGACAAAGAAGCGGAGCAGATCAGCGTCGAAGATCTGACCCCTGAGCAAGACGTGTTTGTGGCGATCACGCAGCGCGGGTACGTGAGGAGGGCAGCGCGGCGCAGCGATTTGTTCCCCGCTGCCGGCCGGGATGCCATGCAGCACGTGGTGGGGACCAACACCCTGCACAGCATGCTGTTTTGCACCAACAAAGGGCGCTGTCTCACGATGAAAGTGCATCAGGTTCCCGAGGGCCAGAGCGGTGGGGTGCCGCTCTCCAATGTGCTGACCCTGGATACTGATGAGGTGGTTGTCGGCCTGGCGGCGGCTCCCGATTTCAAGGCGGGAGGATTCCTGACCCTTTGCACCACACAGGGTCGCATCAAACGCACGGGGATTGAGGAATTTGCGGCGGTGCGTGCCGGCGGCCTGATGGCGATCACCCTGGACGCGGGTGATGAGCTGCGCTTTGCCCGAGTGACGCCGGGGGGGCAGGAGCTGATCCTGGTTACGGCTCAGGGGCAGGCCTTGCGTTTCGCGGAGGATGACGTACGTGCCATGGGCCGCGGCGCGGGCGGGGTGAATGCCATCAAGCTGGACTCAAAAGACGAGTTGGTGGGCATGGATGTGGTAGCGGGCGATGCGGCACTGGTGGTCGTGACCGCCAGAGGTTACGCGAAGCAGACGCCTCTCACCGAGTACCCCATCCAGGGGCGTTACGGCAAGGGCATCTCAACCTTTGCGGTCAAGGCGATGGCCCAGACGGGGCCTGTTGCCGCTGCCTGCGTGGCCCGTGATGAGGATGAGATAGGCATCGTGACCACTGCCGGCTCGGCCGCACATCTCAAAATGAGCGATATCCCGAAGCAGAGCCGCGCTACACGTGGGGCTGCTGTTGTGCAGCTGAGGGGCACGGACAAGGTGATCGCACTTGCTCATGTTCCGGCCAGGTTGCAGGCCGCGCCTGCCACGGTGCAGGATGCACAGAGCGCCAAGAAGCGCGCTGCGGCACGCAGGCCGGCCGCCAAGAAGCCAGGGGCCAAGCCCGCGGGGCGGGGCAGCGCCAAGGCGACCCAGAAACCTGCCGGCAAAGAGACGGCAACCCCGGGCAAGACCGTAGCGAAGAAACGCAAGGGGCCGAGCAAAGGCTAGCTCATGGATCTCAAAGAACTGCTGCGCAAAGGGCGCGGACAACTGCTGGAGTTCCTGCCACAACCAGAGGCCGATACATTGGCGGAGACCCTGGTCGCCTTCGCCAATGCCGACGGTGGTACGATTCTGGTTGGCCTGGGCAGCGTGGGTACGGTCTTGCAGGAAGTAGAGCCAGAGCACCTGGAAGGTGCCCTGTTGCGCGCGCAGGCGATGTGCCGCCCGCCGGTCCAGACGGAGTGGCAGCCGCTGGATACGGGGCATGGGATGGCGATTGCAATTTCCGTGCCGCGCAGCCCCGAGCTGCACAGCCTGAGCGATGGACGGGTTTTGCTGCGCTCCGGTGAGAAAAACCGGCCCCTCAGCGGCGAAGAGATCCGGCATCTGGCTGCGGCCAAAGACACGGGGGACTATGAGCAGGAAGTGGTGCCGGCCGCATCCATGGCTGATCTGGACGAGAAGGCCATTGCCGACTATGCGGCCAAGCGCCGCGCGCGTGGCCCTCGTGGCGAAAAGATGACCGATATGGAGCTCCTCGCCGACAGCGGTGCTGTGGATGCGGAGGCCAACCCCACTGTGGCCGGCGTTCTGCTATTCGGCCGCAACCCACAGCGCTGCCTGGCGCATTCCGGCGCGGTTCTGGTGCACTTTGCCGGCACCGAACCTGGCGGCCGCGATGGCCTGCCGGGCTACACACGGCGTGAAGAGATCGGCGGTTCATTGAACCAGGTCATCGAAACGCTGTGGGACGTGATCCAGGCTGAAATGCGGCACGAATCGGTTATTTCCGGGCTCAAGCGCGAGGAACAACCTGAGTACCCTCTGCCCGCCGTGCGCGAGGCCATAGTCAATGCCGTTGCCCACCGCGACTACCGCCTCGCTGGCCGGCGCATCGAAGTGCGCATGTTCGACGACCGCATGGAGATTGTCAGCCCGGGCGGCCTGCCGGGGCACATCACCCTGGACAACATCGTCGAGGAGCACTTTTCACGCAACCCGCGCCTGGTACGGGGGCTTTTCTACTGGGGGTTCATCGAGGAGCTGGGTCTGGGTGTTGACCGCATGATTGATGAGATGGTCCAGTCCGGCCACCCGCCGCCCCAGTTCGAGGCCACTCCCTTCACGTTCAAGGTGACGCTGCGCAACGTCCGTGAGCGCCCGGTGAGCAAATGGGAAAAGGTGCTCACCGAGCGGCAGATCAGGGTCGTGCACTATCTGCAGGAGCACGACCGGGTCACCAACCGCGACTACCATGACCTGTGCCCTGACGTCACTCCGGAGACCCTGCGTCTCGACCTGGTGGATATGGTAGACAAGGGCGTGCTGCTGCGCATTGGCGACAAGAAGGGCACTTACTATATCCTGAAGTAGGCCGCCTGGCCTGGCCGGTACCCTTCACCGACAGGGGGGAAGGGCTGCGACTGGCCATTTTATCCCAACTTTTATCCCAAATATCCCAAACCGGACCTTTATCACGAGTCCGGCGCGCGTGGTGAACAGGGCCAGTGTTACTACTCCGTGACCTTTTGGCGTTTTGGGGAAACGGCCTATAATAGCCGATTCATGGGGCGACGATAACGGCACGGGTCGTCGTATAGCTGCTAGCGCAGGGCTGCGCACACTGAAGGAGGCAGGATGTCTCTACTATGGATCTCGGTTGTAAGCGGCGTTGTATCAATCACCGCCGCGGTTTTGCTTTTTCTGAATCTGCGCAAAGCAAAGGCCCGCACGGAAAGGATGGCTGAGATTGCTGCTGCCATCTCCTTGGGCGTGAGAGCCTATCTGGCGAGGCAGCTCAAGAGCATTCTCATGCTTCTGCCGTTTTTGACTGTGATCATCTGGTACTGGCTGGGGCTGTCCATCGCCATTACCTTTGTGCTGGGTGTTCTAACCTCGCTGGCCACGGCCTTTCTGGGCATGAGCGCCGCGGTGCGCGCCAATGTCAAGGCCGCCGGCGATGCTTCCGATTCGCCTACCAAGGCGTTCCACACCGCTGTCTTTGGCGGTGCTATCATGGGTTTCTCCGTCACCGGCTTTAGCCTCGTTGTTCTCTCGGTCCTCTACTATATCTTTCGTGATCCTGATCTCCTGGTGGGGTTTGGGTTTGGTGCCAGCCTGGCGGCCCTGTTTGCCCAGATTGGCGGCGGCATCTTTACCAAGTCGGCCGATGTCGGCGCGGATCTGGTGGGCAAGATTGAGCAGGGTATTCCGGAGGATGACCCGCGGAACCCGGCCGTGGTCGCGGATCAGGTGGGCGACAACGTCGGTGACTGTGCCGGGCGCGGATCGGATCTGTTCCAGACCTTCTCCGATGACATCGTGACGGGGATGGTGGTGGCGCTGGTGTATGCGCCGCAGTATGGCCCGCTGGTGATGTTTTTCCCGTTGTTGCTGCAGTCTGTGGGCATTCTGGCCTCGCTGGTAGGTGTGTTTTCGATCAAGCGGTTCACCGGGCGCAAGCCGGAATCGGCCTTTAATATGGGAATGGCGGTGACCACTGTGCTGGCCACTGCCGGTTCGTTCGTGCTGTGCTACTTCTTGCTGCATGATATCAACATCTGGTGGGGGGTGTTCCTGGGCATCCTGGTGACGCTGGTGGCGTCGATCGCGACCCGCTACTATGCCGGAACCAACGGCAGACCGGTGAGAGAGATTGCGGCGGCTTCGGAGCGTGGCGTGGCTCTGAATATCATCACCGGTCTGGCCTATGGATTGCAGAGCCCTCTGGCCTCGGTGGTCATGATCCTCGTCGCTGTCTCGCTGGCCTACCGGATTTCGGGCAACAGCTTGCTGGCTATCGTCAGTGTCAACATCGGCACCGACCTCCTGATCGGCTACATCATGACGGCGGATGCTTATGGCCCGGTTATGGACAATGCATCGGGCATCGCCGAGATGTCCGGGGCGGAGCAAAAGGTAGTGCGTGCGCTGTCCTCGCTGGACACGGTCGGCAACACCATGAAGGCGGCGACCAAGGCCTATGCCATGTCCTCAGGAACCGTCACTGCGTTCGTCCTGTTTGCCACTTTCTTCCGTCTGGTGCACCTGGATACCATGACTGTTACTTCGCCGTATGCCATCGCCTTCCTGTTTCTGGGCATTGCCCTGCCCTATCTGATCGGCTCTCTGACCATCGGCGCAGTGGCCCGAACGGCGATGCAAATGGTCGACGAAGTACGCCGGCAGTTTGCGACGATCCCGGGCCTCTTGCAGGGTACAGCCAAGCCCGACTATGCAGCCTGCGTCGACATTGCGACCAGGAACGCCCTGCGCGAGATGATCTTGCCCGGGATCATCAGCATCTTCGTCCCGGTGGTTGTCGGCATTCTGTTCGGAGGCATCGCTCTCGGACCGCTGCTGATCGGTGCAGTGACGAGTGCGGCTATGCTGGGGCCCTTTTTCAATAACGTGGGGACGGCCTGGGACAACTCGAAAAAGCTCATCGAGGAGGAGGGCCAAAAGGGCACTCCTGCCCATCAGGCGGCGGTGGCTGCGGATACCATCGGGGACCCGCTGAAGGACGTTGCCGGCCCGTCATTGCTGATCTTTATGAAGCTGATCGGCATGGCCGCGTTGCTGATTGCCGAGTCGCTGCACTAGAGCTATCGCGGAAAGAGTCAATCCGCGCATGGCACGGCAGGGAATAGTAACCGGCCGGCCCCAATCGGGGCCGGCCGGTTCGCATTTCTGGCTATGGCGTAGGGGGATCTGACCGGATGCTCAAGGATGGCCAGATTCCGCGGCGACCTCAACAAGGGTCGTGAAAAGACGGGCCATCCGCGGATCGTCGTCCCTCAATTCCTCCGGGTGCCATTGCACACCCAGGGCAAAGCGCCTGCCGGGGGCCTCGATCGCCTCAATCACGCCGTCGGGAGCCCGAGCGGCCACACGAATGGCGGGCGGCGTACTCTGTACCGACTGGTGGTGCAGGCTGTTCACTCCGGTTGTCTCAGTCGCCAAAATGTCGGCCAGGCGGGTTCCGCGCTCCACGGCAATTTCGTGGCCGAGGTAGTTGCGCGCATGGCCGTGGTGGTAATCGTGCCGTAGCGCACCGGGGATCTGCGCCGGGATGTCCTGGATGAGCGTGCCGCCCAGGGCGACAGCCAGCATCTGGACTCCCCGACAGATAGCCAGAATGGGCAGGTCATCCTCAAAGGCGCGGCGGGTTAGCAACAGCTCCACCCGGTCGCGAGAGCGATCGACGCCTCCCAGCCTGGTCAGGGGCTTCTGGGAAAAGTGGCGCGGCTCAATGTCGCCACCGCCAGCGAGCAGCAGGCCATCCAGTTGCGCGTAGACAGCCTGCAATGCCTGTTCGTCCTCCAGCAGGGGAATCAGAACGGGCGCCCCCCCGGCCAGCTCTATGGCGTGACAATAGCTCTTGCCAATCGCGAAGCGACGGTAGTTGGTGCGCGAGCGCAGGTTGCCCGCACAGGGAATGCCGATCAAAGGCCGCATCGATGCCTCCTGCAATGGTATTTGGAGTCGGGCCCGTCCCGTTGCCGTGGGACGGGCCCGATAATGAGAACCTCTATTGCCCTGTTTTGAACAGGTGCAGTATGGACAGCAAACACCCTGTGGGTGGCGTGGGGGTGGGCGTAGGTGTTGGCGTGGGGCTTGGCGTCCCATCATACGCTCGATAGGCGTCCGCGCGGCCGCTGCCCTGTGTGTTGGCCGCCAATCCGAGGCTGATCGCGGTGGTCATGATGCGTGCTTTCAACTCGGCGGGGGTCAGGGCAGGAAAGGCCTCCAGCAACAGAGCCGCAACCCCTGCTGCGTGTGGCGTGGCCATGCTGGTTCCGGAGGCCCGCGTGTAAAGGGTATCCACCGGTGTGCCCATGCTTGTGCCCTGGGCGCGACAGGAGGCAATGCTGACTCCAGGCAGCAGCACATCCGGCTTGACGCGGCCATCGCCGGTCGGCCCGCGGGCGGAAAAGCTGGCGATGGCGTCGGTGTTCGAGCAGGCGCCCACGGTCAGCACCTTGCGGGCGCATCCAGGCGCACCCACTGTAGAAGCGCCCGGGCCACTGTTGCCTGCCGCCACGCAGACCATCACCCCCTGGTCGACTACCGCATCGCAGGTTGTGGAAAGTGCATCCGTCCCATCGCAGGGACCTTCGCCGCCCAGCGACAGGTTGATGACCTTGACGTTCTGTTGCACCGCCCACTCCAGGCCGGCCATGACCTCGCTCATGTAACCTGAGCCATCACCATGCAGTACCTTGGCGGCATAGATCTGCGCCTCGGGAGCGATGCCCTTGTAGGTGCTGCCAGCACCGGCGGTGATCCCGGCCACGTGGGTTCCATGACCGTGGTTGTCACTCGTTCCTTCTCCGGTAAAATCGGCCATGGCGATGATGCGTCCGGCAAAGTCCGGGTGGGTGGGATCGATGCCGGTATCAACAATGGCCACGGGCACATTGCGGCCCGTGTAACCGGCGGCCCAGACCTGCGGTGCCTGGATATGCGGGGCGGAGACATCCAGGCAGGTGTGCACCTTGAGATCCGGCCAGATGGTTTCCACGCCCGGATCAGCGGCCAGCGCACGTATCTGCTCGGCCGATGCGCGCATGGCCGCAGCGGGCACCA